>Ga0265295_1009061_pt1 | contig 10795 bp, 11 predicted proteins | sample Munlansysbiofilm_FD_192503 | JGI IMG/M metagenome (GOLD analysis project Ga0265295, IMG submission 192503) | Leachate microbial communities from a municipal landfill in Southern Ontario, Canada - Methane capture system biofilm | ecosystem: Engineered > Solid waste > Landfill > Unclassified ... | reverse complement strand
GGAGCTTGAGGCTCTCCACCTCGCGCTTCATCACAATTTTGATATGGGTGGTAATGTCGGCGGAGGGTTGCTGGGTAGAATAAAAAATGCCGGTAACGGGAACGCTGAGTTCGGTTTTAGGAATATAGAGCAACCCATAGTCGCCGCTGACGGCAAAATCTTGCTTTGCCTGTTCAAAACTTTTTTCGACCGGCGTAAAGATGAAATCCGGGGTATTGCGGAACTGATCAACAAAAGCGCCCGCCTCGTCGAGCACCTGCACCACTTTCACTTCGTCGCTGAGGGTGGTAAGATAAATGGGCAGCACATATACCGAAGCCATCAGGATAGGACCCAGCAGCGTCATAATCAGAAAGGATTTCTTACGCACACGTGTAAGATATTCGCGGCGGATGATGATGAGTATTTTATGCATGAAGCCTTTGTTTTTGTGATGTTTCAACGGTTTTTATAAAGATGTCGTTCATGGTGGGCAAAACCTCATAGAAGCCGTGGACCTCTACATGGCTGGTGGCGAGATTCAGCAAGTCGTTGGGCGAATCGGCGACTGGGATTTTTATTTTTACATCAATAAAATCCCCATCGTCATTTTGTTCGCGCAGTTGGTAACTGGCTGGCAGATGCTGCGCCAGATCGGTGTGGCCATTGCGGTAACGCAACCTGAACAAGTTTTCTTTGTGGGCAGCGCGTATGTCGTTCATGGGGCCGTCGAGAATCTTTACAGCGTTATTGATAAGCGCGATGTGGTCGCAAAGTTCTTCCACCGATGCCATGTTGTGTGTCGAAAAAATGATGGTGCCGCCGTTGTTGCGGATTTTCAGGATTTCGTCTTTGAGCAGGTTAACGTTTATCGGGTCGAAGCCGCTGAAAGGCTCGTCGAAAATAAGCAGGCGCGGGTTGTGCAGCACTGTTACGATAAACTGCACCTTCTGCTGCATGCCTTTAGAAAGCTCTTCCACCTTCTTGTCCCACCATGCGCCGATGTCGAATTTCTCAAACCAAATTTTGAGCACTTTCATGGCCTCTGCTCTTTTGAGGCCTTTGAGCTGCGCAAGATAAACCGCCTGTTCGCCTACTTTCATCTTTTTGTAAAGGCCACGCTCTTCGGGCAGGTAGCCAATACGGTTTACGTCGTTGGTGCTGAAAGGGCGTCCGTCGAACCAAAGCTTGCCGCTATCGGGAGCAGTAATGTTGTTGATGATGCGGATGAGCGTGGTCTTGCCGGCGCCATTGGGACCCAACAGTCCGAAAATGCTGCCTTCGGGCACGGTGATGCTTACATCATCCAGCGCGAGATGCCCTGCGAACTGTTTGCGTACTTTTGCCGCTATTAATAAATCCATGCATGCTTTTTTTAATGAAGCTGCAAAAATAGCGTGTTTTCATTAGTGTAGAAATCACACCGTGAATTGCTTTGGATTGCCACGTGATCGGCAAAGTCACGCCGTGAATTGCCCCAAACGAAGCGGATCAGTTTTGTGTAAAAGGAGCTTGTGCGTAGAATTTCAAAATATTCTCCATTTCTTTTCTTTTTTCCACTGTCTTGCATCCAGCAAATAATTCCATAGTGGTGATGTCGGAGATTACGAAATTGAAGTTCTTCTTTGACAAAAATGAAACCGCATCTTCATTTCTTCTAAAAGCAGCAATTAAAATATTGGAATCTAAAAGGATGGCGTTTTCCATAACTTTTGCCTAAAGAATTCGGTTGTTTCATGCATGTCACTCCAATCCGCCAACATTTCTTCAACAGATGCAGCCCGCTTTTTTGCAGGAATAATGTTGTCTGTTTGCTGATCGTCAAGCTCGTTTATTTGCAGATTGGTAATATCTCTCCGGCCCGTTAAAACGGACAAAACTTTTTGTGCCTCTTCCATATCGGGTACTGTAAAAGATATTTGTTTCATAATGCATTTCTTTAAAAAGATTGTAATACTAACGGTAGTGCTTCACAAGCTATTTTCTAAACCAAAAAAGCATCCTCAGCTTTTCGCAAAAAAATCAAAAAAAAACTACTGACTGCCCGAAAGTTGCTTTACGATCAGATTCACGGCGCGATTGCCGGAATAAACAGAATTCACAACAAACTTATCAGAATTACCAGTTCAAAGTATTTGTCGGTAAGCCGTCGCTTTGCTGTGGTAGCGGCACCAATTAGATTTTGTAAGGGCGAAAGCCACCGCGTTTCGGTCTTAAATAACTTTAAATAATCTACTTTCGTAACTTGAAAATTAAGGAAACAAACTTTAAAATATCGAATTACTATGGCAAGAGTTCAAGGAGCTATCGTCGTCGACACTGAACGTTGTAAAGGCTGTGAGGTATGCATAGGCGCATGCCCGACCAACGTGATAGAACTGGCGCACGAAGTCAACAGCAAAGGCTATCACTACGCCTACATGGCGCAGCCCGAAGCCTGTACAGGATGTACCAATTGTGCTATCGTTTGTCCCGATGGCGTAATTACCGTTTACCGGATGAAAAAGACAGCTTAAAGAAAAACGCATTTTAAAAATTCGAATCGAATATGGGTGAATTAAAATTAATGAAAGGAAATGAGGCCATCGCCGAAGCGGCAATCCGCGAAGGTGTTGATGGCTATTTCGGTTATCCTATCACACCGCAGAGCGAGGTGCTCGAATATCTGATGATGGAAAAGCCGGAAGAACGCACTGGTATGGTAGTGCTTCAGGCCGAGAGTGAACTGGCAGCTATTAATATGGTGTATGGTGCCGCAGCAGCGGGCAAAAAAATCTTTACCAGCTCCTCAAGTCCCGGCATCAGTCTTTATCAGGAAGGCATCTCTTATATCGCCGGCGCCGAGCTGCCCTGCGTTATCGCTAACGTAGTGCGTGGCGGCCCTGGACTGGGAACTATCCAGCCCTCACAGGCCGACTATTTTCAAACCGTTAAAGGGGGCGGCCATGGCGACTACCGTCTTTTTACGCTGGCGCCGGCATCGGTGCAGGAAATGGCCGACTTCATAGAGCTGGGCTTTGAAATAGCCTTTAAATATCGCAACCCGGTGATGATTCTTTCTGATGGCATGATAGGCCAGATGATGGAAAAGGTAGAACTGAAAGAACAGAAACCACGCTGGACCGATGAGGAAGTGATTAAACTTAACGGAAGCTGGGCTGCTATAGGTCGTCCGGCTACCCGCGAACGCAACATCATCACCTCACTCGACCTGGACTCGCTGAAGATGGAAGCACACAACCACCACCTGCAGGAGAAATACCGCCGCATGGAAGCCGAAGAGGTTCGTTACGAGACTTTCCAGACCGAAGATGCCGAATACCTCATGGTAGCCTATGGCTCCAGCGCGCGAATTGCTCAGAAATCACTGGTGTTGGCTCGCGCCAAAGGCATCAAAGTAGGGTTGCTGCGTCCCATCACTTTATTCCCCTTCCCGTCGAAAGCCCTCAAAGAACTGGCACCCCGACTTAAAGGAATCCTGTCAGTAGAGATGAGCGCCGGACAAATGGTCGAAGATATCAGACTGGCGGTGGAAGGATTAGTAAAAGTGGAGCATTTTGGTCGTTACGGCGGCATCATCCACTCACCTGAAGAAGTATTGCAAGCATTAGAAAATCAAATTATCGGAGGTTAATCAAATGATGGAAATCAAAGATATTATAAAAGAAGAAAATCTTGTTTATAAAAAAACACCGCTAATGACCGACAACGTGTTGTCGTACTGCCCGGGCTGCGGCCATGGCACGGCACACCGCATCGTGATGGAGGTAATAGAAGAGCTTGGCGTGATGGAGCAAACCATTGGCATTGCCCCGGTAGGCTGCTCGGTGTTGGCATACGACTTTATGAACATCGACATGATACAGGCTGCCCACGGACGCGCACCTGCTGTTGCTACTGCTGTGAAGCGTTGCTATCCCAATAAGGTTGTTTTTACCTATCAGGGCGATGGCGACCTGGCAGCCATTGGCACTGCCGAAACCATTCATGCCTGCAACCGTGGCGAAAACATCACCATCGTTTTTATCAACAATGGCATCTACGGCATGACCGGCGGACAGATGGCGCCTACCACCATAGAAGGCATGAAGACATCTACCTCGCCTTATGGTCGTAACCTCACGAGTATGGGAAATCCGCTGAAAATTACAGAGCTTGTAGCCCAGCTTCCGGGGACGAATTATGTTTCGCGCCAGGCTGTTCACACTCCCGCAGCAGTGCGCAGAGCCAAAAGAGCCATCCGCAAAGCCTTTGATATACAAAGAGAAAACAAAGGCCTCACTTTCGTCGAAATAGTGTCCAACTGCAACTCGGGCTGGAAACTCTCACCGGTGAAAGCTAATGAGTGGATGGTCGAAAACATGTTCCCGTTTTATCCTTTGGGCGATATAAAAGTAGACGGCAAGTTGGTGAAAACCGACAACAACTAACGCGCTGCGAAGGAAATTTTTTTAACAGATAATTAAAAAGAAATATCATGACAGAAGAAATAATCATCGCAGGATTTGGAGGTCAGGGCGTACTTTCGATGGGCAAAATTCTGGCCTATTCCGGAATTATGCAAAACCAGGAAGTGAGCTGGATGCCTTCCTACGGCCCGGAGATGCGTGGCGGCACCGCCAACGTTACGGTGATCGTTAGCGACGAACGTATCAGCTCGCCGGTACTCAACTTTTTCGATACCGCTATCCTGCTCAACCAGCAGAGTATGGACAAGTTCGAGAAATCAGTAAAACCAGGAGGCCTTCTGCTTTACGACCCCAACGGCATTAGCCGGCATCCCGAACGAAAAGACATCAACATATACCGCATAGAAGGCTCACGGCTGGCTTCCGAAATGGGCAACACCAAGATTTTTAACATGGTTATTTTGGGAGCTTTCCTAAAAATAAAACCCATTGTAAAACTCGAAAACGTTATCAGTGGTTTGAAAAAATCGATCCCTGAACGCTATCACAAGCTTATCCCGATGAACGAGCAAGCTCTGAAAGCTGGCATGGATAATCCTGTGCAGGTGCAGAAGGTAGCGTAACAAAGCCCTGAAGCAAAATTTCTAAGCACAGATAAATCCCAAAAAGCAAGCTGACGAAATGCAAAGCTGACGAGATGCAAAGTTGTCGGGTTGTGAAGTTGTAGGATTATAACTGTTTGGATTTTGGGAATTTTGAAAAAGGCAGACATCAACAAAAGTGATTTTAAGTTTCATGGCTATAAAATCAACAGCCTCGGCGGAGTAATTTGCCGGGGCTGCTTTGTTTTAGGAAATCAGCACGATTTCCGTAGCACGATTTTCATAGGCCAGGCCTTCAGGCCTGGGATTTTAAATTTAATAATAATTTGATTTTACTAATTTGACTAATCTCAAAATCTTCCTTGATCAAAAAGCAGCGCAATATAATTCGTGTGCGTTTATCGAAACTGACCCCGTTTCGGTGCCGCATCTCTTCACGCAAAAAGAAGACATTGAGATAGCCGGTTTTTTTGCCGCTACCCTGGCCTGGGGGCAGCGCAAAGTAGCCACCAGCAATGCAAGGAAGTTGATGCAGATGATGGAGATGGCTCCGCACGATTTTGTACTTAATTTTACGGATAACGATCTGAAGCCTTTTCGGCAATTTGTACATCGCACCTTCAATGGCACCGACTGCGAATATTTTTTGTGGGCACTCAAAAATATATATCAACACCATGTCGATCTGGAAAATGTTTTTTGTGGCGGCCAGAAGAATGTGGCGGATGTGGCCACGGCGCTGATGCATTTTCGGAATGCTTTCTTCGCGCTGGATCACCCGCCACGCACCGAAAAACATGTGGCCAATGTATCGAAAAATGCCACCGCCAAGCGGCTCAATATGTTTTTGCGTTGGATGGTTCGCAGCGATAACAACGGCGTTGATTTCGGCATCTGGAAGCGCCTCAGTCCGGCGCAGCTTATTTGTCCGCTCGACATACACAGCGGCCGCGTTGCCCGAAAGCTCGGGCTGCTGCCACCCGGAGCTGACAATTTTGCCGCTGCCCTCAGCCTTACCGATCGGCTGCGTGCCTTCGATGCCGACGACCCTGTGCGCTATGACTATGCACTTTTTGGCCTGGGCATATTCGAGGGCTTCTAAGACTTTTATTACTTTTGGCTGACATTAAATCTTAAGCATTATGGCCCGAAAAACCCCACCACGAACCCACCGCGACAAAAGGTATCGAATCGTTTTCCTGGCAGATACCAAATCCGGACGGCTCTTCGACATCATCCTGTTGGTGTCTATTGTTGTGAGTGTGCTGATAGTGATGCTCGACAGTGTGGCATCGCTGCGCCTCAGTTATCGCCACCTATTTCTATATGCTGAGTGGTTTTTTACGTTGCTTTTTACTATCGAATATATTTTTCGTGTGATCATTAGTCGCAAGCCGCGCGAATACGTCCGCAGCTTTTATGGCATCATCGATCTGCTTTCGGTTTTACCCACTTACCTTAGCTTACTGCTGGCCGGCAGCCACTATTTATTGGTGATCCGTATCCTGCGGATGCTGCGCGTTTTTCGTATTCTCAAACTAAGCCGTTATCTCAGAGCCTCACAGGCGTTGCAGATAGCGCTGCATCAAAGCAAATACAAGATTATTGTTTTTATGGAGGTTATTCTCACTACGGTGGTTATCATGGGGTCGCTGATGTATTTGATCGAAGGGCCTGCAAGCGGTTTCAGCAGCATCCCGCGCGGCATCTATTGGGCTATCGTCACCCTCACCACAGTAGGTTTTGGCGACATTACTCCGCATACGGTGCTGGGGCAGTTTTTTGCTTCCATCATCATGATTTTGGGTTACGCCATCATCGCCGTTCCCACAGGCATCCTCTCAAGTGAAATGATAAAAGTTGATAAGGGAATTTTGGACAACCCGTGTCCTAGCTGCGGCCATAATCATCACCAGATAAATGCAAAATATTGCCAGATGTGTGGCAGCAAGCTCGACACGCTTTGATCTTCCGGTTCGTAAGATTCCGTAATGGGCGATGCTAATATATCTGCCTGCAGCGGCGACCATCTTCAAAAAGCACCACAAAGGCATCCGGAAATCCCAACTCTGCGATCAGTTTTAGAGCGCTTTTGGCCTGATCCACCGTTTCAAATTCGCCAACACAATAGCGGTAATAAGTGCCATCGTATTGTTCGTGCATGATGTGCTGCACACCCATCGACTGCAGGAAGCTTTTCATGTTGTTCAAGGGTACTTTGGAAGCGGCAATCTGAACAGAATAAAAGGTTTTCTCCGGAATATCATCTTTAAAAAGGTGGGCGTCCGGTTTTGTTTCGGCTGTGTTGGTAGTTGTGTTGGTTTGTAATTCTGCTAACACAGATGTTTGCTTTTTGGTATCCGGCGGCTGGGTTTTAACAGCCGGGATGGTTGCAGTCCATTCGTTGAGCAGGCTGTCGAGGCGCGAAAAAACCTCATTGGCGTCGGAAACGTTTTTGGCGGAAGGAGATTTTGCCGGCAGTGTATTGGTGTTTTTTTGCCCAGTGTAAATAAAACTTTCCCAGTAAGCCGTAAGTCCGTCGTTGTAGGTTACGGATGCATGAATAGGATAAACAGCCTGGCGTTGCGCATTATTCATGACACGAGCTGTAATTTCAAAAACAGGGCTTGCGGGCATCGTTTCAATGTTGGCCAAAAGTTGCCCGTTTTCATAAAATGCTTCCGGATTGCCGTCAAGTGCTATCGAAGAGGCTGACGGCACCTTGAGCATTACAAAAGCTGCTCCCGTATTTTTCCCTTTGGCGAGCTGCATTTTAATTTCAAATTCTTCTTTGGGTTTTACCGTTTCCGGATGCAGAAGTGTAACCGTGTAGGGATTTTTGCCCGCAAAAGGGTCGGCTACATACTCCCGTTTCGGCGCCGGATTGTGCAAATAAATACTGAGCGTTTGCCGGTTTTGGTAGCCATGGCTATCGCTATATTCGGTTATCAATGGATAAACGCTCTGTGGAAGATTATCGGCAGCAACCTTTATCGAAAAAGATATTTGCGGGTTTTCGATGATGGCTTTCCACGAAAGTGTTGTTTTGTTGCCGCTGCTCACCACCTCTGCACCCGCCAGGGCAAAAGGCTGCACAGCAAATCCCGGTGCGGTGATAAAAGTGAGCGTGCTGCCCGCCGTTGGTTTGTTTTTTTTAATGGTGCAGGTAAGCACAAAAACACCATTGGCTTCCACTTCCGTGGGATAATCGAAAAGCAAAGTTGCGGGTGCCTCTGGCCTGACTGCGACAGGAAAAGCAATCTCATTTTGCGAAAGCAGATGAAGTGAGATCAGCGAGAAAACAAGCAATGCCGACAGGCGTAAAGTACGATGTTTGAACATAGACTCCTTATTATTAATACAAAAAAACAGGCGATAAAAGTAGCAATAATACCAACAACGGTGAGCAAAATGGAGTGTGCAAAGCAGCTTTCCTTCGTAGAAAGCCAAATCAGCACATCACCAAATCAACACATCAACACATCAACACATCATTAAATCAACACATCAACACATCACCACATCATTAAATCAACACATCAACACATCAACATTTGGGATTTACTTTCTGCTGCCGGTACGACCACTGCATCAGCACGATTGCCAACAATAATGCTATGATGCCGATACCAAAAGTGATGGTGTAACCAAATTGCTGATAGATGAAGATGCCGGCCAACGGTGCGAAGATAGCGCGCACGCCGGTGAGAAATAAGTGTGTGGATTGATAGATGTCGGCCTGGTGGTCGTCGCCAAAATAAGCCGAGCCGATGTTCCAAAGCAACACCATGGTGGCGGCGAAAAATCCGTGACTAATCACGTAAAATATTAGCGTATAATAAATTTTCAACCCCCAGATGGTAGTGAAATAAGGAAGGTATTCGGTGAGGAGCAAAAAGAAGAGATAGCCGGCCAGCGATGCGTAAGTAATGATGGCAAAGCGGCGCGGGTCGAGCCGCCCCATAATGCGGCCAAAGAGCGGCAGCAGCAGTATTGCCAGAATGTTGTATCCATTTTTATAAAAAGCCACACTCGAATAATTAAGCCCCAGCGCATTATAAAAAAAGATAGTCATCACCGCATAGGTGGTCATAAAGGCGATGCCGTAAAGCATAAAGCCGATTTCAAAATGCAAATATGGGCGGTTGTTTTTAAGAATAAGATACATGTTCTGCATCGAGTTTTTCATCGACTGGCCAAAGGTTGTTTTGATGCGGATAACCTCTGGCGGCGTATAGTCGATTCTGGAAAGCAGAAACACCGACACCATACCTAGCACGCCCGCCACAGGGAAGATATACGTAAAAGCATAGTTGTCGGCATCGAGCAGAAGGCCGTAAAGGAAAGTTACCACCAACAGCACCACCTTGTTGGCCGACTGCGAATAGCTGTAAAGTGTGCCGAAATTCTGATGGCTGTAGTTATTTTTGAGCAGCAGGTTGATGGTAGGATTGATGACCAGTGCAGCCAGATAATAGACCAGAAAAATGGCCAGAAAGATCATATGCCAACTGGCGCCGTTCTGATAAACTTCGGGCGAGCGCGGGAAGAAAAACAGTAGCAGCAGCGGAAAGCGTGTGATGATGCCTACCCAGCGCAGGAAAATCCGTCGCCGCCGGATGCGTTTCAAAAATTCATTAACAAACACCAGCAGCAAAAACACCAACATGCTAAACTGAAACAGAATGCCCAGCTCATAATCTGATCCTGAAAGACTCTTGATAAACACAAACTCATTGAGCGCAAGGATGCCCAGGATAAAACCCTCGATGATGCTATAGGCCAGATGAAGCCTGAAGGTGTGGCGTTCGCCGCCTGCGAGCGTCTTTTGAACGTTGCCCCGCATTATTGCCATATGCTTTGGTGGTTGCTCATAATGGCTGCAAAGATAGCCATACCAGCAAAACCGTTGCAAGTAGCGGCACTAGTACTTCGGCAAAAAGTGTATTCACAAAATAAAATCACAGATTTGCTTTTGTATTCAAAAAATTCTTTTTACTTTTGACGCCTTAAAAGGTTTAAAATGAAAAACATTTTTTACATGGCGGCTGCCCCCCCCCCCCTGCGAGCGGAAATTGTCTCCTGCCACGGAACAAGAATTTATTGCAGCCTAAAAACCAACCTTCCATGTATTCTTTGCTACCGACCGCTTACACCTTTTCTTCGCGTCAACTACCTTCGGCATTTTCTTGTTCACACCATAAAAACGGCTATCCAAAAGCTGCGGCTTTTCCGCTTCAGTTTGTATTGACTTATCTTTTGCCAATGCCCTTTTTTTTGATCTTTTGAACAAAAATAAATTTCCTTAAACCTTTAAATTTTATGAAATGAAAACTATTAAATTATCAATACTGAGTTTGGCAGTGTTCGTTTTGGCTGCCACAATTTATTCCTGCTCAAAACAGGAACAAACGAAACCGACCACAACCGAAATCTCCCAATCCGATGCCGACATCCTGATCGAAAACAAGATCAGGGCGTTTAAAGGCAAAATGGAATTCCAACGCGAAAACCCTTCGTACAAAAACGGCGAAAGCATGAGTGTTGACAGTGCTGTGTGGTACATGGAAGCGGCATCGAATCAAACTTATGCTGATGGGGCATCCACATTCAACAAAACAATCTGCGATACTTTCAGTATTGTGCTGGATGTTGCCGATGGTGCTGTGAATTTGGATGATGTTGTTGGGGCTTATGACAATATGATCCATAATTTATCCACAGCCTTTCATGCTCTTCCTGGCGAGAACAATCACCTTGTAGCCAATGATGTAACCTTAACAACTGTAAATGAATCTACCCTGA
>Ga0265295_1009058_pt1 | contig 10797 bp, 7 predicted proteins | sample Munlansysbiofilm_FD_192503 | JGI IMG/M metagenome (GOLD analysis project Ga0265295, IMG submission 192503) | Leachate microbial communities from a municipal landfill in Southern Ontario, Canada - Methane capture system biofilm | ecosystem: Engineered > Solid waste > Landfill > Unclassified ... | reverse complement strand
GTCCATAGTTGAGATAACTACCATGAAATTGAAAACATTTAAATCAGATTTTATTCTCCTTTTGACCGCATCCATTTGGGGGCTTGCCTTTGTGGCCCAGAGAATGGGTATGGATCATGTGGGGCCATTTACATTTAACGGGCTTCGGTTTGCCCTTGGGGGGTTCTCCCTGCTGCCGTTTCTTCTGGTTGGATTGAAAAGGCGAAGGAACAGGATCAAGGTGATTGCCGAGCCTGATTTAAAGGAAATTCTAGGGGGAGGGCTTCTTTCTGGACTGATCCTTTTTTGCGGCTCATCCCTGCAGCAGGTTGGACTTGTCTATACTACAGCCGGGAAAGCCGGGTTTATCACGGGGCTTTACGTTGTCCTTGTTCCTGTTTTAGGGCTTATATGGAGGCAAAGTGCTGGAACAGGCACCTGGCTCGGTGCGGTGATGGCTGCCGCAGGTCTTTATCTGCTGAGTGTGACCGAACAGATGACCATGGAGTTTGGTGATGTGCTGGAGCTTATCGGCGCAGTTTTCTTTGCCCTCCATGTTATTATCATAGGGCGGCTCTCCCAGAGGATCGATACGGTGAGTCTCTCGTTTGTCCAGTGCATGCTCTGTTCAATCTTAAGCTTGATCACTGCACTTGCCTTTGAGAAGATTTCCCTTGCCGGAATACGGCTTGCGGCCTTCCCCATTTTTTATGGGGGTGTTTTTTCCGTTGGCATTGCCTATTCCCTCCAGATTTACGGTCAGAAGGGAAGCCATCCGGCCCATGCGGCAATTCTTCTGAGTCTTGAGTCGCTGATTGCCGCAATTGGCGGATGGCTGATTTTGAACGAGTTCCTTTCCGGTCGAGCCCTGGCTGGATGCGGGCTAATGATGTCGGGGATGCTTGTTTCTCAGCTTTATCCCTATAGGGTATCCATTGGCGCCTGGCTCCAGAACCGCCTCTACCAGAAAAAGAGTAAAGGATAGGAAATCAGCCTAATGCCTGATGTCCTGGAGGGCCTTTTCAAGGGTCGTTGTAATCCGTCTGGAATCCTCTGAGACCTCTTTGAGAAGGGCTGCCGCTTCCGGCTGGTTTTCATCGGCCGCTTTTTCTGCCCACGACTCATAGGTCTGTTGATGGCTCTTGTTGTGGTCTATCCAGTGGCCTATGAGAATGGCGAGCTTGCCGTCAAAGGTAAGTTCTTCCTTGTTGCCGGGTTGGTCGTGGGTGTGTTCGTGGTCGTGGGTATGACCGTGGGTGTGGGGCTTTTCGTTCTCTTCATGTTTATGAGCATGATTGTGGTGGCTGTGTTCGTGGTCGTGATTCATTTAGCTGACTCCATTTAGATGTTGTTTAATAGGGCAAATATTTTCACAGGCATCAGACGGCATTTCCTTTACTCTTCACCCGGACCGTAACTGGCAAATTTTTCCACAACCTTCGTCATTTCATTATCACTTAGAATTATCGGCGTGCCGATAGCTTCGGCTTGAAAGCACAGTCGCGCCACGAGTTCGATCTCTTCTGCCGTGTTAAAGGCCCGTTTCATCGTGGTTCCAACAGCCACGAGGCCGTGGTTGGCAAGTAGAACTGCATTGTAATTCTGGATGGAATTTGCGACAGCAATGGCAAGAGCCTCAGTGCCAAAGGTGGCGTAGGGTGCCAGGGGAACCTTGTTGCCTGAAAAACCCACAAGATAGTGAACTGCGGGGATCTCCCTGTTAAGGCAGGCATAGGTGGTTGCATAGGTGGAGTGGGTGTGGACCACGGCAGAGATATCCTGGCGCTTCTGGTAAAGAGCGAGGTGGAAACCGATTTCGCTGGATGGTTTGTTGTTTCCATCCACCACCCTCCCGTCGGGAGCAAGGACAAGGATGTCTTCGGGTGAAAGGTCAGGGTATTCAATTCCACTCGGGGTGATGGCAATTAGATTCTTTTGCCTGTTAAACAGGCTTAAATTGCCTCCGGAACCGGTGGTCAGGTTCGCTTTGAGCATTCGGTTGCCAAAGATGACGATGGCTTCTCGTTCCTGGTAAAGTATCATGTTAAAAATTGATACACCGCCCTTGATTGCTTTGCAACAATTATTCGTCCTATGCTGGATATTTGACCTGGCGGGCATAATTAGCTGCTAGGGGTTAGGTGTCAGGTTTTAGCTGTTGTAAAATAGCGCTGGTGTTGATATTGAAACAATAAAAAATGAGGAGAGATTTCACCATGAGAATCAAGCAAATAATCAAAGATAAAATTGTCCATTCATTATACATCCTATCCATGTCTGCTTTACTTGCCCTCTTTTGCAGCCTTCCCGTTATTGCAGAAACGGGTTACGTGTCAGACATGCTTTTGCTTACCATGCGAAGCGGTCCAGGAGATAAATATTCTGTCATCAAGACCTTGCCCAGCAATACTGAGGTTGAAATTCTGGAAAAAAAGGGTACCTATTTTCGGGTTCGTTCCAAGGATGGTGATGAGGGATGGGTTCAGGGCAGCTATATAATTTATGATCTTCCCGCAGCACTGGTGGTTGACCGCTTGGAAAAAAAGATAAAAGAGCTTGAGAAGGTCAACAATGAATTCACCCAGGAGAGGTCTTCCCAGCCAGAAAGTGTCGGGGCTATACGCGAGGAGTACCAGGCGAAGCTTGCCGCCCTTGAATCGTCCATGGGGGGAGAGGTAAAGGACAGCGCGGCTCTTATTGAGGAAAATAAAACCTTGAAAGAGGAAAATCTGACACTCACATCGGAACTAAAGAAGTTTAAAGATGCCAGCAGGGATTATTTAAAAACCGTCATGTTGAAGTGGTTTCTTGCCGGTGCAGGGGTGTTGGTCGTTGGATGGATCATTGGGCGAAGTATGGGCAGCGGTCGAAAAAAATACCATTATTAGCGGGGGATGCCATAAAGGGCGCCCCTAAGGGCCGCCCTTACACTGGCTCAGACTTTGCTGGTTATGCCTTAAAAGTTAAAGAGTCTGGTGAAAGTTCTTTTAGATTTTTTTCAGCTGTCTGTTTTTTCGCCTTGGAGGCTGCAAGAACCATGGCTTCTGCATGGGTTGCATAGGTGGGATTCTCCTTGTGGCTGTGCTGTTCCAGCACTTTTTCCAATCCCTGGGCAAAAATAGCCCGGCCAAGGGGAGTGCGTGTTATGACCGTTGTGAAACCTGCATCGGCACCGATTCCGCCAAAGGAGATATCGGCAAATTCAGCAGAAAAATCGTTGCAATATCGGCATGCAGGCCGCTTTATTGATTCAAGGGCGCTGATGGGGATCTCCCGTATCTCTCCTGTGGCAAGTCTGAGAAGAAAATTTTCCTTGATATTTATCTTCTCAATGTCGTGATAATCAAATTTATACTCCTTTTCAAGTTTATGAAAGCTCTCCTTGGTAATGGTGAAGTTTCCTGAGCACAAAAGCCCGAGGCAGAGAACAATACTGTCTGCAGGAACTACACCAAGGGCCTGCATTCTCCTGATTGTGTTTACCTGACAGGGTGTTCCTACAAAGGCGATTCGTTCAAGGCCTTCCCTCCGGATTTCGGCAAGGGCCTTGATGGATGGAGAAAAGGTGGAGTATTGTTCACCAAAGGTTTCCATACCCTGGGAAAGATTGAAGTGACTTCCGGCTGCATCTAAAAGCTCTTCCTTTGTGGTTGCAAGCCAGGGTTCCCGGCCCGTGTCTGTGCTTCTCGAAACAATTGCTCCGTTGATCTTTCCCGTTTCAAAGAGATGGACGAGCAGGGCCGTGACCACACCGCCATCGGTTCCTGACTCCCGGATAATGAGATCTCTTGCCCTTGCAACCGAGGTTCCAATAGTTTTACCGGCAGGGGCTTCCCAATGGGCGGCCTGTTTTATCTCCTGGTCAAGTACGCCGGTTTCTGGGCAGATCATGTAGCAGATGCCGCATTCAATGCATTTTTCTATGTCTGCAAAAACCGGTTTACCCTCGTGGTCTGTTTTAAGCGCTCCATAGTTGATGGCAGAACAAAAGGTAACGCAACCTCCGCAATAGTGGCACTTTCCCGGTTTTTGTACTTCCTGGATAAGGTTAAAAAAGGTTTTCATAGTCACCTCCGGTTGGTAGACAGCTGTTAGCTGTTAGTATAGTTGTTATTGGTGCTTAACTTCATTGTATTTTGATTCATTGTTATGCAATGGATGTGCCTGTTGGAAGAAAATATGCAAAAGAGTGCTGAGCTTGTTGTTATAGGCTCCTTTTTCGAAACTTTTGTCAGATCTTTAATTGGAAAAAGGTGATGGTGTCAATTTTTGTTGACTTGTTTCGGTCAATTTAGTTGACAAGTCCATATGAATCCAGATCTCATGGCTTGTGTAGAACCCTTGCGGAAAAGGCCATGCAGTCAAGCAGCACCAAGGGCAATCCCGTCTCACTAGTTTTTGACGATATCCTGACCTTGGTGGCAGAGATGGCCGGCGTCAATCCGGGATGAGCCATTTGTTCTTCTTTGCGACCTGGGAATATAAAGTTCAGGGCCTGTGCCTTTGCTTCCTTTTAACTTGACATGCAGTGCCTTTTGTCACTATTTTCATGAGTCAGATCGGGTTTGTGATTATTATCGGCCCTGTCATGGGGCCTGTCATAAAATTTAAAGTTTGTTTAAAGATTATTTAAAGGGGGAGAGATAATGAACGAGCACGCTCAGTCAAAAGAAAAGGTTTGGGTTAACGCCTATGATCCGGGAGTTCCTGAATCTATTGATTATGAAGAGGTCTTAATACCAGGGTATCTCGAACGATCAGCCCGGAATTTTCCGGGAAACACGGCTCTTATCTTTGAGGGGTATAAGCTCTCCTTTGCTGAAGTAAATGCAATGGTCGATACCTTTGCAGGGGTTTTAAGGCAGATGGGCGTCAAAAAAGGCGATAGTGTCAGCATCCTTCTTCCCAACGTAATCCCCTGTGTGGTTGCCTACTATGCCATTTTAAGGATAGGTGCCATTGCCGTTATGAACAACCCGCTCTATTCAGACCGGGAATTGCTGCACCAGTTTAACGATTCCGGCTCAACCCTGGTTGTCACCATTGATCTTCTGGTGGAGAGGATGAAGGCCCTGAAGGGTAAAACCCCTATAAAAACAATTATCTATACCAGCCTTGGTGATTATCTTCCTTTTGCCAAGAGGCTTCTCTTTCCCCTGGTCGCAAAGAAGAGAAAACTTGCTGTTGATGTACAGCCGGGGCCTGATCTTTATTCTTTCAAAGCTCTTCTGGAGAAAAATAAGCCTGAGAACCCAGGTGTTCAGATCAGCTTTGATGACCCTGCCATGTACCAGTACACTGGCGGCACTACAGGTGTGTCCAAGGGTGTGGTCCTAACCCATAGGAATCTGAGCTGCCAGGTGCAGCAGCTCAAAGCTTGGTTCCCCATGTTCAAGATGGGGGCAGCTACCATGCTAGGGGCGCTTCCCTTTTTCCATGTGTTCGGGCTCTCCACCTCCATGAACTTTGCCATAGCCATGGCCTGGGGCAATATCCTTGTGCCTAAACCCCAGCCGGAACCCTTGCTTGAAGTCATTTCAAAGTTCAAACCCACATTCGCGCCTCTGGTTCCTACCATGTACATCGGCATGCTCAACCACCCGAATATCGGGACAAGTGATCTGACAAGCCTCAAGGGTTCTTTCTCAGGAAGCTCTCCCCTCCCTGTTGAGATTATAGCTGAATTTGAAAAGCTGACAGGAGCGACTATCGTGGAAGGGTTCGGACTTACCGAGTCTTCTCCTGTGACCCATGTAAACCCCTTTCAGGGGACAAGGAAGCCCGGCAGCATCGGGCTTCCAATATCGGATGTGGAGTGCAGAATTGTCAGCCTTGAGGATGGGGTGACAGATGTTGTCCCAGGAGAACCAGGCGAACTTTTTATACGGGGCCCCCAGGTCATGGAGGGGTATCTTAACCGTCCGGATGAGACCAGGGCCACTCTGACCGAGGATGGCTGGCTTCACACAGGTGATGTGGCCACCATGGACGCGGACGGTTATTTCTACATTGTGGACAGGATAAAGGACATGATCATCTCCGGCGGTTACAATGTCTATCCAAGGGATATAGAAGAGGTTCTTTACGAACACCCCAAGGTTCAGGAGGCCTGCTGTGTAGGCATTCCCCATCCCAAGAGAGGAGAGGCCGCAAAGGTGTTTATCGTGCTAAAACCGGGCGAAAAGGTTACTGAAAGGGAGATTCTTGATTTTTGCTCAACAAGACTTGCAAAGTACAAGTGGCCGGTGGAGGTTGAGATCCGGGAGGACCTTCCCAAATCTGCGGTGGGCAAGATTCTTAAAAAGGACCTCAGAGATTAGGACATCATCAGACCTCAATCCCTGGTCCTGTCATGGTCCTGTCATGCCTGCATCGATAAAGAGTTAAACATCCCAAGGGTAGGTATGGTATGAAATTAAGACTGATCGTCCTGGTGCTTGCCCTTCTTGCCTTTCTTTCCGCATCAACCGGGGGATGGCTGTATTACTATTCCTTACGTCAGAGCGCCGTTCATGATGCAGAAAATTATGCAGATGCAAGGCTTGAGCTTTTACGGCGCCAGGTCAATCTTTTCTTGTCCGAACATATTCGGCCGGTAAAGGCCCTGGCCGGTCTCAAGGAGCTGAGAATAGTTCTTGAAAAAAACGACGACTCCTCCATGGCTCAACTGAATCCGATTCTGGACAACTTTGCCTTTTCCCTGGGGCTTGATACCTGCTATCTGATGGATCGGCAGGGCAAAACCGTGGCAAGCTCCAACCGAAACCGGACAGACAGCTTTGTCGGGGAGGATTTTTCCTTTCGCCCCTATTTCACGGAGGCAATTTTGGGAAACCCTTCAACCTATATTGCCCTGGGTGCGACTTCCCATAAAAGGGGCGTGTACTACAGTCATCCCGTGTATGACAGGGAAAAAACCAGTATTATCGGAGTAGCTGTGATTAAATCTCCGGTTGAGCTTGCCGAGTCAAAACTCTTTACCGATTCTGAAGATCTTCTTCTGGTAACAGACCCCAATGGCATGGTCTTTATTTCCAACAAGGAGGGTTTTTCTTTCAAGTTTTTGTGGAAGCTTGATCCTGAAATCATTCAGAGGATAGAAGATTCAAAGCAGTTTGGTAAAGGTCCCTGGCCCTGGGCAGGTTTCCGCCGTGAAAAGAACGATCACGTGTCAGATAATAAAGGGATGGACTATCTTTTTTCAGCCCTGGAGCTTGACACCCATCCCGGCTGGAAGGTGATTCACCTCAGGGATTATGGAGAGATCGGACGCCATCTTGCAGATCCATTTTTAAAGGTGGTGGGGCCTGTTGTCCTGATCGTTTCTATTTTCATCGGGATTTCAGTGCTGATCCTGTACAGGATTGCACTTCAGGAGATATTGAGGAGAAAGAGGGTGGAGAGGGAATTGCGGTTCAGCGAAGAGCGTTACCGGGATATCTATCATAAAACCCCTGTGATGCTTCATTCCATAGATACCATAGGCAGGGTCATTCGGGTCAGCGATTACTGGCTTGAAAAAATGGGGTATGCAAGGGACGAGGTTATCGGCCGGGATCTTACGAGTTTTTATACCCCTGAGTCCCGGGGGTATGCCCTTGGGGTTGTATTTCCCGAGTTCTTCAGGACAGGTGTTTGCAAGGATGTTCCCTACACCTATCTGAAGAAGAACGGCGGACAGATCGAAATTATGCTTTCCTGTCATGGGGTGAGGGATGAAAATAACAGGGTGGTTCGGTCCCTTGCCGTGAGTGTTGATGTGACGGAGAAGAATCAGGTGCAAAAGGCCCTTGAAGAGGCCACTCAAAAGCTTTCCACCTATTCCATGGACCTTGAAAAGCAGGTTCAGGAGAGGACGGTTGAGCTTAAAAAGGTCCGGGACAACTTAAGGCGGCTTTCGGGAGGCATCATGGAGGCCCATGAGATTGAACGGGGTGCCCTTGCAAGGGAACTCCACGATCACCTGGGCCAGGTTCTTACGGCCCTCAGGATCGATGCCGTGTGGATTGCCAAACACCTTGCCCCAAGGGATGAAGATGCAGCTGTCAGGGCCGGTCGCATCTCTTCGCTTATCGATGACACCATAGAGGATGTAAGGGACATGGCCTTCCGGTTGAGACCGGGTGTGCTCGATGACCTGGGGCTTGTGGAGGCCCTGGAGTCCCTGACCGGGGATTTTGAAAAACGTTCTGACATTACCTGTGTGTTCCAGAGTTCAAACCTTCCAGAGATCGATGTAACCCTTGCCACAGCCCTTTACAGGATTGCCCAGGAGGCGTTGACCAATGCCATCCGTCATTCAGGCGGTTCCATTGCAGAGCTCTCCCTTTCCGTGGAAGGAGAGCGCCTGGTGTTGACGATCAAGGATAACGGGGTTGGATTTGTCCTTGATGACGCTGACGAGGCCGAGGGTTTCGGGCTTGCCGGGATGAAGGAGAGGGCCACCCTGGCCGGCGGTAATCTCGAGATTGATTCGGGCCCGGATCGGGGAACCACGGTCTCATGCTTTGTTCATTTCCGGGAGGAAAAATCATGATCAGGGTATTGCTTGCAGATGATCACAAAATCGTTAGGGAGGGGCTTCGCAGGATCATCGAAGAGAGCGGCGAGATGGAGGTGGTGGCCGAGGCTGAGGATGGTAACGGTGCTATAAAAGGTGCCCTTGCGTCAAAACCCGATGTTGCGGTTATTGATATCTCCATGCCGGGTCTTGACGGGCTTGAGGTGACCGACATGCTCAAGCGCAGTACCCCGGGGCTGCCCGTGCTGATTTTAACCATGCACGATGAGGAGCAGTATGTGATCAAGGCCGTGGAGATCGGAGCCATGGGGTACGTGACCAAACAGTCTGCGCCTGAACAGCTGGTGGACGCCATCAAAAAACTTCACTCGGGAGGCCGGTATCTGACTGAAAAGGCCAGCGAGGCTTTGGCCTTGAGGGTTGTCAGGGGGGATAAGTTTCGTTCGGCTGCAGATTCACTGTCCATGCGTGAACTCCAGGTACTTCGAAAGCTCGCCCTTGGCCAGACCAACCATGAAATAGCCGCAAGCTATAACATCAGTGTCAAGACCGTTGATACCTATCGGGCGAGGGTATTAAAAAAGCTCAACCTGAGAAACAATGCCGAACTGTCAAGGTTTGCCATTAAAAACAAAATCGTTGAACTTTAGATGTTTAGAAAAACAGCATTTTTCTTTGTGTCGAGCCAATCCCTGTGCTACTATTTTAATTTTTTTGGTAAGTGTGCTTTTTTTTGTTTTTTTGACACTTAATGAAGGGTATTTAGAAGACTGACATGGAAGAGAAAAATTACACCTTTGAATTTGGCGATTATGGTGAGACCACAGGAGTTCAAATCCACACAAGCGGCTCCGATGTTCTTCGGTACAACAATATCAGCAAGGGAACAGCCTTTACCAAGCAAGAGAGGCAAAAGCTTCATCTTTCGGGGTTTCTCCCCCCCAGGGTAAAGGATCTCAAGGATCAGATAGCCTCATCCCTCAAGATCATTGACGACAAGGGGAGTGACCTTGAGCGATTTGTCTATATCCGCAGTCTGTTTGACAGAAACGTCACCCTTGCCCATGGGGTAATTGCAACAGATATACCAAGATATTTGAGCATCATCTATACACCCACGGTTGGCCTTGCCTGTCAGAACTATTCGTCCATGTTCAGAAGGGCCAGCGGGATTCATTTTTATCCCGGCAATATCGACCAGGCGGAAGAGATTCTGAGACGCTACAGCGACCGGGATATTCGTGTTTCGGTTGTGACCGACAACCAGGGAATCCTCGGCATTGGTGACCAGGGCGTAGGCGGTATTGCCATCTGTCTCGGCAAACTTATGCTCTATACCCAGGGGGCGGGGATTGCTCCCTGGCATTGTCTACCCATCTCCCTTGATGTGGGAACCGATAACCAGGCGCTCCTGGATGATGTAAATTATCTGGGCTGGCGAAAACCCCGCTTAAAGGGCGCTGATTACCTTGATTTCATCAAGAAATTTGCTCGGGCATTCAAGGCTGTTTTCCCAAAGGCTTTGTGCCAGTGGGAAGATTTTTCAAAGCAGAACGCCTTTACCATCAAGGATGTTTATCTGAGTGATCTTATCTCCTTCAACGATGACATCCAGGGTACTGGTTCCATCGCCCTTGCAGGCATCCTTGCGGCCATGAAGGCTAAAAAGGAGAGGCTTGTCGACCAGGTGTTTCTGATCAATGGAGCCGGTGCAGGTGGTATCGGTATTGCCGAACAGATCGAAACCGAACTTATACAGGAGGGGCTTGACGGGGTTGAGGCGAGGAAACGGATTTTTACCATGGACAGCAGGGGGGTTGTTGCCACGGATCGCGCCCTTGAGCCCTACAAGGAAAAGTTTGCAAAGGACCCTGCCTCCCTCCCATGGATTGCTTCACCCGGAGAAAACACCCTTGTCAACGTTATCAGGAACGAAAAGGTTACTGTTCTCATCGGCACCTCTGGTCAGCCCAAGACCTTTACCAGGGAGGTGGTTCTGGCCGTGGGTGAAAATACCGAAAGACCGGTTATTCTCCCCTTGAGCAACCCCACCAAAAATGCCGAAGCTTTTCCCCAGGACGTTTATGACTGGACAGACGGCAAGGCCCTGGTTGCCACGGGAAGTCCCTTTAATCCGGTAACCCTTGGGAATCAGAAGATCCGGGTAGGTCAGATGAACAACGCCTTTGTCTTTCCTGGCGTGGGTCTCGGGATCATTGCTTCTGGTGCCCGTGAGGTGCTTCCCACCTTTTTCTCTGCCGCAGCCCATGCTATTGCCGAGTATGTATCTGAGCAGG
>Ga0265295_1009057_pt1 | contig 10798 bp, 22 predicted proteins | sample Munlansysbiofilm_FD_192503 | JGI IMG/M metagenome (GOLD analysis project Ga0265295, IMG submission 192503) | Leachate microbial communities from a municipal landfill in Southern Ontario, Canada - Methane capture system biofilm | ecosystem: Engineered > Solid waste > Landfill > Unclassified ... | reverse complement strand
CCTGCCAGGAATAGATTGTCCGTCACGCGCGACGGGATGAACGTCCGGCTCTGCGGCGTGATCGTCTCGCCTTCATGCCCAAACGGCTCGCCGCTTTCGACTTCGACATCGCGCCCATCGATGGTGGCGAACCAGCGCAATTCACCGGGAGCGGCAGGATTGGGATGCGTTTTGTCCAGCCAGGGAGCGAAATAAGCGATTACCCATTGCCCGTCCGCACTCGTCGGCGGGTTGAAGGTCATCAGCGTTTGGCAGTGCTGCCCGGGCCGCGTGGTGCGCACCCAGCCCATCAGGAACCGGACCTGGGATTCCAGGAAGTTCGTCGCCTCGTCCAGGACCAGCAAATCTTTCGCCCGGCCCTGATATCGCGCCTCGTCTCCGGCATTGGGGACCGATCCGAACTCGATCCGCCGCCCGCCGCCCAGCCGCCAGATGCGCTCGGAGCCGTTATAACCGTCCCGACTGCCAACGAGTTCGGCCAGCCGCTCAATGACGCTGGTCAACTGCGTCGCCTCTCGGCGGAAAATCGCGCTGATGGTGTGGCTGGTCAGCGCCAAGCCGACGGCGAGGTCTGTTTTCCCGCCGCCCGCCGCGCCGCCGTAACCGATCACGTCGGCGTCGCTCTCGAACGCCTGCGTCTGCGGGCCGGGCAGCGGCACCCAAACAGGGCCGCGAGACAGCAGGGCGTTTACCTCGGCCCGCTCTGCTGCCGTCAGAAACGGGAGGAGGGCCGAGATATCACTCAGGCTCGGTTCCGTCGTCGTCACGTCTCGACCTCGCAGCAGTGAGCAGCGCCGCGATCCGCGCGGCGGCGGCGCGGTCATCAATCTCGACGGGTCCGCCCTCTGGGCCGCTCATCTCGACGGACTGTTGCGGTTTCCCGTATCCACGGTCCAACAGCGCGTTTGCGGCTGATACCCTGGCCGCCTCGCTCTCTCCCTGGGTGGCGATCAGCACTAGGACGTTCAGGGCGTCCGCCGTGTGCTCTCTCGCTAGATCGGACAGGGTTTTTTTCTGTTCCGGTCGCGCCCTCTGCACTGCGCCGACAGGACGGCCAGCGCCAGGGCGAGGCCCGCCGCGTTTTGCCATTTTGATTTCCTGTTGATTAATTTGATTTCGTGGCCCGTGGCGGCTCGATTATTCGCTATTAGCGATTGACAATGCGTTCGCTATCGGCGAATATACCCACATCAAACGGAGCGCGGCGATGGACATCCAATACGAGACGCGGGCAATCAAAGACTTGAGGGCTATCGACGCCAAAATTCGGGCCCGCATCGTCTCCAAAATCGTTCAGTACGCAGCGGCGCCGGAAAGCCTAGCCAACCAGATCAAGCACCTCGTCGGCTCCCCGTTCTACCGGCTGCGCGTCGGAGACTACCGCGTTATTTTTTCGCTCGACGGCGATACCCCTGTCGTTCTGACAGTCGCCCGTGTGCGCCACAGGAGAGAAGCCTATGACTAAGCAGACCGTCACCATCCCCCGCGAGGAATACGACTCCCTGCTGTCACGCATTGAGGATCTAGACGATATCCTGGCCGCTCACGAGGCGACGACCGGGAATACCCTGCCCCATGACCTCGCCATGAGGATAATCGAGGGTGAACATCCCATCCGCGTCTGGCGCGAGTACCGGGGGCTCACAGCCGCCGCTCTAGCCGAACTGGCCGGAGTGTCGAAAACCTACCTGAGCGAGATCGAAACCGGTAAAAAACCCGGCTCCGTCGAGGCATTCAAATCGTTGGCCGCCGCGCTTAGAACCTCTATCGATGCCGTTGTGCCGTGACCCGAATCAAAAACGCCCCGGCATTTCTACCGAGGCGCTGAAACAAAGCCCGAGGCGATTGCTCCGGGCGCAATTGTGGTACCTGATTATCTATCATATTCCGCGATGGTCCGCAAGCTTTGTCAGCGCGCGGGCGATACCGTTCCTTGGATATCCATCATCATCGTGGCAGCACACGGCGGTCAGCATCGTGCCATATGGCTTGCACTCCCGCATGGCATCCTGAAAAACCTTTATATTCCAAGCAACGTCCTCCGGGATTGCATCGGCGAAATCGGCCCGACGACCAGAGGAATCGAATTTAAGAGAGGTCGTTGGCGAAAGCTGCGCCCTTTCGATGTACAGTTCCCTCAACCACATTCCGGCCTCGAAGCGACGGCGGGCCTCGTCCGCGTCCGGTGATCCAAGCTCGCCCGTCCGCAAGAGAACATCCAGCAGGCACTCGACGGACTGGCGGACATTGCGCTCAGTCACGATCCCGCCTTCCGTCTGTTCGGCATTTCCCATGACCAACATGCCTCGCGCCAAGCGCTGCTTCAGCGATTGCCCCTGAACGACGGCGGGGCCGAAATCCTCTCGTCTGCTCACGCTGCTCTCCCTGCCCGTTTCGGCCTGGCCCCGTACTGCCGCGTGGCCTCGTTGATAACCGCCTGTCTCGTCCACTCGTCCCGGATATCCGATATCCTCAGTCCGATCAGATCGGCCCCGGAGTGCCGCGCCGCCCTTGCCGCCTCGTCCTGCTCTGCCGGGGATAGAGGCTCTCTGGACCGGCTGTAGATCGAGGAGATTAGGGTCATCGTCCACCTCCACACGGCACGTAACGGCCCGTCGCTGGCATGAATTCCAGCTTCGCCATGCCCGGCCTGCCCACGGCGCGAAAGCGGACCTTCTTGACGTGGATCTCTGCAATCCGGTCGCGCTCTCCGTTGGGCAGGAACGGACGGTGGACGACAACCCCGCAATCGGCTTTGTTCGACCAGTTGGCCGAGCCCGAAATAGACATCAGCCCCGGGGCCTCGTCCCTGGTTCCAGGCGGCGGCTTCTGCGGGTGGGCCACGAACCAGAAATGCACCTGATGATTTTTGGCAAACCGGGTGACCCTGCCGAGGCATTGCGAGACATATTCGGTTTCGGACATCTCCCGGGGCCGGCGGTGCTCGAACTCGTTGTAAGGGTCGAAAACAACCCCGTTGACGCCGAACCGCTCAACCGCCATCCGGGCGCGGCCAAGTGCCCATTCGACCGTTGGTGCGTCCTTCTCGGCACGGATGAACACGAAATGCTCATCGATCCAGGCCATGGCCGAGTCCAGATCGGACGATCCCATGCGCCAGGTCGGCCCGTCATGAAACGGCTTCCCGAGGTATAATTCGGCCAGCTTGGCGATATGCTCGTCAGGCTGGTTCTCGAACGAGCACACAGCGAATTTCCAGTTCTCCCGCGTGGCGAGGTTGACCATCACGGCGTCAACGAACTGGCTCTTGCCGCTCGACGGATAGCCGGTGACCACGGACAATTCCCCGGGCCGAATGCGGTAGAACTCATCCAGGTTCGAAAAGCCGGTCGAGATTGGCCGCTTCACCTTCCCGGCATACAGTTCCTGCACCGCCTTGCGGTAATCCCCGACACCGCGCAGGCCGTCATGACCTACCGACCGGCCAAGCTGGTCAAGGCGAGACGCCGCCGCCGCGATTTGCCCGTCCGCTCCGGGAGAGGCATATCCGGACTCGGCGATTTCCTCCCCCAGGAGGATCAGGTCCCGGCGAAGGGCGCAGTCGAGTATTTCCCGCCCATAGTCCTCGGTCAGTCCTGGCGCTGCCGCCGCTCCGCACAACGAGGCCATGTAGGCGTCACCGCCAAGCTCGGCCCATTGCTCATCAGCAGAAAACCTCGCCCTGAGCGTGACCGGGTTCGCCTTGTGGCCGCTCGCCACCACATCGCGGATGGCCTCGAACACCCTGCCGTGAACGGGGTCGGCGAAATGCTCGGGGGCCAGGAAACCGATCCGATCGACAAGCTCGTTTCTGAGCATCAGGGAGCCGAGAAGCTGCTGTTCAGCCGGGTAGTTGTGCGGCAGGCTTTGCTGCCCAAGGTCGATATGGCTCATGGCGGTCATATCGGGAAACTCCCGTGTTGCGGCGGGGTTGGCGGCGTCGGTTCATCGGACCAGCGTTCCTGGTTCAGCCACGTTGCCGGGTGGGCAGTGAAGGATTCGTCCTGGCCGAGTCGGGCCGCCGCATATCGGCGGACACCGGCCAAAAGCGCTTCGGGCGAAACCGTCTTCACGGCCTTGGCGTAGGCTTTCCGTGCTGCTCCCTTGCCGACGTGGCGGGGGTAGGTTGCCCACCAGTCGGGGAAACCGTCTGTCTCGTCCTCCTCCGCAAGGAGGGGGACTACAGGGGAAGGATTCTCTTTCTTATCTATCTCCTCTATCTGGGTGTGACATGGCGTGACGTGGTGTGACATGGCGTGACTACGTTCGTCACGATCTGACATTTCATCTCGCTCATCAGCGCAATTGATTGATTTTATTTCTTTTTCTCTCTCGCGTTGGGAGCGCTTCCGCTCGGTCGATGTGGCGTCTTCACGCTCTCTCTTCGGCTGGCGCTTGCTCCATCCGGTGAGGGTGTCGCCATCAAGAACCTTGCCTTGCATCGCCTGATGGATCGCGATGACATCTTCTGGAATCATTTCAAACGAGATCGCGATATCTTCCGCGTCCCATCCCTCGATAGATCCACGCTGGTCGGCCTGCGAGGCCCTTTCCAGGAAGGCGGCGAACACGCTGATGACGGCCATGACCGGCTGGCCGGATCGCCTTGCGATCACGCGCCACTTCGGATCATTCACCGTACCGTGGTGCCAGCGGAACCAGTCCATGGACTACCTCCCCTTCCTCATCTTCTCTTCCACCCCGGCAATCACCTGTGCGGCGATGTCGCCGATCGGGCGGAATGTGTTTTCCTCCACCTCTCTCACCGCCATGTGCGGCGCGTAATATCCGTGGTGGCAGGACAGGTTGGCATTGCGCCGGATCGTCCAGCCGTCGCGCTCAAGCTCGGCCGCGCGCGCGTCGTCGCAGGGGAAATAGTCGGTGGCGATCATTCGGCGTCCTCCTGGAATTTCCCGACCTCGTTGCCCCAGGCGTCCCAACCGTCCCGACGCGTCCGGGCGAACAGTTCGAGGTATGGCCCTGCAACCAGCGCTTCGATGCGCTCGTACTGCTCGTCAGGCTTCCGACTGTGTTCGCGGCGCGGCGCGATGATCAGTTGGCGGACGCCCTTTCCCAACCGGTGAGGCTTCCCGCGCGTGAACAGCAGGCACGTCTCCGTCTGTTTCCGCGTCCAGTAACCCATGCCGATTTTCGGGTTGCCGGCCTTCGTGGTCTTCAGCCACTCGAACGCGCGGGTTTTGAATTTGAACCCCCACGCGCCGGCCAGCGCGATTCCCTGGTCGATGTGCGAGTCCACCACCCACATGAACAGGCAGGCGTCAGGCAGGGCCAAAGACGAGACGGGTAGATCCGCCAGCCCGTCCAGGCCGACAGTCCGGTAATGATCCTCGGCGCAGCGATGCGGCGTGCCGGTCTTTCCGGACCAGGACCTAAACGACCACGGCGGATCTGCGAGGACCGCCCCGTAATGCGCCTGTGGAAGGGAGGAGAGAGCGATCATTCCGCCGCCATCCTCTTCTGCCGGCGCTTCTGCTTCTTTGCAGAATTTGCAAGGAACAGCCCGTTGATGCCCTTACGGAACGATGCGGGCTCGACCTCGGGCGGAACCTCGACCCGGGTCACGCCATGCTGGCGGACGAACTCGGCTATCTGCTCCTGCTCTCCTGGGCGGTAGCCTGGGGATGGGGAAATGCGGATTGTCATGACTTCACCACCGCGATCGTCGTCCCTGGATAGGATGCCTCGACCAGCTTCTTTTTGAGCCGGAACACAGGCGTCTCGAAGCCCTTCACGTCCTCGACCACCTCAACGCCAGCAGCCCGATAGCTGAAGTCGGCACGGTAGGCGCAGACCTTCTTCCCGCCGATGACGATGGGGAAAACCGGCTGAAGCTTTAGCGCCGTGATCGCGCCCGCCTTTTCCATGAAGCGAAGCTCGGCATACCGGCTCGCCTCGGCCTTGCTGTCGAAGGTGATGCCGTCCAGGACTGTCTTGACGGCCCCGTATTTGTGTGTCCGGCCCCTCATGCCCCAGCCCTCAACCGTTCCATCATCGCGGCGTTCACGGCAGCCTGTTCCCGATGGATCGACCGTGTATCCCGGCGTTCGCGGGCGGCGGCTAGATCCGCAGCGGCGGCGTTATAGGCCGTCAGGGCCGCAACAGCGCGGGCGTGACGACGGCGGGAAAGCGCCGTGCGGATGGCGCGAAACGGGTTCATGCGGACCTCCGTTGGAGACTGGCGAGCAGCGCGGAAATGGCGACAAGAGCCTCGGTCAGTTCTTTGACGACCTTCGGCGCTTCCGTGTGGTCGATGCGGCCATCAGCCAGAGCGCCGGCCAGCGCTGCCGCGCCCTCGGCAATCTCCCGTAGCGTCTCGGATGGGGTCGTCACGCCCTCGATCCGGCGCAGACCCGACAGACCGGCCAGCGCCACGATTGGGCTGGCGTAGGTCGGACCCAGGACGTGCGCATAGGAGAGGAACGCCACGAGTGTCGGGGTCGTCTCGGCCAGGACGTGCGCTTTCACCGTTCGGGCGTCAAACCCCGTTTCGGCGATCAGCATGTCGCGTGTGACCGGCTTGTGATCCCCGACGCATGTGCGCAAGGCAGCGGCGGCGCGGTCGCGGACCAAATCGGTGTCCAGGGAAATACCTTCGGACATGTCAATGACCTCCGGCGAGCGCCATCATCGGCGCATGGACAAGGGGAAAAGAGGCCGGAGACGCGGGATGGGGGAGTACGTCTCCGGCCTCACCCGCCGCTGGGGGGAGACGGCGGGGGTGGGAATAGGTATCGGCAGGCCGGGCGCTACTCCGGCGACCCCACAAGCGATTATTTGACAACGTGCCAGCTACGGCACCCCATGGGGCTAGGGCGGGTTTATGGTCTATCCCGAATTTCAGACCGCGTGTCTGCTTCCACGCCGCCGCCGATTTCGTGAGGCCGGGCATTACGCGGCCTCTTTGGTGGATCGCTCCATGAACTGGCGAACCCTATCCAGGGTTTCCGGCCACATCCGCCCACCAGAGCGCAGCCTTCGGACGAGTTTCCCGTCATTGACGGCGAGGCGTCCGAACGTGCTCTCGGCCATTCCGGCGGCTGCGCAGAACGTCTCAATGTCAGCGATGATGTTGGGTTCGGTCTTCATGGGAGAAGACTGTAATGGGAAATATCCCATCAGTCAATGGGTATCATCCCATTTTAATCCCCTCGCCAGAAATGGGATACTTCCCACATGTCTAAGCTGAAAGAGAACATTCTTCGCCTAATGGCCGAGAAGGGCTTCAATCAGAAGTCTCTCTCCCTGGCCGCAGGGAAAAACGAAACCCTTGTCCGGGACATCATGAAGCGCGCCCAAAATCCGCGCCAGGATAGCCTCTCGGCCCTTGCTGCTGCGCTTGACGTGAGCGTGTCCGACCTTTTGGGGGAAGACTCCGCCCCCGCATCGAACGCCCCCACTGTGGCATCTATCCCCGAAATCGACATCTACGCGGGTATGGGCGGCGGCGGCGTCTATTCCACCGAATGCAACCAGACCGACGAATTCGGGAACACCATCGCGGCGGATAACGTCCGCCACCTGTGGGATTTGCCCGTAAACTACGTCAGATACGAACTGCGGGTTTCCCCGGAAAAGGCGTCGATCATCGAGGTCAAGGGCGACAGCATGGCCCCCACCCTCACGAGCGGCGACCGGGTGATGATCGACACGAGCGACACGTCACCGACGCCGCCTGGTCTATTCGCCGTCTGGGACGGAACCGGCGTCGTCGTCAAGCGGGTTGAGCCGGTCCACCGCAGCGATCCGCCCGCGATCAGGCTGATTTCTGACAATGAGAAACACCAGCCCTACGAGTGCACGACCGAGGAGGCGCAGATCATCGGGCGCGTGATCTGGTTCGCGAGAAGGATATGACCGATGCCGCTCCCCTCGACCTCGACGCGATCGAGGAGAAGATACACGACGCCCCACCGTGCGCACTGACGCCGGTAGCGCTGACGCTGCTGGCCGAGGTCAGGAGGTTGAGGGAGGGGAGTGAGGGCCACGTGACGCCGGGGTGACACATGACGCATAGTTATCTGGCATTTATCGATGAATCCGGAGATGACGGCCTTGAGAGGTTCCGGGAGCCCGGTGGGCGCGGCGGCTCATCAAACTGGCTGGTTCTGTCCGCGTGTCTTTTTCGCCGCATCTACAGCCTTGATGCCATAAAATGGCGCGATGAAATTTCTTCCAGGATGCCGGAAAAAAGAAGCCGCACGCTTCACTTCACCGAGTTAAACCACAACCAAAGAGTTGTAGCGGCGCAAACAATCTCGACCAATCCCCTGCGAGTAATGAGTGTCCTCGCTGCGAAACGGACCGTCCCTAAGGGGATTTATGACGAGAAGAACCATCTCTACTTCTACATGGCGCGCTATCTCATCGAGCGCCTGTCATGGCTCTGCCGAGATCATCGGCACCGCACCCCAGAAGGGGACGGTCGCGTTGCAATTACCTTCTCTCGTCGCGGTGGCATGTCTTACGATGCTTTTCGGGAATACCTTCAAAGGCTGAAGGCGGCAGGCGACAAAGATATCCGCATCCACTGGCCGGTCATCGACATAGATGCCGTTGACGCCAAAGACCACTCAAGCAGCGCCAGCCTTCAACTAGTCGATGCGGTTGCCTCTTCGTTTGCCGCCGCTGTTGAGCCGAATGTTTATGGTAATTGCGAGATCAGATATGCCGAGCTTCTAAAGCCCGTCACCTATCATAGGGGCGGGAATTTTCTAAGCTATGGCGTGAAGATAGTCCCAAAACCAGAGGATTGTGGCTTGAGCGATGAACAAAAGCGCCTAGTCGATCTGTTCAGATGAAGGCGGCAGCCCCCCGGCCCATGATTGCGATTTCTCGCCTGCAGTCTTGCGAATGCTCTGGGGATTCCCGGCGCATGGCTGCCTTTGATATTAGATGGGAATGGGTGGGCAAAAGTCAATTAAATTCTCGATAACCTACCCCTCGCCTATCTCCCACACCAATGCTCGTACCTCTCCTGCCACGCCGCCCGTCCGGGTCGCCACGGCACGGCCAACCCCTCCCCCATGAGGATCGCCCCGGCATCCCGGCCATCCACGATCACATCGACCAGCCGCCGCCGGTATTTGTCCCTCCGGCCTGAGTCCTGAATCTCGACGCGCCTGGCGTTGCGGATCAGCGCGGACATACGGGCCGTCGCCTCCTCCCCCTTCACCGCCTCCGCCGCACAGCGCGGCTTGTGCGTCTCGGGCGCGTCGATCGTCAGCAGCCGGAGCTTGTCTCCCCCTATCGCCAGTGTGTCGCCGTCAACCACCCGGATTGATTCTGGGCGAACGGTTTCGGCCAGGGCAGGAGACGCGAGCAGCAGGGCCGCGCAGAGGGCGAGGACGGTTTTCATCCCGAGATCATAGGGCGGTGAAATCCGGGGTCAATTGGGAGAAAACCCAGATAATGGGAAATATCCCATTTTCTTGTTGACGGAAGTTGGGAAATATCCCATCATCCTCCCATCACACCACAGGAGGATGGGATGGGACATACACCGGGACCTTGGACCAGACGGGACACGCCGGACTACGCCGAGATTAGCGCGCCGGGCATCACCCAGCCGATCGCCATTGTCGCCAAGGCCGAGGACGCAGACCTGATGTCCGCCGCGCCCGACCTTCTGTTCGCGCTGGAATTCGCCCGCAGTCAGATGCAGCACCCCAGCCAGTTGATCGACGAGGCCATCGCCAAAGCACGCGGGGACGACAAATCCAGTGCAGACGCCCACTACCAGGAACAGGCCCGTCTCGCCGCCAAGGGGGAGGACCGGTCATGACCTGGATGCCCTTCACCTACGAGCAGCGCTACGGCGGGAACCTGTACGCACAGCCTGACGGACGTGCCCTGATCGAATACGGCGAGATCGCCGAAATCGAGCTTTGGGACCCCGAGAAGAAAGAGTTCTTCACCGTCGGCGGGTCCCTGGAAAAGGACATCGCCCTCTTCCTCCGCTGCGATCCCCACTACCGCGAGCGGATCGCCGAGATTGCCGAGGATGACCGTCTCGGGCGCATCACCGCCGACCGCGAAACCACGCTCAAGCTCCGGCGCGAAGCCGCCTGATTTAACCCAGGAAGACAGAAAGGAAATCACATGTTTCAGGCTCACCAGGGCGATGTTTTCTTCGAAGAAATCGCCGAAATCACCGGTAAGGAACAGGCCCCCGAAAACGGGCGGCACATCCTCGCCCACGGCGAAGTCACCGGCCACCATCATTCCGTCCCCGGCACCCGCGCCGTGCTGTTTCGGGATGACGCCCTGGCGTCCTCCTACTCGGCCATGCTGGACGTTCCCTCCGGCGCTCCCGTCGAGCACCAGGAACACGCGCGCCGCGACCTCCCTGCGGGGAAAATCGGCGTGATCATCCAGAGCACCTATGAACCCGAGGAAATCCGCACCGTCGCGGATTGATGGAGAATCACATGGCCAAACTGCTCCTGACCGAAGAGAGGTGGCGGATCATCGCCGATGCCACGGGTGAGTGGCTGAAGGTGGGCCTCTCCACCGACCCCGCCGACTTCGCCGCTGCTGAAGAGGCAGTTGCGAAGCTCTATGCCCGCATCGGTAAAAAGCGGCCTTATTTCGTGCGGCTTTCCTCGCCCCTGGGGGCCGAGCTTTACATCGATCTGCTGACCAGGACATGGCCGGATATGGGGGGCCAGCTCCGGGGCCAGCTCTGGGACCAGCTCCGGGACCAGCTCCGGGACCAGCTCGGGGGCCAGCTCCGGGGCCAGCTCCAGGACCAGCTCCAGGGCCAGCTCCAGGGCCAGCT
>Ga0265295_1009056_pt1 | contig 10798 bp, 10 predicted proteins | sample Munlansysbiofilm_FD_192503 | JGI IMG/M metagenome (GOLD analysis project Ga0265295, IMG submission 192503) | Leachate microbial communities from a municipal landfill in Southern Ontario, Canada - Methane capture system biofilm | ecosystem: Engineered > Solid waste > Landfill > Unclassified ... | reverse complement strand
TGTACATCAACAGGCGGAACAATCGTCACCGTGTTTTACCAAATTAAACTACAGAAGAATATTTGTAGCGGGAAGAGGGTTCGAACCTCTACTAGCACCTATGTGTCACAAGATTATGAGTCTTGTATGTTACCAATTACACCATCCCGCATATAATAATTTTTCAATGACTTACTTATTTTATTTTTAACTTCTTCTTTTTTAGAACTTTTTAACAAACTAACACCTACACCTGAACATTTTCTAGAACAATATATATTAACACAATCTTTACCGCAAATAAGGCATTTATTGTTTTTAAGTTTATATGGATTGTTTTCATATAATTCTATATAATTATTTCCGTATTTTTTAACTACGTATTCAATATACGGTTTTATATTTTTTTTGTCTAAAATAATTAATTCATTATCAAATTGTGTTATTTTAGATTTATTTTTTTCATCCAAATATCCTTTTATTTCTACGAAAACATCATTAGTTATAAAATCAGGATAAAATTTATATTCTTTATTTTTAAATGTATATGTAAAACCTTCATAATTTCTTACAAATGGTACATCATGATCTATATTGTAAATAACATAAGCTAATTCCCAACTACTATCACACCAATAACCTTTATACCAACCTGATTTACCCCTACCTGATCCTATTCGTTTACCACCTTTACCATTGTTTCTAAATTCACAATGTTTATCTTCTAAATAACATTTTTTTGAACAATATATTTTTTTAGATAAACTTTTAACCACTTTAAATTCTTTATTACAAATAGGACAAATTTTATTTATTTTATCGTTTATAAACCGATTGATTTTATAATCTTTTGATAAAAATCCAGGTGGATTACCGTTTAATATCAATTTTTTAATACTTTCACTTGTTTTTAATTTTGATTCAGTTGTTCTAATACGACTGTTTGCACAACTCCTAGAACAATAATATTTTTCTTTTTGTGGATGCAATTTTTCTCTTTCTTCTACTTCAAATTCTTTATCACATTTAAAACATTTTACTTTAAATCTTTTAAATTTACCAAATTTATAAATAGTTTGACATATTACATCACAATATTTATTTTTAACTTCTTCTCCACAATTCAAACATTTATTCATATCATCTTTTACTTTTATATATAAAAATATAAATACCAAATTTTAATTGAACCCATAAAAATCAGATTGATTTAAAAATTAATATTGTACTCGGTAGCGGTGACGATCCGCTCTTACCAGACTGAAAACCTGGGGTCCTACCAACATAGACGAACCGAGCATTTATACATTTTAGTACGGAGTATGGGATTCAAACCCATGAAATCACTTCGGATTATAGTGTGAAAGACTATTTGCTTTGGTCGCTTGCATAACTCCGCATATATTAATGGTGATGGTTGGTGACAAACTCATTTTATCATGTCACTATTTACTGCATTTTAAGTTTTAAGATGCATCGGCAGAAAGTTATAATATAACATCTACTACTTGGCTTCCCCAAAGGAATTAAACGGATCCGAACCCACCTTTCTAATGATATGCCTATCATTGATTTCGTAGTACATTCAACCAAAACCATTATTTTTTAAAAATATCAACAGATAATTTATTATCTTTTATTAATTTTATTTCTTGTTTTTTTAAAACTATCAAATTAGATAATGATTTCCATTTTTGAATATCTCTATCTCTTTGATATCCCTTAACTTCTATGTAAATATTAAAATCAGTTAGATAAAAATCCGGAAAATATTTATGTATCTTACCATTCCATTCATAATTAAAACCGTTTATAATATTTGTCCATTTTATATTATTTATATCCAGCCATTTTGCTACTTCTAATTCCCATTTTCCATTTAATTTAGTTTCTTTATATTTAATTAATTTAGTTCTACCACATACATTATTGGCAGAATAACTTAATGGATTTTCTTCAACTGCTTTCGTCATTGATTCTGAATGTTTTTTTCTTCTTTCTTCTGACCATTTTTGTTTTTTACTAGCAATTGATAATTTTTTTCTAGTTTCTTCTGAAACTTCAATTTTTTTTCCTTCATTTTTAGCCTTTATAAATTGATTACTATTTATTTTAGAAAGTTCACCATTTTTTATTTTTCTATTATAATCACTAAAATTACTTTTCCTATTTGGATTACTATGATAACCCATATGTGAATTTAACCCTTGTTTTGTTTTAAATTCCTTTTTACATATTTTACATATTTCCATATATAATTTTATTTTTATATATTAAAATTACAAAGTCAAAAAATGGAGTTTTTAGTTCTAACCAAAAAGTGGACCCGGAGGGAATTGAACCCACATGTCACCGATTACGGTTTCAACTGGTTATGAGCCAGATCCGATACGGGTCCTATTTATTTGTACCCCCACTTGGAATCGAACCAAGATCGGAAGTTTAGAAAACTTCTGTTCTATCCGTTGAACTATGGAGGCATTTAAATTGTACCAGAGGTGAGACTCGAACTCACACGTCCATCACTGAACAGCGGATTTTAAGTCCGCCGGGTCTTCCATTCCCCCACTCTGGCAATCAATTATTAAAAAAGAAAATGACTAAAAAGTGAATTACTGACGATCTTAATGGGTATTGATATTATCTCAAGGATTCAGATTTCACTTGGTACTATAATCCTTTTTTCCCAGTCATTTTCTTATTAACTTTTACTTTTTTGAAACCAATACGTCAAAGATCCAATTTTTATTGGTGATTAAATGTTGATATAAATGCCTATTGCGCACAATGAAATTACGTTTATAGGTGCTTAAATCATATTGCAACAATCACCAATTGCGGTCCCTACGGGATTTGAACCCGTCTGATATTCCTCGGTGACAGCGAGGTAGCCACCCAAAGCAGCCCCAGAGACCATTTTTAATCAAAGAACGTTTATTTTTATTTGACAGTACAAAAGTATAACTTATTTTTTAAACTGCCAAATTTTTTATAAACAAAAAACCCGACTTTTTTTGTCGGGTTTTTTAAATTAATAGTGATGAACTATTTACATACCAAACCCGACAGTTGATTTTCTATCATCTGTATTCTCTAATAAGTTTGTTATGTTTATGTAAGTTTGCATCAGTTTTATTATTTTTTGTTTGTTTATGTTATACTATACTTTTTAAAAAAAGTTTAGTGTATTTGTATATATTTATAAAAAAAACTCGTTTTTTTCCATTTTTGATATATACTGTTTATTCTTCTATTTTTCTACTTGATACACCAATATCATGACCTTTATTTAATTTCCATGCCATATCTATTGATTTTTCAGCAAAAATTTCTATTGTTGCTTCACCTGTTTCAGTATCATATTTTACAACTTTACCAATATGAATATTATCCATTTTTACTTCTTTACCAATAACACCGTTTAACTTTCTTTCTAGTTGTACTGTTAATAACATACTATTATATCTTATTTTTTTAAATACTCTGATTTTTTTCTCCTTAGTATCACTGTATGTTTTATTTACTTTATTATTTATTTTGAATCCATATTTTAAAAAAGATTTAATAGATGGTTGATTAGATTCCCTTATATGTGCCACTAAACACTTATAATTTATTTCTTTTGCAAAATTATATGTAAAATCAAGTAAATATTTATTTAAATTTAAACCTCTATATTTTTCATCTATAACAGTATATACAATTTTAACTTTTTGAACATTACTTTCATCTTTAAGAAGAATAACACCTATTAACTTATCATCTTCTTTTAAAGTTGCAATAGTAAGATCATTTCTATTTATGAAACAATCTTTATCTAAATAGGTATCAAAATATTTACTGATAAAATCATATAATTCTTCAGTTGGTGGTTCTAATTGAACTTTTAATTTGTCGTAATCTACTGTCATAGTGGTAAATTTATCAATTATTAGTAATTTTATTTATTTTCATAATTCTTTCTTTTATTATATTTCTCTTTTCTTTAAATTCCCAACAATTACAATATTTACAACCGACTGCATCCATATTTTCAAATGGATCAAAATGTCTATAATATGGATGACCACAATCACATTCTCTGTCATCTCCATAATTAGGATTATATTTCAATACCTGATCATATTCAATGATATACGGATCATTTTTAATATCAAAGTTCCCTTTTTCGTATTCTTCTACAATATTTTTCAATTTATTATATGTTTCTTTAGTTATCATTGTTTATTTTTTCTAATAATTTATTAATTTTTATTGTTCTTCCGAACTTGAATTGATTACTTAGTTCTACCGATACCAGATAGTTCTTTATTATACATATCTAACATATTTTTTCTTTTATACTATTGATTTTTTCCTTTCTAACATATATTTTAAAATCTGTTAATTTAAGTCTACTAAATATATCAGACATAACTTCACAATTATTTGGACTTATACATGAATTTTTTACCATAAAATTGTTTATAAAATTAAAATCATCATCATTTAAACTACACATATAATCATTTAAATCTTTATATTTAGTATTATAATAATTATCTGATATAGTTGTACGATCATAGTTAGGAAAAGCACCTACATATTTTATATCAATGAACATTTTTTTAAATTTAAAATCGTTGTCATATTTATATGAACATTCCTCTAATTTTTGTTTTAATTTAACTCCAAAATTTGTAATATATAATTTATTATTATATAAAACATGTACAAAAAACCTTTTAACGAAATGAAAATTATATATATCCATAAAATTACCTTTACCTGATTTATAATGATCAAAATAAATTTTTCTTAAAATACTATGTATATTATTATCAACTATTGAATTTGGATTTATATTAATGTATTTTTTGTTAATAATATCCCATATCACATTATATTCATAGAAATATGAGTTACTATCAAACGGCAATGGCATAACCGTTAATTCCATACCATCTTCTAATTTTAAAAATTCCATTTAAATAGTATTATATAATTTAACATAATCAGATTCATTTGATATACCAGATACTTGGCCATCACCTGTTTCAATAACAATCCAATTATCATCTTCTAATTGAGCAAAATCAACAGTAAAAAAATTACTATATTTATATAATATACAAGATACAATATTTATCATATTGATTGGTGGTTTATCATTAGTATCTAAATTAGAGTTTTGTAAAGTACAAATTACTTTACCATCTATTACAAATATTCTCCATTCGTTAGTTTTATTTTCTATTTTTTTAATATTTACAAATTTTTTAAAAACTATACCACCTGTAAAAAGTTTACCTCTTTCATTTATAAAGTTATTAACTTTATTTAATAAATCAGCATAACTTATATTTTTACTTATTTTTTCAATACCATTATCAGTTTTAATTGATTTAACATAATCCTTTATAAAAAAATCAAAATCAATATTATCTATAAAAGACTCATAAGATGATGTTTTATCATAATCATTTATAATCATAATTTTAGGAGTGTAATTCTTTATCGAATCATATACATATGGAAAACAATGTAAATTTCTATATTCTGAATAACTGTTTATTAATTTAGATTTATTATTAGTTTTTTCTGTTATAGAATCATATAGTATATTATATTGTTCTGGTTTTAACATCCACCCCCTATAAATAAAAATACCACTAGTATGATCCATCATAGTTGATAAAAATTTATTATCTTCTACTAATATATCATAATCGAACAAATACACATCAAAACCTAGTGTTTTACATACATTGTATTCTCCAACAAATGATGAATCAACTTCTTTATTTTTAGAAAATGGTTCACACGGAAATAGAAACTTATACATAATATTTATTTTTAGTTTACAAATTTAATATATAAAATCAAAATAAACAATAAAATTATGAATTTTTTAATAAAATATAATGAATTCTTTGATACTGAAGAGTTTAAAATATCACATGATATAGAAATTTTAACAAATGAATTAAATCCAAGTAAAATTATAAAAAATTTTAATACACAGGAACCTTATATACCACTATTAAATATGTTATCATTTAAATTTCCTTTTTTATTAGAAGTATCACATAGTAATGAATATGCAAATTTAAAATCAATTAATGATACATATTATATTACATTTAAAAATGAGAATGCAACAATATCATTAGGTATAAAAATACATTATAATAAATTATATGATTTAAGTATTATCTATGTACCAAATGGTGTTAATCCAAATAAAAATAAAATTGTTACATATAATAAATTATTAGATATTTATAATGATACTACAGTTTATCAAATATTTAAAAATATATCATTTATGGATATTTGTAAAAATATAGATGATATTTTTATACCGTTAATGAAATATTTTAGATTTGATAACTTATTAAAAATAAGAATAAGTCAATATAATATAATATCAAATTAAATGATATTTGTAAATTTATCTTTTTTTATTATATTAAAATTTAAACCTGTTAAATCACTATAATCTTGACCACATTCTACCATGTCTGTATCATCCACATAATAATACCAATTTACAACAACATCTATACCGTTATTGTTAAATTGTTTTAATACATTAAATATGTCCTTTAGGTATATAGATGTTCTTGTATTATAATAATCCATATCTATATGAAATGATATATTTTTTGATTTATTATAATTTTTTATATCATCTATTATAGTACAGTAATAATCACTTACCGATTCGTCAGTTGATCTCCCAATTAATTTAAATTCTCCATTTTTATGTTCTGACATATAATAAGGTAGGGAAGATGTCGGTTTTATTTCCATTTTTATTTCTATATTTATTTTTTTTATTATATATTAAAATAAATATACGTAAACTATATCATATCTACAATATGGTAAGAATAGAATAATTTAAATCAATTTATAATTAAATTTTTAATTCACCAATATTTTTGCACGCCAGGTAGGATTCGATCCCACGAACTCTTTCGAGAATGGTTTTGGATACCATCACCTTTAACCACTTGGATACTGACGTATATTGTCTTGATGACAGTACTTGAAACTGTATTGTTCATATAGAACACACTGTATCAGACTGGTGGCTAAAACAATTCACCCACATCAAGATATATTTATTTTTGTCGGACTAGGTGGATTTGAACCACCGACCACTTGAATATCAGTCAAGTACTCTACCAACTGAGCTATAGTCCGTTATGGTGGGGATACTGGGACTCGAACCCAGATTATACTTCTCGTCTCCACTTTGTAAGAGTGGGATGTTGATCCAATTACACTATATCCCCATTATTTTAACATTGCGGAAAGTAGAGGACCCGACCCCCATCCAGTTATAAAACCGAAACCTAGTTTTCAAGACTAGTCGCCACTCCGATGTAGCTGCTTTACTTTCCGTATAATATTATTTTTTATTCAAATAATCAATTATATAATCATTCTGTTCAATATTTAATATATCATTATATCCATATTCTTTATGTTCTAATATTAATTTTATGTTAAACCCCAATTTTAAATACTCGTTAAATTTATCTATAATATTTTGCTTGTTAAATGTAAATTTAGATTTAATTTCTATTATTAAATTATCTTTTTTAATATAAATATCAGGAATAGATATTCTATATTTACAATTTAAACTATCCCAATATTTTAATCTTAAAAACTCTACTTCGTAATCAATTTTATTTTTATCTAATTTTTTAATATATTTTAATTCATATGAACTTCTATAATATATTCTTTTACCATTCCATGTATTAAACCAACCATGTTTAAATTGATATTTACTATTAGATTTTATAAAAACAGTATTTTTACCTTGTAAAATTGCATTATTAGTACTTTGTGATAAATTTCTTGTTTTTATACCAAATCCTTTAAGAACATGTAATAAATTTTCACTATTATAAGTATAATTATATTTTAATGATATATCTTTAGGTGAAAGATTATTATCATAATATTCTTTTAATATAATTTCTTTTATTCTATAATATTCTTTATATATTTGTTTTTTACCTATTAAATTAATGTTAAATCCAAATGGTATTAAGTTATTAAACCATTTTTTAGTATGTTTACAAATATCAATATTTAAACATTTTTCTAACCCACATATCTTGCACAATTTTATTTTTTTAGGATATTTATCTTTTAATGATTTACTTATTTTTATTTTTGTTTCTTCAGTAATTATTCTCATTTTATTATTATAAGAAGCCGAACAAGAATGACTACAAAAATTTTTTTGTTTATTTAAAATATTACCACACAATATACAATATTTAATCGGTGGTTTTTTTCTTTGTTGATAAACATTTAAATCAAAATTTACACTATTTGATAATTCCTTTAACCTTAAAATACCTTTTGAATTAGGCGTAATATTAAAATATTTATATGCTTCTCCCTTTGTTTTAAAATTATTTAATAAATTGTATAATTTTTCTTTTTCCATTTTTATATTTTATATTTTATTTATATATAAATATTAAAATGTGGAAAAAGTATTTTCGGAAATATTTATTAGTTCTTAATTTAAGTTCATAACACACTGTTTTCACATATTTAGTGGAGACGACCAGAATTGAACTGGTGCAAACCTAGTGCTTCAAACTAGTGCTCTACCACTGAGCTACGTCTCCTTTTATTTTTGTGGATGAAGAGGGATTCGAACCCCCGGTAATTTACAGTACAACAGTTTTCAAGACTGCCTCGTTAAACCACTCTGACACTCCTCCATATTTTTGTCCTTGTGGCGGGACTTGAACCCACAACCTTGACGATATAAGCGTCCTGCGCTGACCAATTGCGCCACACAAGGATAATAAAAAGAGCTCGATACAGGATTCGAACCTGTGATGTATAATTACAAGGTTGCAACTTGTCGCCTTCGACCACTCAGACCAATCGAGCGTTTTAGAGAGGGGAGTGGGATTTGAACCCACGAATCAATAGTTTTGCAGACTAAGCCATTAAACCACTCTGGTATCCCCTCATTGTGGAAGTGGAGGGATTCGAACCCCCGTTGTTTACCCTATGGGAGTAGATTTACAGTCTACCGCAACACCACCAATCGTTGCCTCACTTCCAATTTATTAAACCTTTTAAACTCTTCCTACCCTTAATGGTGGGTGGTTGACAGAAACTTAGGTTTAGTTTATTATAAAACCCTAACGTTGGGTTCTATTTAATATGGCGTATATCACATATTAAATTACAATAAATATAGTTTCAGTTAGTGGGAACAGATAGGATTTGAACCTACGAAGTTACCGAGGTAACGCCAAACCCACTTGAATATAGTATTTTACTATATTCGAAATTTGGTGGCTTTAACCACTCGACCATATTCCCATATAAATTTTTGGAGGGAATGGTAGGAATCAAACCTACATAGCCAAAGGCGACACATTTACAGTGTGCTGATTTAGTCAATTTACCATCATTCCCGTTTTAAATTATTACATCTTTACCTTCTAATATTAATTTAGTTTTATAACCTAACTTTTTATATTCTTTAAATTTATCTTTCATGTTTTGAACATTTATTGTATAATTAGATTTAATTTCTACTAACATATTCAAATCAGGTAAATAAAAATCAGGTATAGATGTTCTTTCTTTTTGTTCAATACTATCATAATATCTTATCCTTATGTTTTCCACTTCATATCTAATTTTATAATCATCCAATTGTTTAGCATAATTAAATTCATATGAACTTCTTAAATAAACTTGTTTATTATCCCATGTTGCATGATAACCTTCTTTATATGGTCCATGTGGTTTAGGATTAGATTTACCATTTTTATATGATAACGATATTGATTCTCCTAATTCTCTTAAACTTATACCGTTTTTCTTAAAATAAAAATGAACAGTATTTAATTGAATGCCATATTTTTCTCTTATTTCTAACAAACTTAATTCATTATCAAAATATTCTTCTTTTAATAATTTTAATGATTTATTATTTGCAATTTTTAAATTAGTATCATTAATATTTAATTTTTTAAATAATTTTTGATAACTACAAAAGTTTTTACAATCTTTACAATACTTTGATCTACTTTCTATATGTTGATTACAACTTATACAATATTTTATTATTTTTATTTTATTTCCATTATCAAACTTAAACCCTTTAAGTTTTTTACTTATTTTTTCATTAGTTTCTTTTCTATTATTATTAGATGAAAAAATACTAGCACATTTTTTAGAACAAAATCTACCGCTACCAAAATTACCATTATGTACATTATTACATACTTCACAATTATATTTTTTGTTTTTTCGTTCCGTTTCTATAATTGTTTTTTTATCATGATATTCTTGGTGTCTTTTTAAATTATATTTTTTTATTTCTTTTCCACATTTATTACACTTGATAAACTCAATATTTTTTACTTTATTTACAATAAATTTTGTTTTACATTCAATGGAACAAAATCTACCACTTTGAAATGAACCATCATGTTCTTTATTACAAATTTCACATTTCATATATTTTATTTATTTTTATATTATATATAAATTAAATAAAACCGAAATTGAATGTTTTTAATTAAAAATTTTAAAAAATTAGTGGGTGCAGTGGGACTCGAACCCACAACGGCATTACGCACCCTTCTCATTAAAAGTGAGAAGCTCCACCAATTGAGCTATGCACCCGAAATAAAACCAACATGCCAAAGAACTAAATTTTGCACGAGTAGAGGGATTCGAACCCCCAACCAATATTACTACCCGACTAAGGACTGGGTTGGAGCCAGCTGGTCACGCCTATGAGTACTCGTATATTTTAAAGAACCTATTT
>Ga0265295_1009054_pt1 | contig 10799 bp, 1 predicted proteins | sample Munlansysbiofilm_FD_192503 | JGI IMG/M metagenome (GOLD analysis project Ga0265295, IMG submission 192503) | Leachate microbial communities from a municipal landfill in Southern Ontario, Canada - Methane capture system biofilm | ecosystem: Engineered > Solid waste > Landfill > Unclassified ... | reverse complement strand
GTTTTAGTAGGGGCACGGCGTGCCGTGCCCTTAGCAGTCTACCCTCTTTTAGCCACAACATATTGCAATGATGCCAGCAGGTCAGCCTGTTTGCTGCGTGGCTGCTGCTGACGAAGCTGTTCTGCCAGCGATGGTCTGCCTTTTATCTTTGGTTTAACAAACAGGTTCTCCATCTTTTCGCGCTGCTCAAGCTCCATTGCTTCGATTTCAGTTTCATCTACAGTTTGCTCCTGCTCATTTTGTTCTTCAGTTGCATTATCCTGTTCATCAGCATCCTGCACTGTCTGGGCTTCGTTGGAGTCTTCAGATGTTACCCGCAGCAGGAATTGAGTATGTGCCACATTGCCTTTGTCATCACGGGCAGTAACTTTTAGGTCAACTACACCGCTGGCTTCTTTGGGTGGCTTGCCCACAAAACGACCGCTGTCTGCATCAAAGGTCAGCCAGTTTGGTAGTGGTCTGCCATCGGCAAGGGTTGCTTCAAGTGATACTTTTGCATCGGCTTCACTGTGGCGGAAGGTGCCTGTGGGCAGGTTAAAGCTGCCGATTTCATCCACTAAAATAATCTGGGATGAAGGTGTTTTCACCAGATAAAGACCGTTATCACCGCCTCTGCCATCATCACCACCTTGTACCACTACACCGTTAATGGTGAAAATAGGCATACTGCTCACCAGTGATGACGGGGTATCCATAATGGTATCCACAGTGTTTTGCCAGGATTGATCATTACTGCCGCCGTTGTCGCCCCACACCGGCGCAGGCGCAGGTATGCTGGTTTCATTATTAGCTGGCGGTGTAACCACTGGATCAGAAGGTACAATCACAGGCGGTGCAACCTCGGCAGGTTGTTCTGGAACCACTGGAGGTGGATCAACCTTTGGTGGTTCAGGGTCAGGTTCTGGTTCCACAACCGGTGGTTCAGGTTCTGGCTCTGGTTCAACGACCGGTGGTTCAGGCTCTGGTTCTGGTTCAACAATTGGTGGTTCAGGGTCAGGCTCTGGTTCCACAATCGGTGGTTCAGGTTCTGGTTCTGGTTCAGGCTCCGGCTCCACAATCGGTGGTTCAGGTTCTGGTTCTGGTTCCACAACCGGTGGTTCAGGTTCAGGCTCTGGTTCAACAACCGGTGGTTCGGGTTCAACGACCGGTGGTGCGGGTGGATCATAGACATTGATCGTCACGGTTGCCGTTTCTGTTACGCCACCGCTGGTTACCGTATAGGTAAAGGTATCCTGACCAACATAGCCGGGATTTGGCGTGTAGATTACGCGCTTGGTATCCGGATCAATCGTCACCGTACCATTGTTGCCATTGGTGACTGCTGTCACTACTGGCGTGCCCTTGAAGCTGTCATTGGTCAGCACGTCGATGGTTCTGGGCGTATTTACCGGTGTTGAAGCCGTGTCGTCCTGTATATCCACAACTGGATCGACGGTGATATTCAGGTTTGCGGTGGCTTCATTGCCCTGACCATCATTCACTGTGTAGGTGATAACCGGCACAGTGCCGTTCCAGTCCGGCTCGGGAGTAAAGGTGTAACCGCCGTTCTTGTTGATTTCCAGGCTGCCTTTGCCGGGGATAGTAATCGTTGTTGATGTGCCATCGGTAGGTACGGTGTACTCGGTCGAATCACCGTCCACCACGATCTTGGTCACCGTCAGCGGATCACCATCCGGATCACTATCAGGCACATCGCCAGGGCCGCCACCCGTGATGACATTTCCAGAAACCGGTGTGTCCTCAGGTGTGGTGCGGATGTCGTCATTAGCCACTGGCGGCTGGTTGTTCTGGATGGTGATGGTCAGCTTGGCGGTGGCTTCGTCGCCATCGGCATCGCGCACCGTGTAGGTGAAGACATCGGTATCGCCAGTTTCTGCACCCGCATTGGCTACATAGGTGTAGCTGCCGTTGGCTTGCAGTGTGAGGGTGCCGTAATCGCCAGTAATATCCGTATTGACGCCTGTAGTTGGAGTACCGCTGCTGCCTTTCACTACACCGACAACGCCTCCGCCTGCTGCCCAGCCATCGGCACCAGACTTGTCATTGTTCAGCACACCATTTTCCGCATCGACACTGAGGGTTTCGCTTGCTTTGACGGTGTTGGTGTCGGCTACAGCGGTGGGGGCATCGTCGACGATATAAACCTTCAGGCTACCTGTTGCCGAACTGCTCGATCCACCAGTAGCGGTCAGGCTAAAGGTTTCAGTGATACCTGCATCATTCGCTGATGCGATGTTATCAACCTTCTTCGTCAGCTCGTAGGTGTAGGTGAGTTTGACCTTTTGAGGTGCGTTGTCATCACCGGAAATTTTCGTATAGCCGGTAATTTTCAAAGTGCCGGAGCCGTACTCGACTTCGAGTGGAGTATTTGCAGCGTCTTTTAATTCCGCAAGCGTAAAGGTTTCACCTTCAATTGTAATATCGACCAAGCCGCTAGGCATGGAGACCTCAAACTCACCGGTGGTGGTGTGGCCCGTGCCTTCTGTGCTGCCGTTGGATAGACCTTTTTCAGAGACAATGGCGTCGGCGCCCGTGCCACCTACATCAGAGTTGGGGGTTACGGTGATTAATGGTGTCGGTGGCGCATCGCCCTTAATGGTGATGACTAGATCGGCAGTAGCGGTTTTGCCATCAGGGTCGGACAGGGTGTAGGTGAAGGTGTCGGTAATGGTCGCGTTTTCCGCCAGACCGTAAACAGCCGGATCGTTGGGATCGACGGCATAGCTGTAGCTGCCATCGGGGTTGATAGTGAGAGTACCGTGGGCACCGGTAATCACAGTTTCGCCCGATACCGATGTGCTTGAGGAAGTATCTCCGTTCTTTTCAATCGCAGTGATCTTCAAATCGGTATTGGGGTTATCCGGATCAGAATCGGGGCCGCTGGTGACGCCGGTGCCGCTGGCAGTGTTGCCACCGGTATCTTTGTGCGTGCCATCAATCACGTTGCCGGAAATTGTACCGGTGGCGCTGTTAAGGATCAGGTTGCCGTCGTTGTTCGCCACTGGTGGATCGTTCACCGGTGTGATGGTAATGGTGCCGGAAACTGTGGCAGTTAGCTCAGTTGGGCCACCGGCATCACCGCCGGTTTGATCGTTATTACCGTCGGAGAGCACGACCGTGAAGTCTCGGGTGGTTTGTTCAGTACCGGACTTGATATTGGTGGGGTCGTCGCTGGTGTTTTTGTACTCAATGGCATCGAGTGCGGCCTTGACCTGATCAAGTGTCGCTGTGTTGGTAAAAGTAACCACCAATGGCGTGCTACCTGTACCACCGGTGATGCTGGCGATGCCGTTGTCCCCAACATTGAGACTATCCAGTTGCAGCACATCGCCGGTGATGCCGTCGCTCAGGGTGACGGTGATCTTGCCAGCGCCGAAGGTATTGCTTCCCAAGCCTGTCGTGGTGGTCAGGTCGATATCGCTTACTGTGCCGCCACTGTTCAGTAGCTTGACTGGTGTAGTCGTGCTGTTGGTGCCGTCGCTTTCAACGGCGGTTGGATTGGCAGCCGTGTGGGTGAATGCGGGCGCATCGTTAAGCGGGGTAACCGTCATCGTCAGCGTGCCGGTGTCGTTCGACCATGGGTGCGTATCTCCGATCGTACCGGAAATGCTCTTTTCGTCCCATGGCGTGTCGCTAATGTCGTAGGTGTTGTCCGCCGCGCGGATGGTCAGGCTGCCGACCGGGCCGTTGTAGTTTTCAGCTGGCTTGAAATAAACCTTGTGGCTAGGATTGGTCGGGTCGAGCACGATGGCTTTACCATACGCCGCATCGGTCGGCACTTCGTTCCAGATACTGCCGTCGGTCGTGTAATACCATGTCCCCTGCGCTTCGGTGGCTGCGTTGCCGATAATGGCGACGGCCTTCGGTGCGGTGCTGGCATCGTTGCCACCGCCGTCGACTTCGGATTGGTTGTCCGCACTATCATCGAAAAGCATGCTGCCGACGATCTGGGCTGCCGTCAGCGCGCTGCTCTCTGTATCTTCCGTGGTGCTGTGAGCGGTCGTGCCGGTAAGCTTGGGCGCATCATTCACGTTGGTGACGCTGGTCGTCAGGTCGATGGTGGTGTTGCTGACGAGGCTGGTGCTGCCGACGCCGCCGACGTGGCCGCCTCCGGTAAGGACTACGGTTTTGCCATGCTCGTCGGCCGGGTTGAAGGTGCTCGAAGTCGTGTCGACGTAGGTGTTCGTTTCCACCAGCCGCACGGAAAGCCCGCCCGGCGTGCCGTGGAAGTCGTTCGCCGGGTCGAAGCGCAGTTGGGTGTCCTTGTCGAGGATCAGCGCCTTGCCGTTGCCCACGTCGGTGGGGATGTCCTTCCAGGTGCCGCCATCCAGCCACTGCCACTTGCCCTGTGCCGCGACGGCGCTGTTGCCGACGACGGCGACGCCGAAGAAGGTGTCGGAGTCCGAGCCGTTCGTCACATTGTCCTTGTCGTCGCCGTAGCGGCCGCCGAACAGGTCGTTCACGGTGGAGTTGGCCACGGGATTGCCGCCGGCATCGGTCGAGCCGTCGGTGTCTTCGACGGCAGAGGGCATCGTCACCGCGCCGCTGCCGGTGGCTACCGGCGCGTCGTTTACCGGCGTGACGGTGACGGTGATGGTGCGGGTGGTGACGAGGTTGTTGCTGTCGCCATCGGCATACGAGTAGTCGCCGTTGGCGCTTGTCGGGTCGTTGCTGTCGCCCGCCAGGCTGCCCGGCCGCACGCCCGTGTTGCCCTTGTCGTTGTACACCACGGTGACGTCGAAGCTGCCGTTCCAGTCGGCGCCGCCCGCGCTGCTGCCGTCGGCAGCGGGGAAGGTGATGGTCAGGGCGTTGAGGCGGCTGATGATCTGGGCCTGCGTGGCGCCGGTGATGGTGATGGTATTGGTGTTGAGGTCGCCGACCGTGCCGCCGGCGCCGCCGGCATTGGAAATCACGCCCTTGCCGACCGTGACCGTGGTCACCATGCCGGTACTGCCGTTGTGGTCGGGGTCGTCGATCTGGAAATTGGCGTTGCCGGTGTTCAGCACCAGCGTGGCGGAACTCTCGGCGACCGTGACGTTGTTCGCGGTGATCTTGCCCGGATCGTTGATCGAGGAGATGAACACGTCGCGGGTGGCGCTGACGACGTTGAAGACTTTGGTGCCGTCGTCCTTGTAGTCGGCCACCTTGGTTGCGTAGGCGTTGAAATCGTCCTTGTTGCTGATGGCGGTTGGTGTGCTTGTTCCGTTCTGATTAAGTTCGCCGCCGTTGGCCACCGGGGTGGTGGTATTCGTCAGGTCGCCGCTTTCCTTAACACGCAGCCGGTCGTCTACGATCACTTCTAGCTTGTAGGTACCGTCGAGGTTGGCGGACGCGGCCTGGCTGAATTGCACCTGCAAACCATCGAGGTAAGTCTGCAATTCGCTGAGTTTGCCGCGAATCTGCAAGGCGCTGCTCGAGCCGTTCAGCGTGTTGTCGACCTTGACGGTGCCGTCCGAGGTACTCTGGAAGTTGACGCCGAGCGTGCTGTACTCATCCGCCGTCAGCGGTGTGCCGTTCTTTAACAGGCGCACGGTGACTGCGATGTCGCCGTCCGTCTCGCCGGTGGCATAGCCGTTATCTCTATCCACGTCGGCCAGCGTAAAGATGCCGGCGCTGATCCAGCCGGCCGAATCGACGGCCAGCATGCCGGCGGGCGCGCTTACCGTCGGCGCATCGTTGATGGCGGTGATGGTGAGGGCGGTGGTGATGTCAGCTACCGCATTGGGCACGCTGCCGTGGCCCACATCGCCGCCGATGGCGGAGTCGCCTTCGTTGAAGGTCAGGGTGAGGGTTACATCGCCGTCGGTGCTATCGCCGCCGTTCATATCGTGGTTGGCGTTGAGCGGGCTGGTGTACCAGAGACCGGTGTTGGTGTCATCATTATTGTCGGCAAAATCGCGGCCATTGAGCACGGCCTGGATGTCCTCGGCGCGGCCGGTGAGGGTGACGCTGCTACCGCCGTTGCCGGTGATGCTCACCGACTGGCCGCCAGTTGGCGTCAGGCTGCCCAGCGAACCGCTGGCGCCCACATGCAGCGTGCCATGTCCATTGGGCACGGAAATGGTGACCGATACGGGCGTGTCAAAAGCCTTCGATTCGGGGTCGCTGACGGTGAATTTATTAGTGGTGCCATCACCCACCCGGCTACGCACGTCTTCGTTTACGACAACAATGCTGCTTGGCCCGGTGAAGATGGGTAGTTCATTGGTATGCGAGGCGCGCAGCAGCACGGTGGCGGCGGCGATGTTGCCGGAGACGGCGGGGACGGCAGTGGACGTCGACCAGTCGTAAACGGTGTTGGGCACCGGCGTCGGGTCATCGCCGGGAGTGGTCGCCTGGTTCATACCGCCGCCGTTGGCGCCGGTGGTGAGGGTGCCATTGGCATCCCGCATGCGGTCGTCGACGATGACCTGCAACTGGAATTCCTTGTTGAGGTCGTTGGCGAAGGTGACGGAAAGACCAGCCAGCGCGGTATTCACCTGCTCGCGGCTGCCCTGGATTTGCAGGATTTTGCCGTCGCCATTTTGCGTCACTGCCCACAGGTCGTTGGCGCCGCCGGTGGCCGGCGTGGTGTAACCGAAGCTTACCTTGCCGTTGCCGCCAGAACTGGAATAATCGGTCAGCGGATTGCCGGTCTTGTCGAGCAGGCGCACGGTGACTTGCACGAAGTCGGTTTCATGCGGCGTATCGACGCTGCCGGTCAAATCCTTGTCGCCAACGGAAATCCCGCTGATCACATTGTGCTGCGCTTCAGTGCTGTCAATGTTAATCGGCCCTTTGGGCACCTCCACGGTCGGTTTGTCGTTGGTGGGTAGGATTTCGATGTTAAAGCGTGAGGTATCCGGATTGGTTCCCTGCGCGAACGCACCGCTGTCGTTGGCCGAGAAGTCGCCGTCGCTGACCACGTAGTCGAAAAAGTCCGCCGTGTAATCTTCGCCGCCCTTGTGCACGTACTTGACCCGGTTGTTGTCCAGGTCGTCCTGGGTGAACACCGAACCCTGGCCGAGCGCCACCGTGCCATTGAGATAGAGGGTGCCGTATTGCGTCGCGGTGGTGATGCGGTATTGGCGCTGCACAGTGCTGTTGTCGTCGTCGGTGTAGACCAGATGCGCGCCGGACCGCGCGGTCGGATTGCCATTACTGTCCCAGGTCGCACCGCCAATGATGGCGCTGCCGCCCTCGTAGATGGCACCGGCCTGGCCGGCGATGAGCTGGTTCTTCGCGTTGAACACCGGCGCGTCGTTGAGCGGGGAGATGATGATGTTGAGGGTGAGCGGGGCGCCCGTGCTCGTCTGGTTGGTGCCGTCCGTTACCGTCACGCCCATGTTATCGAAAGGCGTGATGGTGAACTGGTCGGTGAAGTTTTCCGTACCGTCGTGCTCGTAGGTGAATGCGCCACCTGTGAGCTGGGCCTGGGTGACGGCGATGAAGTCCGCACCGACAGCAACGCCGTTCCGCCGCAGTTCATCCGCTACGACCTCGATCTTCTCGCCGTTCAGGTACAGATTGCCATGCTGCGGCAGGTCGTTCTTGTGCAGGGTGAAGGAAAGCTCGTTGGTATTGGCGTATTGTTTGTCGGCAATCGCCTGGTGGTTCACGGTTGCGCTGTTGCTGTCTGCCACCGCATCGCTATCCGCGAGCTTGATGTGCACGTCCGTGATGGTGGTTGTCTTGCCCTCGGCGAGGAAGATGCGCTCGCCAGCGCTGGCCGTGGGCGTGTCGTTCTGCGGCGTGGCGGTGATGTAGAACGTCTCGGTAGCGGTTTCCAGATTGCCGTTGGAGACGGTGAACTGGAAATCAGCAACAAAATCCTCGTTGCCGTTGTGTACGAACTTGACATTGTTGTCATCAATGTCCTGCACGGAGAACGAGCCGTACATCTCCACGGCGTTCCAGTTGTTGCTGCTGTCCTTGAGGTAGAAGGTGCCGTTGCTCGGCAGGGTCATCAGGCGGATGTTGAGGCCGCTCTTCGGTGTGACACCATCGTTGGCCGATAGGTCGTCTGCTTTCAGAAAATATTCGCCGGCTTCGTTGACCAGGAATTTCCGGTCACCGGAGATGGTGGGTGGTTCTGTGACCACGCTAACCGTACCCGGATCGCCGGAAGAATCTTCTTCTCCTTCGGGCACGGTTACCGAGAAGGTAAATTTCGTCAGATCGGCATTCGTATCCTCGCTGTCGTAGATGCCGCCCTGGCGGCCATCTGGGTAGAGACGGATACCGCCATCCTTGATGGTAAATTCGAACTCGTCAATGCGCACTTCACTGGAGAAGGTATTGCGGACGTAATATACCCTGTCCTTGTTAATGTCGTCCTGAGTGAAGGTCGAACCGACCACCAGACGACTTCCGTTGAGAGTCAGATAGCCCAAGCTGGGATCGGGGACAGAGGTGAGTGTGTAGGTCAGGCTGGTATTGAAGGAGTCGGAGTCCGTCACGAGCAGCATCTCATCGGTAATTTCGAAGGTGCTCGTATTGGAGGGGTCGTTGACCGTCAGATTCTGAGGCTCGTTTTTCTTCAGCACCGGATCGTCGTTGTTGTCCAGGATGTTCAGCGTGATCGTCTGTGCCTCAGACTCGGCGGGCGAGAGGGTGCCGCCGCCGTCGTCGATGACGACGATGTTGAAGCTGTCCTCGTAGCCGACCAGCCTCGGTTCGCCGCCGTTGTGGCTGTAGGTCAGCAGGGCGGGATTGTCAACGATGAAGCCACCGCTGACGTCGGTGATTTCAACGCCGTCGTAGTACAGCTTACCAAGTGTTGGCAGACTGGTGATCTTGATCTGGTGGGGCGTGCCCGGGTTCTGATCCGGGTCGTCGATGGTGATCTGGCCGCGCGGCGAGCCGATGGTGGGCAGGTTGCCGTTGGCGAACAGGCTGACGTTGGTCTCGCCCTCGATGATGCGGATGCCGCCGGACGCCGTGGGCTCCTGGTTGACCGGCGTGATGGTGACAACGAAATCGTGCTTCGGCAGGATGCCGCCGGCGCCGTCATCGACGGTGAATTTGAGCGTGTCGGTGGTGTTGCTGAGTACCTGACTGCCGTTGTGCTTGTACGTCAGGTTGCCGATGTCGTCGGCGGAGAAGGTGGAGCCGACGGCCAGTTCATTGGTGTTGAGGTACAGCGTGCCGTGCTGCGGCAGGGCTTCAAGCTTGAAGATGACCTGCACCGGGATGTTGTCAATGTCGATGAGACCGAGCTGGCTTTGCGAGAAGCCGTTGCCGAATTCCGTGGTCGTGGTGACGGCGCTGAAACTCAGCGTGCCGCCTTCGCCGACGCTCAGGTTGGTGGGGCCGGGTACGTCGGGGGCATCGTTCACGGCGGTGACCGCGATCGCAACGGCTTTGCTGCCGCCTCCGGTCACCGCCAGCGTGACCGATGCCGAATAGCCGGAGACGGAATCGTTTTTGTTGGCATCCGGTGTGAAGCTAAGTTTGTCACTAGACAGCGCCGCGTTGATGTTGGCGATGGTGCCGCTGACCGTGATGCTGGCGGTGCCGCTGCCGGAGATGTCCAAGCCGGTGGCGGCGTCGAACGTCGAAGTGCCGCCGGCGGTGGCGATGGTCACCGTAACGTTGTCGCCGTCGTTGCCGACCACTTTCAGGCCGGAGAGAACGAGGGACGTATCTTCCGGCGTACTGCGGGTGCCGCCGTCGGCCGCCCCGGCGTCGTCAATGGTTTCACTCGCCAGCAGCCCCTCAAACCCTGTCACCGCCAGCACACCTGCCTCAATCGGCCCGGTCTCACTTTCCAGTACCCAGTTGCCACCTTTGGCTGCGCTACCTGTGGCATCGGTGGAGGCAGCAATATCAGCACCGGTAATGGTTGCCAGCTGGCTGATAAAGGCTTCACCTTCTGCACCCTGGGCAATGTCGCAGCCATAGAGCAAGATGTCGGCATCAGCGGTTAGGCTTTGTTTCCAGGATTCAAGCTGCTGGGCATGGTTGGAGATGGTGTCGCTGCTAAGGACGGTGTCACCCATTTTTACACTGCCAGGGGTGCCGTGGCTGAAAAGATGCAGGGCAGTTACGTTATTTTGGCTGGCAAGGTATTCGGTTATCTGCGCCAGCGGGTCTTTGCCATCTTGCAGCACAACCACATTGCTTAGCTGGTCTTCAAGTCCTTTAAAAAGCTCGGCACTGTTTTGCAGCGAGACATCCACAAAGGCAACTTCATGCTGGCTGGCAGTATCTACCGCATCACCAGAGTTATCAGCGGCGTGGTCGCTGTCATTTGTTGCTGCTTCTGCTGTGGCAGCGGCAGCGGCATCAAACATGATACGCGGTTCTAAGGGCATGAAAAAGTTGTAACGGCTGATTATGGATGGTTGCTGGGCAGCAGGCTTTTTGCTTAACATGATGTCATTTCCTCCATGCGACTGTGCTTTTTTACGTGTAGGTGAATCTTCAGCAAGAAATCTATTTTAATACAGTAAATTACTTACTTAGGCTTTCTTAGCTTTATTTTGCATATATAAGCAGCAGCAATCAAAAAAAATCAACCCACGAATTCCTACAAACAGCATTGAGGTATTTTAAGAAGGGGAAAACTGTAGCTCCTCCCCTTGGGTTAAGGGGAGGTTGGGTGGGGTTACGGGGTTTTGCCACGAAATCCACAAAAGGACACGAAAGAAATTAGCCACGAATTAACACGAATTGCACGAATTAAACCAAAAGCCTGTCATTCTGCAGGAAGCTTTAGCCCCCCACCGTCATTCTCGTATGTTTGCTTTTATTCGTTTGAAGGGTCAAGATTCAATCTATCCGTCGGGGAAGCCGTGTCATTCTGGAAGCAGCCTTTG
>Ga0265295_1009050_pt1 | contig 10805 bp, 5 predicted proteins | sample Munlansysbiofilm_FD_192503 | JGI IMG/M metagenome (GOLD analysis project Ga0265295, IMG submission 192503) | Leachate microbial communities from a municipal landfill in Southern Ontario, Canada - Methane capture system biofilm | ecosystem: Engineered > Solid waste > Landfill > Unclassified ... | reverse complement strand
TTGCGGAATCTCCCGGAAGCGAAGACGAGTCTTCTCTTCTTCCGGCAGACCCCGGCCACAGTGAAAAAGGACTTTTCCGTTTTGTGCCGGATGTACGCAAAGCTCCTGCGGAAGCAGGCCCCCGTTTTGGCATTTCCGGCCGCAAGGTGCTGGTGACCTTAGACGATCAGGGCCTTGCCGCACCGGTAGTGGAAGCCCTTGAAGCCGCCGGTGCCGTGATTCTCACCGCAGGCCGGGACAGGGGCGATTATCTCCTTGAAGACCGGGATGCGGAAAAAAGCGCCCTGCTCTTTGGGGAAATTGCCAAAGAGCATCCGGATCTCTGCGGCCTTGTGCTGCTCCACCCCTTGAATACGGAGGTGCCAGAAGGCCGTGAGCGCATGCCCGCCGCCCTCTTTACCGCCATCCATGCCCTGCGGGAGTCTTTAAACCGGCAGGGAGCCTTCATTGCCATGCCCGCCTTCCAGTCCGTGATCTTTCCCACGGCCATGGGCATCCGGGAAGGCGAGATGCGTCCGGATCCGGTGCAGGCGGCCTTTTCCGGTTTTCTGAAGAGCCTTGCCCGGGAATTCCCCCATACCCGCATCAAGGTTACGGATTTCGGGGACAGGCGCTTTGATGCCCCCTCCATGGCCAGCCGCTTTGTGAAGGAACTCCTCACCGGCGATGGCCGGGTGGAAACGGGCTTTGTGGGAGAAACCCGCTTCCTGCCCACCCTCCTTGAAAAAAAGACTCAGGGGCAGAAGAACATCCTTTCCGGCTGCACCGTCCTTGTCACCGGCGGGGCAGGGGGCATCACCTTTGAGATGGTGAAGGCCCTTGCGGAGGAAGAAAAGGATGTGGCCTTTATCCTTGTGGGCCGTTCGGATTTAAAGGATCTCACTCCGGATACGGCAGGGCTTTCCTTAAAGGATCTCATGGCCCGTCTGGCGGAGAAGATGCCGGGGCTGTCTCCCCTGCACCTGAAAAAAACCGCAGAACGCATGCAGGGCCTGCACCGCACGGCGGAGCGTCTTCGTCTTCTGGAGGAAAAGGGCGTTTCCGTACGCTATGTGTCTGCGGACGTGACGGATGCTGCCGCCGTTCAGAAACTGGCCGAAAGCTTCCCGGAGGTGGATGCCATCATCCACGGGGCCGGTGTGGAGGAATCCCAGGTCTTTGACAAGAAAACTCTGGATTCCTTCCTCCGGGTCTTCACGCCCAAGGTCAGGGGCATGGCCCATCTGCTGGCAGCCTTCTCCGGCCATGATCTGAAGGCTATTTTCGCCTTTTCCTCGGTCACGGCCCGCTTTGGCAATGCCGGTCAGTGTGACTACACCGCAGCCAACGACATGCTGGGCAAGATGGTGCTGGCGGAACAGGTGAAGCGGCCCCACTGCGTCACCAAGGTGCTGGCCTGGACAGCCTGGGAAGGCACGGGCATGGCCACACGGGGCTCGGTGAAAACTGTTCTGGAAAGCCGGGGCCTCACCTTCCTGCCCTTAGATGCGGGAATCCGCTTCTTCCTTGGGGAGTGCCGCAGCCCCGAACCCTGCGAGGCCGTGTTCACGGGCAAAGACCGGGCCTTTGATCCCGATGGCCTGTTGCCCCTTGCCGGTCAGGGGCCGGTGCTGGATGCCTTTCTGGATGCAGGGCTGGAGCCGGATGGCAAAACGGCCCGCTTTGTCCGTACCCTGACCCTGGAGCGGGATCTTTTCCTCAAAGATCACAGCCTGGACGGCGTTCCCCTTTTTCTCGGAGCCACGGGCCTTGAAACCCTGGCCGAGGCGGCCCTTCAGGTGAGCGGCAGGCGCTATGTGACGGAAATCGAGGAATTTTCCATTCCCTATGGGATCAAGCTCTTAAAAAACCGTCCCAAACGGCTGGAAATCCGGGCCAAAGGTCCTGAAGCGGATAGCGTGACTGTAGAAATGCTCTCTTCCTTCACACGGCCCGGTTCTTCGGAAAGCACGGAAACCCTGCACTATACGGGCAGGGTGCAGACCGCGGATCTGCGGCCCGGCGTGCAGCTCATGGCCATTCCCGATCTGCCGGGCCTGCGCCACAAGGGCAGCCTCGGGGATCTCATCTACCGGCCCACGCGGCTTTTCATGGACGGGGTCTTCCGCAGCATTGAGTCCGTGGCGGGCTTTGACGGCAGGCAGCTTGTTACCCTGATGCGGGATCCGGGGCAGGGCTTTTTCTTTGCCGGTGTCAAGGGGCCGGATTTCAGAATCCCTGTGGTGCTGCTGGATGCCATGTTCCAGACCGGAGGCCTGTTCAACATGCTGGGAAAAGGCACGCCTGTGCTGCCCTCTTCGTTCAGCCGCATGCGGATTTTTGACATGCCCGAAGCCCGCACGGCCTATGTCTGCGTGACGGAGAAAAAGGCGGAACTGGAAAAGACGGATCTCTTTGACATGGCCCTTGTGGATGCCAACGGCCGCCTCATGGTGCGGGTGGAGGATTTTCAGATGATCCGTATTCCTGCGGCGGCGGGGTTCTCCCTGGAAGGGGAGGTGGAGGCCTTTGGGGTGAAGAAGGTTTCGTAGGGTAAGGGCTTTAAGGTTCTTTGGGTCTTTAAGGACCTTAAGGACCCTAAAGACCTTAAGGACCTTAGCAGTAAAAAAAAGGGGGCAGGCCCGGCACACCGTAAAACCCGCCCCTTTTCATTTTAAATGCGCATCTCCTGTCTTAGACCTGCCCCCACCATTGCGACGGGCTTGCAGCCGCATGCGTGTCATCCTCTCCCGCATGCCACCTTCCTTCAGAAAGGCTTCCTCAAGGGCTTTGAGCTGCCTGAAAAGCAGGTAGTCGTTCTGTTTGATGAGTACAATGGCCATGTTGGCAATGGTTTCGGGCGGCCTTGTTTTTACCATCTGCATGAAAAAAGCACTGTCGTTGTGGCTGCGTCCCAGCTTTCGCATGGCTGCCAGCTCCACGGAATCGTCTTCCCACTGCCGATGCCCGCGGGTTCTCAGAAAATCCTCATAGTCCATGAGCAGCTCCTGAAGGCTTGCTTTGGCAACATTGATGAGCTTGATTTCCATTTCCCCGGATGTGGCAGATGCCGCTGAGCCTTCTGCAATATTCTGTTTTCCGGAACGGGCTGCCTGCACCATCTGATCGATGGTGCGGTCTCCGCGCCTTAGAAAATTTGTGCAAAAGTAGTAGGTTATATCATAGATTGCCTCTGCTTTTCTGTAGGTGATCAGCTTTTTGAAATTGCCTTTGCGGGGAATCAGTTGCTCTTTTTCAGGGACTTCAGACCTGTGGCCCGAAACAAAGGATGCCACCGCATCAAGAACTTCCCAGGTCTTTTCCCTGTGGGGCATATGACCGCAGGCAGGAAGAATCCGCATCTTGGAAATCCCTCCGCTCTTTTTCGCAATAAACTCAGGAAAAGCCCTGGAGCCGTACTCATCCTGATCGCCATGGATAGCCAGCACAGGGCAGAACACCTTGCCAATGTACGGGGCGAGACTCCAGCTTCTGAATTCTTCAGAAAGCCACACATCGGTCCAGGCCCTGAACACCCATGCCGCCTTGCTGCCATGCCATTTGGCAAGGCGTTCAGGCTGCCCTGGTTTTTTAAAGGCTTCCATGGCCGCTTCAATGCCCTTTCGTGTGCGATCCTCCACAAAAGCCTGGGAGGCCAGGGTCACCACAGCCCGACATTCTTTGTCCTGGGCTGCAATGGCAATGGCCATGGCTCCTCCCACGCTGTGGCCGAGAAGAAGATAGTCTGAAAGGCAGAAAGCCGATTTCAACAGGGGAAAATAATGGGTGGCCTCCTCTTCAATGAAATTCAGCGAAGGGCTTTTCTGGCGGGCGGAAGAACGTCCGAATCCATGGCGATCATAGGCAATGACGGGGCAGGAAAGACGATCTGCAAGGATTTCCGGAAAATCCCGCCACAGCGCCACGCACCCCAGAGAGTCATGGAGCAGGACAAGGGGAATGGGAAAAAGGCATTTTTCCGGGAGCCATTTTTTCGCATAGAGATGTCCGTTTTCAGGAATTTCAATGCGGTATTCTTCCACAGAGTCCATGCTTTAAGCCTTTCTTTGGATCTGATTTCATGGTTCACGCCTCTCCGCAAAGCTTACCTTCACCGGATATGAGGGGGCTTCTCCCCAATGGCCACGCCATACACGGTACGGCCAACCTATTAAAATCCCTGACGTTTTCTCAGGGCAGCCTCCATGAAGCAGGAAGTCAGCTCCAGAGCTGTCTTTGGGTAGATTGGGCAGGTCTTGCAGAACGATTCCGCTTAGCGCAGGCTTAAGCCCATGATTTTTCCACTTTCCGCATAAAAACCCAGATAATACGGCCCTCTTCCGGGGTCGAGCGCAATATCCGCCGGACCGTCTCCCATATCCTGTTGCTCAAAGATCTGATCAAAAAGCCGCCACCGCCCGGTATCTGCAAGATCAATGGAAAGAAAACTCTCCTTGGCCTCCGTTTCCAGACGAATCCAGCGAGTCATGCCCTCTTCTGTCACGCGCAGGGAAGTCTGTCCGCCCTTTTGCAGAGATTCAAGGGAATCCAGTGGGCGATAGAGAGTGCCCGCATATCTGAACCATTCTTCACCGTTTCGGTACACCATCTCCAGATCAGACAGGTCCCTGCCCAGGGCCATGGGAATCAGAAGGCTCATATCCGCCCGATGTCCCGCCTGATCCGGCATCAGAGGCTGCCATGCCCCATTGCCCACAGCAAAAACATAGCCAGGCAGCTCTTCCAGCATTTCAAGGCGATATGCGGGAGACAGACCATAATAAAAGAAATAGAAAAAACCTGGCTCATCCGCAGCCAACCAGGTTCTGCCAGTCCTTTTCCGCCAGGCTTCCGAAGGCAGAATCTCTTTTTTCAGCTGCTCCGCCAGGGGGATTTCTGTGGAATAATATCCCGCATCACTTCTGATCACCATATACCGCCTGGAATCCGCCTCCTGAAACCCGATTGCAGGGCTGCCATGCGGATCTGAAACAAACCAGCCATCCTCATGGTAACGCAGGCCTCCAAGATAGGTTTTCCATTCACTGCCAGCTCTGATCTCCACGTCTATGCTGTCTGCTGAAAGCGCTTTAACCCTGAAAACATTGCTGTAATTGGCATACGGACCTGCAATGGCGTCCATCAGACCTTCTTCTGGCGTAAGGGGCTGTATCCCAGAGGCCGCCTTTTTTTCGGGCAGACGGGAAAGACGGCCTTTTTCCACAAGACCTGTCAGAATGATCTTTTCAGCCATAGCCCCCAGAGAAGCCTGGGCTGCATTGGCGGACAAAATGGCCAGCCCCAGTTTTTCTTCCGGCAACACCCAGAACTCGGAACGATAGGAAGAGGTGCCTCCGTTTTTGGTCAAGGCCCGGATGCCGAGACTACCGGGGCCGGGATGGGCCACATTATCCCAGCCGAGGCCAAAGGCCAGATAGTCCGTATCCACAAGCCTGAAGGTATTTTTTGTCCGGTTCTGCTCCATCTTTTGCAGGGCCTCGGAAGAAAAAAAAGGTTTTCCGTTCACAAGCCCCCTTGCCATGATCATGGCTGCAAAGCGGCTTAAGTCAGAAACCGTGGAATACAGTCCTCCGGCCCCATGGAGGTTAACACTTTCCATGGGGAGGGCAGTTCCCCCTATCACAGAGGCGGCATAGGAACCTTCAGGAAAAGCCCTGAGCGTATAGCGGCTTTTATCCATCCCCAAAGGCGCAAGAAGCTCTTTTTCCACATAAGCGGTAAAAGCCATGCCTGTCACCGCTTCCACCACAAGCTCGGCCACAGTGAAGCCATCATTGCAGTAAACATGCATGTACCCTGGCCGATGTTTCAGGCGGCTCTGGCGTATGCTTTCATAAGCTTCAGGCCGATAAGCCGCCCAGGGCGTATCCGTAAATCCTCCCCTGTAATGGGAACCGCTCAGGCCTGAGCCATGATCCAGAAGCATGGCCACAGTCATTTCCTCATATTCCGGCGAAGCCATCACAAAATCAGGCAGATAGTGGCCTACAGGAGCATCCGGATCCAGCCGTCCCGCATCAGCAAGCTTCATCACAGCCGCAGCCGTAAAAACCTTGCTCACGGAACCGATGGCAAACAGGGTCTCACTGTTCACAGGAATTTTCTTTTCAGGATCCGCCATTCCCTTTGAAAGGGTCCAGAGAATTTCCTCTTCAGAAAAAAGAGCAATGGAGAATACCGCATCCCTGTCCTTTTCCAGTGCTTCCTCCACGGCCAGTTCTGCCGTTTTCAAAGACAGATATGGCTCGGGGGAACCGCCGCTGCAAGACAGGATCAAAAGAGCGAAGAGCAGACAGAAAAATTCCGGCCTGAATTTTTTTAACGAATGTTTTTTTCTGAATACCATGGGCTTTCTCCTGTTTTCAGTTTTGGATACGCCATATCAAACAGACTTTTTCACGTGATCTGGGCGTCCAGACGATAGCGGTTACTGTCTGAACCCGCACCGCGAAAAAACCTTCGGACCCAGAACCTGACAGGCCCTTTTTTTCATGCTCCAGAAAAACGGCAGGGGGGTATGCAGGAAAAAAACGCGTTTTACCTTGACGCAAAGGCCTGGGTTGGCCATGTATCCACAGGCCAGCATCCCTTGACAAAGCTGACTGTTACGGCAAAAGCCTCCCTTCCCACCCTGAACCTGTCATAAGAAGAATACAGCCTATGAAATCCGGAAATTTTTGGCAAGCCGATCCACCTCTTCTGCGCTTCTCTTCTTTTCCCTTCCAGCTTGAAACCATTCCCGTGGCCCTCTATCTCATCTCTATTCCGGAAGTGTTGACAAGGCTTTTTCCCGAAGAGGGAAGTTGGGATACACTTAAAACGAAAAAAGCCCTTTTTCTTTCTGAAGAGCACTTTCCTAAGGGGTTTTCGGAAAAAGAAAAAGCCCGTTTTCATGGTTTTGCCGTTGCCAAGAGGCAGATGGAGTGGCTCTGCGGTCGCATGGCTGTGAAAGAGCTGGTGCGGACCTTTCTGGGAGATACCAGAACAGGAGCTGGCATAGCCGTGGAGAATACGGAAAAAGGGGTTCCTTTTCTGCCGGATTTTCCCGAATATGCCCTTTCCATCAGCCATGGCGGCGATCTGGCCGTGGCGGGCATGGTCCTTGAAAAAGGGGGGAGGCTGGGTCTGGATCTGGAGCCGGACAGAAAGCGGGACACGGAAGCTTTAAGGCGCATGGCTTTTTCCGAAGAGGAATGGGCCTTTCTTTCCGGAAAGCCGGAGCGGGAGATTCTCCGGCACTGGACTTTAAAGGAGGCCGGGCTCAAGCTTGTGGGCCAGGGTTTTCATCTGCCCCTGAAAAAGCTTGAAATTCTGCCGGGAGGGATGCGGGTTCACGGAAAGGATGTGGCAGGTGTCTCCTGCTGGACAGCGGATATCGAAGGGGGACATCTTCTGAGTCTTCTGTACGGGAAGGTGGAGAACAGGTAAGAGCGCAGCGGAACCATATGGCAAAGAAATCCGCTTCTCCTCAATTCTCCCCTTCGCGCTTTTTTCATTGAAGAAACGCGAAGGGGATAGGCCTTTCCGGATGCATTGAATCCCATGAAAGGGCAAGCCTTCCGTTATTCTTGCCCAAGCCCCGCCACGAGATGGTGCACCCGGAGGGTGGTTTCCTGACAGGCGGTCCGGGCTGTGATGCGGTTCGCCCAGGCCCTGGAAAGGTAGGCAATGGCATCCAGAAGATCTGTGGTGGTGGATACCCCTTCCCTGTAGCTGTACTCCGTAACCCTGAGATGTTCTTCGGCCTCATCCATACCGGCCTCAGCCACACGGAGGTTATTTTCAGCAACTTCTGCATCCAGAAGCAGGTTTTTGAGCTGCACATCCAGATTATTGAGAGTTTCTCGCCTTTCGTGTTCAATGCGGCGGGTCTCAAGGCGGCTTTTCTGGACCAGAGCCGGTTTTCTCATGCCGTCAAAGAGATTCACGGACAAGGAAAGGGTCAGCCGGGTTTCATCTTCCACATTGTCGGAAATTTGGTAGTTATCAGCGGACTGCCCATGGGAAAGGGCGAGATCCGCTCTGGGCAGATAGGCACTTTGGGCCACCCGCACGCTGTCTTCCGCCATGGCTTTCGTCAGATCCAGAATTTTCAGCTCGCTGTGGCGCTGCCGCATCTGTTCTGAAAGAAGGCGGACATCCTCCAGCCGGGGCAGGTTCTGAAAGTCTGAAAAATCCAGATCCGAAAGGGTGAGGATAAGGCCCGATGTGCGGGAAAGCTGGTTCATGGCTTTGTTCACAGCAGCATCCGCCCTTGTCCACGCCTGTTCCGCGTCATCCAGAACCACCTTGATTTTGAGATAATCCGCCCTTCGGATCACCCCTACCCCATGGCGGGTTCCGGCCTGCTCATACTCTTTTTGGTACAGCTTGCGTGTGCTGTCTGCCACTTCCCTTTCGGCCAGTGCCTGATACACACCGAGAAAGGCCAAGGCCGTTTCCAGACGCACATCCTGTCGCAACCCCTCCATGAGGGCCTCTTGTACTTCCACCTTCCTTCTCGCCGTATCCAGAGTGGCCCGATCCCCGAAACCCGCAAAAAGATTCCAGCGAGCGGCGATTTTCCAGGAAGCATTCTCCTCATTTTCAAATAGGGTGCTGTCTTCAAGACGATTGGCCGTGTAGCTGGCATCCACGCCGGGCATGAAAGCGGCCCGGCTTTCCCGCACCCCTTCTTCGGCCTGACGGCGGGAAATCTCATACATTCGTAGAATATCCCGATTGGAAAGGGAGGCTTCCATAATCCGGCCAAGGTCGTAGCTGCTGGCGGTCGCCATCCCCGGAAGAAGCAGGGAGAGCAGGATCAGGACGGCCCCTGTCTGAATCATTTTCATATTGGATCCTTTGGCGTGGCAGAAACCATTTTTTCTGCCCTTTGGGTTATTGAATGACTGGAAGAGGGTTTCAGGCTGTTTCCGGGGCGGATGCTGCCCGAATGCTCCCTCCCCCCCGGCCCTTCTCCCGGTGGGAGAGGGGAGGAAAAAACCTGTAGACGGCTTTTCCGCTTCAGGAAAGAAACGATGGCCGGTAAGGAAAAATGTCCTTGAAAACAAAAGCATATGACCTTTCGGCTACGGGATTTCAATGCGGTACAGCAGCGTAAACAGTACCGGAACCACCATGAGGGTTAAAACCGTTGCAACCAGAAGGCCGGACATGATGGTAACGGCCATGGAACTGAACAGGGGGTCCGACAAAAGGGGGATCATACCCAGAATGGTGGTGAGGGCAGCCATGGTCACGGGTCTGAGGCGGCTCAGGGAGGCATCCATCACTGCCAGAAGGGGTGCTTTGCCTGCGGCCATTTCCAGCTGAATCTGATCCAGAAGCACCACGGCGTTCTTGATGAGCATGCCAATGAGGCTATATGCGCCGAGTATGGCAAGAAAACCGAAAGTTTCCTGGGTTACAAGAAGACCGAAGGCAATTCCGATGACGGAAAGGGGAAGGGTCAGCATGATGATCAGAAGGGGCCGGAGCTGCCCGAAGAGCAGCACAAGGATACAGGCCATGAGAAAAAGGGATAAGGGCAGATACTTGTTGGTGCTTTCCTGCCCTTTGACGGACAGGTCGTAGTCCCCCGCCCATTCCAGTCTGTAGCCGGGAGGAAGTGGGATGGCCTCGATGGCCGGTGCGATGTCCTTTCTCAGGCTTTCTCCGGTGATATCCATGGGGTCGCACTGGGCCTTAATGGCCCTTGTGCGGTCAATTCTGCGAATCACAGGATTTTCCCACTGAATGGTCATCTCCTCTGTCACCTGACGCAGGGGGCGGGACTCTGTGTCCCTGCCCCATACCGGGATGCCTTCCAGAGAAGCATCCGGAGAGGCGATGGTTTTTAAGAGAATGGGCAGGATGTCATTTCCGTCCCGGAAGCCACCCATGGGTTCTCCGTCCGTGCGGCGGAGCATGGAGGCTCCGAGATCCGACCGCTCCACGCCCGTCATGCGGCCTTCTGTCTGATTGAAGGAAGAGGATAAAACCGGAACCCGGTTGCGCCAGTCGTCCCGCACATCATAGGCATTGGGGTGGGCTTCCATGATACCTTTTGCCTGATCAGCCAGATCCCTGAGAATGGCCGGGTCAGGCCCCGTAAAGCGGGCTTCCACCTTGAAATCAACGGGTGGGCCGGAGCGATATAGCCGGATTCTGGGTGCAGCATCCGCAATGTTCTCGTTGAACCATGTGTATAAATTTGTCCGGATTGCGGGAATTTCCCTGTAATCCTTCACCTGAACAAGAAAGTGACCATAGTGTTCCGTGGCGGGTTCGGGATTCTGGGAAGCTTCGTACCGAACGGGTCCGGAGCCGATGAAACCCGCAAAGCTTTCAATCTCCGGTAGGGTGGTGAGGTGCTGTTCCAGACGCCCCATTTCATGGGCAAGCGTTTCGGTGCGGGTGCCATCGGGCATCCAGAAGTCTATCATGAACATGTCTCGGTCAGAGTCGGCAAAAAAATTCTGGGGCACATGCTGGAAGGCCACAAGGGAGGACAGGAGAACCCCCGTCATGGTGATCAGGGTCAGGAAACGGTGGCGGAGGCAGAAAAAAAGAAATTTTCTGTAGAGTCTGTATCCCCTGGGCTCAGGGGTCTCTGTCTCCCCGTTTTTCAGTGATGCAGGGGCAGGCGTTTTTAAAAACTGGTGGCAAAAGGCAGGGGTCTGGGTAATGGCCAGCACCCAGCTTGCCAATAAAGCAATGACCACCACCTGAAAGAGGCTGGCACAATATTCCCCTGTATTGGAGGGAGCCATGTAAATGGGAAAAAAAGCCAGTACCGCAATGATCGTGGCACCAAGAAGGGG
>Ga0265295_1009049_pt1 | contig 10806 bp, 11 predicted proteins | sample Munlansysbiofilm_FD_192503 | JGI IMG/M metagenome (GOLD analysis project Ga0265295, IMG submission 192503) | Leachate microbial communities from a municipal landfill in Southern Ontario, Canada - Methane capture system biofilm | ecosystem: Engineered > Solid waste > Landfill > Unclassified ... | reverse complement strand
TTATCCGTTTTATCCTTATTGACGGTCAGTTTTGCCGGCTTCATACCAACAGCGATGGAATAAACATCAGAAATTCCTTTTTCTTCCATCGAAAGCTGGTCAGCGGCCGAATATACATCCTCAATAACAAAGGATGAGGTTAAAAAAATCAGAAAAATTGTAAAAACAATGTAAAGAATCACATCTTTAAACCGTTTGAATGGGGTTCGTTTATTCATCTGCCTCACCTGTCCAGTTGTGCCATACTGCCTGAACATCTTCGTTGTCATCAAACATGTCGATCATTTTCAACATTTTTTTGATTTCGCTGGCATCTGTGAGTTCTACTTCAGTCGATGGAATCATGGCAATTTCTGCCGAAGCCAGTTCGTATCCTTCTTGCTTCAAAGCATCACATACCTGGCCAAAATCGATCGGTTCAGTGCTGATTTCATAACCTTCTTCAGAACTTTCAATATCTTCTGCTCCCGCATCCAGGGCTAGCATCATCAGCGATTCTTCATCAAAGCGATCTGTTTTTTCAATAAAGATCTGCCCTTTTTTGGTAAACAGGAACCCCACGCAACCACTGGTTCCCAAATTTCCGCCATTTTTATCAAAAGCATGACGTACATCCCCAGCCGTCCGATTTTTATTATCGGTCAACGTCTCGACAATCACCGCAACGCCGCCCGGTCCATAGCCTTCGTAGCTTATTTCTTCATAGACACTACCTTGTAATTCCCCGGCGCCCTTTTTAACTGCCCGGTCAATGTTCTCGTTGGGCATATTGGCAGCCTTCGCTTTTACGATGGCTTCTTTCAATTTTGCATTCATATCCGGATCGCCGCCGCCCTCTCGGGATGCAACCGCAATATATTTTGCTAACTTGGTAAAGATTTGACCACGTTTCGCATCTGCTTTTCCTTTTTTGTGTTTAATAGTCGACCATTTCGAATGTCCTGACATCGACAACCTCCTTGATAATTATAACATTTACAATGTGCTATTATAACATATTGTCCTTTTTTAACAAACATGTTTTTTATTTCTTAAACCTCAGACTCAATCAAATTCACTTCCGATTCCAGTTCTTTTCTTAAAAGTATCAATTGAATCAGATCTTCCTGAGCAAAAAGATCATCAAAAATCTTCTCGTAACGAGATGCTTTCTCCCCATGATTCAATTTATATAAATGCCCAATGTTGTCAAGAATACTGGTAACTAAGCTCGATTTCAGGCCAAACAACCGCTGAGCGCTTTGAATTTCTTCGCGAATTGATGCCATTTCCCGATCCACCTCGTTCACCGCATTGGCGGCATTGATTAGTCTCTCTTTAATTTCTTCCGGAATGTTTTCCTTGTATTTATAATTTAAGGAATGTTCAATAACAGACCAAAAATTCATAGCCAGGGTGCGAATCTGAATCTCAACTAAAACCGATTGACTTCCTGACATGCAAAAAACAGGGTACCGGATAATCAAGTGATAGCTCTTATATCCGCTGGCCTTGGCTTCACTGAGATAATCCTTTACCTTCACGACTTCCATATCACAATTAGTTCTTTTTCTGATCAGTTCGACAACTTCGTAAATATCAGCTTCAAACTGACACATGATCCGAATCCCGGCGATATCCTGAATGGTTTCTTCTAGGGCCTCGATATCGACACCATATTTATTAATTTTTTCCAGAATACTAGCTACACTCTTCACCCGGCCGTAAACGGACTCGATGGGTGAATATTCTCCGATTTTTTCGTACTGCTCTTTTAAACTTGAAAATTTTAAGACGATCTCATCCACAGCCTGATGATATGGAATCAGAAATTCCTGCCAATATTTTGTTCCCAAGGACTTTACCTCTTATTATTCATCCCAGAAAATTTTCTTCCCTGGTAATTATTTTCATACTTCATATGAGCCTCAAGCTCATCTTTAATTTTCCACCAACTTGTGTTCCAATTGGTAATGACCGAATCTTCTTTTGGTACCCGACCAATCAGCCGTTGAATGACAATTCCCGGATTTAAATATTCCAGAAATAGAATGGCCCGGGTAATGTAATCTTCTTTTGTTAAAAGCGTCACTTGCTTTTGATCATACCAATGCTTTAGAAGGGTGTTTTTTTCAATATACAGACTGTGACATTTAACGAAATCGGTTCCTTTATCGGATAGGACTTGGGCACCTTTAATAACGTCTTCCTCACTGTCCCAGGGTAAATCCAGAATCATATGGGTGCAGCTTAACAGACCTGCCGCCTTGATCCGATCAATAGCCTGATTATAGTCAGCCAAAGTGTGTCCACGATTAATAATTTTCAGGGTTTCTTCATTAACACTTTGCAACCCCAATTCAATGGTCACTTCGACGGCGTCATCTTTTTTTACTTTTTCTAGAAATTTCAGTTGTTCGTCGGTGATGCAGTCCGGGCGGGTTGAAATAGAAATTTCGACCACATCCGGGCGGATCGCTTCAATAATCCATTTTTTAAAATCTGAAAATTCACAATAAGTATTAGAAAAACTCTGGAAATAGGGGATAAACTTTTTTGCATGATATCGTTTTCCGATATACGCCGTATTTCTTTCAATTTGTTCAGTAACGGATAGCAAGTCGGACAGAGTTTCGTTTCCCCCACCTTTGGCCCCGCAATAGACACAGCCACCGCTGCCTTTAGAACCATCCCGGTTGGGACAGGTAACTGGAATATTAACCGGAATTTTATAGACTTTTTCACCATATCGTTCTTTTAGCCAGACTGAATAGATATTATACAGATTTTCCGTCATTTTTTACAATTTTCCTTAACAAGATTAAACAGACGAACCTTCTTGATTTTTAATCAGGTTCGTCTGAAATTTATTATATTAATTTTGTAACACATTCTGGTAGTTCTTCTTTTTCGCAACTTAAACTGAGCACGAATCTTATGTCATGTTTTTCATTAAGCTGTTGTATTTTACTGACGATTGCACAAATGTCTTCTGATGTTTGATAGTTAATCAGTCTTAATGTGTTATCAATAAAGACAATCTTTACATCATAATTCTCTGCAATAACCCCGCTGATAAAACCAAAAAGTTGATCTGTTCCGACAATGCCAAACTCCTCCAAGTTTGTAAATCTGATTTTAGTATCTACTTTTACTCGATATTTGTCTCTGTCGTTAAGAAAAATGATATCCCCTTCACAGGTCTCCAGTGCGTTGTTTGCCATGTCAATCATTTTCTTTGTTTTGCCGCTTCCTTTTGAACCGTATACAAATTCAATCATTTTAGACACCTCATTTCATATTGATAACTTCATTATAAGGGTAAGTATCAATAATTTCAATCATTTTTAAAGAAATTGGCATAACATTTCAAAATAGTATGCTATAATAAAAAAAATCAACCGACTAAGGAGGTCCATGTTTGAATAGTTCGGATCACTACGAATCCCTTGTCTCTCTTTTTGATAAACAATTAGAATTCGCCCAAAACCTTCAACGCAAAATTATTCCTTCCCCTGGGTCGTTTGTTTCAAATCATTATCATTTTTATAGTTATTTGAGACCTTTTCGAAAAGTTGGCGGTGATTTTTTCGATTTTCATTTTTTGGACAACGAAAAAATCAGTCTAATCATCACTGATGCGACCGGCCATGGGATTGATGCTGCCATGATCACCAGTATGGTTAAACTGAGTTATTCCTATACCATGAAAGACAGCCGCATTAATCAATCCCCCAGCCTTATATTAAAGCAGATTGAATCCGATATTTGTCAGCAAATGGATAATACCTTTTTTACTGCCATCGCTATCGTACTCGATCCTAAAGCGGGAGTCTTGTACTTTGCCAATGCCGGTCACCCTGATGCGATTCTTCTTAAGTCCAACCGCCAGGTCGAATTACTAAAACCCAACCTTCCGATGTTGGGATTACAGCAATTTATGACGACTATGCATTATTTTGATATGCGAATTAATTTTTCAAAAGGTGATAAACTACTGCTCTTTACGGATGGTCTCATTGACGCTAAAAACCCCAACCGAGAAGAATTTTCGATGGAACGGGTGATATCTGTCATTAATAAAAACGCGGATTCCCCGATTAATCTTATCGGCAGTCATCTCATTGACGCCTGCGTCGATTTTAAGCAGGACCAGGCTCCGTCTGATGATATCTGTATTTTGGGCATTGAAGTTGATGATTAGCTTTCTAATGGAAATCTAATCATTTATGGATAAACTATTGGCATGATGTTATTTGGAGATCTTTGCAAATATTCTCCGGAAAGGACGGATTACCATGTTAAAACCCAAAAAAATACTCATATTAACCTGTTCCCACGGGTCTGGCCATAAAATGGTAGCCCAAACCCTTAAAGAGAGCTTTGAGGCTCGGGGACATCTTGTCTGTGTTGAGGATCTGTTTGACAAAACCAACCCCACGCTCAACCGGATGATCGAAAAATCCTACCTACTTTCCTATTCCATTGGGAGTAGTTTTTACGAACGCGTTTATTATGATGTGGAAGAGTATGCCCATAATAAATTTATGTACAACCTTTGGCACTTAACCAGCAAAGCCTTATTAAAAATGATTGAGCAGTTTACGCCAGATTGTATCATCAACACCTACGGCTATACTATTTCAGCGATCCTGAAAAAAGAAAACTATCCGCATATTAAGCTTTTTACTGTGGTCACCGATTTTTGTATTCCTAAACCCTGGATCCATCAGGATATCGACCGCTACTATGCGGCCTGTGAAAACGTTGAAGAAACCCTGATCAAGGAAGGAATTCCCCAGGAAAAAATCTTAAAAACTGGTATTCCTGTGCGAGACGCTTTTTATGCCCGGGAAAACCGTAATCGTATCCTCAGTAAATATAATCTGGATTCTCATAAAAAAATACTGATTATTTTTGCCGGCACCTACGGAGTTCTTAAGAATATCAAAGAGATCTGTCAGCAGGCAGATAAAATGGATAACCTCCAGACCGTTGTAATCTGTGGCAAAAACCTGCATCTCCAACAGGAGCTTGAGCAGGAAAACTTGACCAACACAAGAATTTTTGGTTTTGTTCCGGATATTCACGAATTTTATTCTGTTGGTGATTTAATGGTAACTAAGCCTGGGGGCATTACCCTGAGTGAAGTGGTGACTAAAAAAATTCCGGTCATTTTATACAATCCCACTCCCGGTCAGGAAGGCGAAAATGCCCAGTGGTTTAAAAGCCAGGGTGCCGCTGTCGTTGCTCATAACTTTAATGAACTGGTCCTGGCCATTGATGCGCTCAAAGAAAATGACATCAAACGGTTTTCGATTAAGAACAATCTTGGCCGGATTTACAATGGTCATGCAACCAACCTGATCACCCAGGACGTTTTAACCCAGTTAAATATCCCTGATGCCATGCCCTATCTGACCGAATCCATTTAAGACAGCAAAAGATCTTTTTAAGCATTTTAGTTTACCATTTTATTGTTATCACAACAGATGAAGAGTGCTGTTGGCTGATCATCTGATCAGCCTAATAAAGAAAAATCTTAAGAGACAAATGATTGAAATGAGGAAATTAATGTGAAACCACGAATTATCAGCGACAGCTCATGTGATTTGCCCAAGGATTTTCTGGAAAAGGACGGTATCGATTTTTCACTTGTCCCGCTGAAAATAATTGTTGGCGATCATGAATTTATAGATGATGAGACTCTAAATACCAAGGAACTGATTGCCGCCATGAAGGCTGAAAAAACAGCAACCTCTTCTTCATGCCCATCCCCCGAAGATTTTGCCGCCGAACTTCGAAAAAATAAAGAAAGTTATGTAATCACGATGACTTCCGGCCTAAGCGGTACCTATAACAGTGCCCGGGTTGCCAGAAACATGGTCCTTGAGGAAGATGATTCTCTGAAAATAAGTCTCTTTGATACCCACTCAACCTCGCCGGTGATGATTTTGATGGTGATGAAGCTCCGCGATCTCATAAAAGCTGGCGAGATGGATTTTGACACCATCAGTGATAAGCTGGCAACCTATCTTGAGACCTTAAATCTGCGTTTCTTGCTTCAGGACCTATCCAACCTGGTTAAAAGCGGACGAATGAATCGGGTAGCCGGCGCCGTTGCCTCAGTGCTCTCGATTATGCCGATTTTCAAATCTGATGAAAAGGGTGAAATTCAATTGGTCACCAAAGCCCGCGGCATCAAAAAAGCCTTGTCAAGCCTTGCCAATATGGTTGAGGATAAGGCCAAAGCGCAGCCTCAGTTTCCTGTGGTCATTACTCATTGCAATAATCTTAGTCAGGCTGAAATCCTCAAAGATTTACTGGAGAAACGCTTTGAACTCAAAGAGATTTATATTTTTCCGATGCACGGCTTAACCACTTACTATTCCAACGACAAAGGGCTGTTACTTGCCTTTTAATCAACTCATTAAGTTTATCAAAAAATATAAAGCGCATCTAAAAAGACTTAAACCAGAAATCTGGTTTAAGTCTTTTTAGATTATTGCTTCAATTTAAAGCGCGTATGCATCCATGGCCTGGTTTACTAATAAATCCGCCTGATTATTATAAGGGTTATCGGCATGACCCTTAACCTTATGAAAGGTCACCTTATGTTGATTAACCAGTTGATCAAGTTCCATCCAGATTTCCCGATTTTTAAGCGCTCCGGCTTTTCCCCGGGTCCAGTTTTTTGCCTTCCATCCACCAATCCAATTCTGCAGATAGGCATTAACAACATAGGCAGAATCGCTGTAGATATGAACTTCACAAGGTTCCTTTAGCAACTTTAAGCCTTCAATCACCGCCAACAACTCCATCTGGTTGTTGGTGGTGTTTTCATAGGCCCGTTTGTACTCTTTGATGACATTTTTTTCAGGGTAAATCAGCACGCCACCAATGGCACCCAGATTTTCACCTTCTTTGCCATTGCCGCGGCAACCACCATCGGTATAGAGATGAATTACTTTCATGATCTTCCTATTTTACCACGATATTGAAAATTTTTCCCGGGACATAGATCTCTTTGATAATTTTTTTACCCTGGGTATAGGCGACGATGTTCTCCTGAGCCAGAGCAATCGCCTTGGCTTCGTCCTTATCGGCGGCAACCGGAATGGTAATGGTTCCCCGGACCTTGCCGTTAATCTGAACAGCCATTTCGATAACATTATCGACGGTTTTGGCGTCTTCATATTGGGGCCAGGCCGCATCATCAAGCGTTCCACCCATCTTTAGATTCTGCCAGATTTCTGAACTGATATGGGGGGCTACCGGGTAAAGTAATTGCAAAAAGGTCCTAAAGGCATCTTTAGTGATGGAACCAATGCGGTTGAATTCATTTAATAGCGTCATCAAGGCGGCAATCGCGGTATTGTATTTCATTTCTTCATAATCATCATTAACTTTCTTAATGGTTTTATGAATGGTCGATTCCAGGTCCTTGCCATAGCCGGTTTCATCACTGACCATCTCCTGAAGTTTCCAGACCCGATCCAGAAACCGTCGACAGCCCTTGGCGCCGTTATCCGACCAGGGAGCAGATTTTTCATAGTCGCCGATAAACATAATATAGGTTCTTAAGGTATCGGCCCCATATTCCTCAATGATCACGTTGGGATTGACCACATTTCCTTTAGATTTCGACATTTTTTCGCCGTCGTTTCCAAGGATCAATCCCTGCGCGGTTCGTTTGGCATAGGGCTCACGTACTGGCACACAACCAATATCAAATAAAAACTGATGCCAGAACCGGGAATAGAGTAGATGCCGCGTGACGTGTTCCATCCCGCCGTTGTACCAATCTACCGGCATCCAGTATTTCAGTTTTTCGGGGGAAGCAAAGGCTTCGTCGTTTTTGTTATCAAAATAGCGCAGGAAGTACCAGCTGGAACCCGCCCACTGGGGCATCGTATCGGTTTCCCGTTCCGCCGGACCACCACACTCCGGGCAGGTCGTTTCATACCATTCCGGGATGTTGGATAACGGGGATTTGCCGGTATCCGTGGGGGTGTAGCTTTCGACCACCGGCAATTCCAGCGGCAATTGATCCTCCGGCACCGGTACCATCCCACATTTTGGACAGTGAACAATCGGAATTGGTTCACCCCAATAACGCTGACGATTAAAAGCCCAATCCTTCATTTTATAATTAATGGTCCGTTTACCCAATTTTTCCTGTTCTAAAAAGTCAATTGTTTTCTGGATCGCATCCTTGACTTCCATTCCATTTAAAAAGCCGGAATTGACCATTTCACCCGAATCAGTATTGGTATAAGCCGCTTCGGTTACATCCCCGCCTTTGATAACTTCAATGATGGGTAAGTCAAATTTTTTGGCAAAATCCCAATCTCTTGTATCATGGCCGGGAACGGCCATAATGGCCCCGGTGCCATATCCCATCATGACATAGTCGGCGATAAAAATCGGAATTTCGGTATTGGTCACCGGATTAATAGCCTGGATGCCTAAAATCCGCACCCCAGTTTTATCCTTAGCCAGCTGAACCCGTTCAAATTCTGTTTTGCGCTTGGCCTGTTCCTGGTACGCGACCAGTTCAGTCAAATTGGTAATCGATTCAGAAAGATCACTAATCAGCGGATGTTCGGGGGCAATAACCATAAAAGTCGCCCCAAATAAGGTATCCGGTCGAGTCGTAAATACACGCAGGGCTTTGTCATAGCCAGCAATGGTAAAATCGACTTCCGCCCCCACTGACTTGCCAATCCAGTTTTCCTGTTCCAGACGGATCCGAGGCAGATAGTTGACGTCATCCAGACCTTTTAACAGCTCTTCGGCATAGTTCTTGATTTTCAGGAACCATACATCTTTTTCCATTTGCACCACTTCGCTACCACAACGGTCACACTTCCCGTCCCGGAAATCCTCGTTGGACAGCACCACTTTGCAGCCGTTGCAAAAATTGACATAGGTCCGGTCTCGAAACGCCAGGCCATGCTTAAACAACTGTAAAAAGATCCATTGCGTCCATTTATAGTATTTCGGATCGGTGGTATCAATTTCTTTATCCCAGTCAAAGGCATAACCAATCCGTTTTAGCTGATTAGTGAATACGGCAATGTTTTCATCGGTCACTTCCCGGGGATGACGACCAGTTTGAATGGCGTAGTTTTCAGTGGGTAAACCAAAGGCATCCCAACCAATCGGAAAGAGGACATTAAACCCTTCCATACGACGTTTTCTGGCAATCACCTCTAGCGATGTATAAGCTCGAACATGACCAACGTGGAGCCCCACCCCGGAAGGATAAGGAAATTCAACCAACCCATAAAATTTTTCTTTGCTTGAGTTTTCTTCGGTCCGAAACGTTTCATTCTCTTCCCAATACTTTTGCCACTGTTCCTCTATTCGTTTATGCTCATACGTTGACATATTTCCTCCATTTACTCGTTTCTATTTATAATTTACCAGTTTTCGCTGTTTTTTATAATTCGCACACCTTAACCAACTGCGAAAAAAAAATCCGTTCCCCCGATAAGGGACGAACTTTTCCTGTCTCCTAATGATCTTCATTCCTCATTATAAATAAGGGCGGAACCGCTGTCAATGATTTGTGCTTTTTTTTCGCTTATGGTATACTGTACCACAGAAAACTTACAAAGGAGCATTTATGTATCCCTTACTTAAAATCAATAAGAAAAAGATATTAGACAATACTAAAGCCATAATAAAACGGACCAAAAAAATGGGTGTTGCGGTCACCGCCGTCACCAAATGTAGTGGCGGAAACTTAGAAGTTGCCCAGGCCTTCCTGGATGGGGGTGCCACTTCGATTGGTGATTCCCGTATTAAAAATCTTAAAAATCTAGCCCCGTTAGCCTGTGAAAAATGGCTAATCCGGGTTCCCATGCCCAGCGAGGTCAATCCTGCTGTTGCCTATGCTACCCTATCAGTAAACAGTGAAATAAAAACCATCCGGCTATTAAACCAGGCGGCAAAAGCCCAGGGCAAAATCCATGGCGTCCTCTATATGCTTGACCTTGGCGATCTGCGTGAAGGACTCTTTATCGGTGATGGCAACTCGGTAAGTCCTGAAATTGAGGCGTTAATTTCAGCCTCTTTTACAAAACTCGATCAGGATCTTGGCGAAATTAAGGCCATGGAAAACATCCACCTTCGAGGCATCGCCACCAACGCCACCTGCGTCGGCGCCACAATTCCCACTCCCCTGACTTTCGGGGCTTTTTTCAAGGTTAAAAAAATACTAGAAGAAAAATATCAGATCCCCTGTGAGATCGTCTCCGGTGGTAATTCCAGCGCTTATTATCTGGTCGATAATGAAACCCTGCCCGCCGAAATTAATAATCTCAGGCTGGGAGATGTGATTCTCTTTGGCCGGGAATCCGCCTATTATCATTGCTATGATTATCTCCATCAGGATGCTTTTATTCTGGATGTGGAAATCCTCGAGCTGCAAGATAAACCCACCTATCCGGTTGGCGAAATCGGCCGCAACGCTTTTGGCGAAATCCCCACCTTCGAGGACAAGGGAATCCGGCGCCGGGCCATCTGTGGTCTGGGTCGTCAGGACACTGACACCGACCACATCTTTCCTGTGGTTCCCGGACTGACCATCGTTGGCTCCAGTTCCGACCATCTGGTTATCGACGTCACCGATGCTAAAGCCACCTATGCGGTTGGCGACATCATCAGCTTACGCTGCGACTACGTCGGTGCTCTTCACGCCGCTACCTCATCCTATGTTGACAAAATTATAATCACCCAATAAAAAGAATTAAACAAGGAGAATTATTGATGAAAGACGAAACCAACTATCGTATCCCCTTTGACGTTTTAGAAGCATTC
>Ga0265295_1009047_pt1 | contig 10809 bp, 7 predicted proteins | sample Munlansysbiofilm_FD_192503 | JGI IMG/M metagenome (GOLD analysis project Ga0265295, IMG submission 192503) | Leachate microbial communities from a municipal landfill in Southern Ontario, Canada - Methane capture system biofilm | ecosystem: Engineered > Solid waste > Landfill > Unclassified ... | reverse complement strand
GCGCGATGCAGATAATATTTTTGAAATTATTGATATTACAACTCAAAAACCAGGCATGCCAGGTGAAGTAGGTGAAATAGTAATAACAACCCTTACCAATGAAGCCATGCCGCTTATTCGTTACAAAACAGGTCATATTTCCAGGTTATTAACTGAGCAATGTAAATGTGGTAGTCAACTTCACCGTTTGGGTAATATTGAAGGGCGCATATCAGATAAAATGACTATTGCAGAGGGCAAAACCCTAAGCATACATCAACTGGATGAAATGCTTTTTGCAGACAGTTTTGTTCGCGGATTTGAGGCATCTATTTCAAAAGGTAAGGATAAATTCGAGCTGCATCTTACAATAGATGCAATCCAAAGTATTGACCTATCTGCATTGAAATTGCTCCTGCCTGAAGAAGTTAGCGTTGATATTAAGTACGATACGGTTGATCCTTTTACTAATAGGAGAAAAAGGCGATTAATAATTAGTTAATTTGATTATCCGTTTTCGCAAAAAGCACTCTTCGCAATGACGAGTTTTCATTTAAATTCAATAACTATTTTTAGGAATAGCATAAAATCACTAAAATGGATAATAAATTTTCAACTATAATTCTCTCATCAGGCTTCTCTGAGCGGATGGGGCAGCCCAAGGCGCTGCTTAAGTGGGATGAGTCAACTACGTTTATTGAAAAGTTAATTAATGAATTTATACAGGCGGGCAGTGCCAAAATAGTGTGTATGATAAACGAGCGGATTGAACCTTTTTGTAAGCAATTGAGTTTTCCTTCGAATGTGGAATTTATTGTAAATCATTACCCTGAGCGGGGGCGTTTCTTATCAATACTAACCGGAGTAGGTGCATTGGATGAAAGCAACTACTGCTTTATACATAATGTCGATAATCCTTTTGTAACCAACGAACTAATTAATGATTTGCTGGTGCATAAAGAGTCGGGAAAATGGTGCTCACCTGTTTATAATGGGAAAGGTGGTCACCCAGTGCTTTTACCAAAAAAAGTAATCAATAAAATAGCCGCTGTAACTGATTTGGATACCACCTTGAGGGATATTTTAGAGCAATTCCCTAAAATTAGCGTTACCACAAATGATGATACCATTTTAAGAAACATCAACACTCCTGAGGATTACAACTTATGGTTTAAGTTATTAGAATAGAAAAACTATTTGCCTAAGAAAGCTGATTAATAAGCAATTCACTTACAAGTTGATGTGGATTGTCGGATACTTTAAAAACTGAATAATCCTTTAAATTCCACTTCTCTATTACCTGATCGGTAAAGGTATCCCGAACTGCTAAGACCAGAAATTGAGAACCATTAACCAGTTCGGCAATATTTTCAGCCCAACCCTGATTATTAATATCTAGTTTACCAACTTCATCTATTATCACCAGCCTATTATTATTTGTTCTTGATTTTGCCAACGCTGCAAGGCCAACACTATACCCTTCCGGCAGGATATTAAATCTGCCTATCTGGTCGAGACTGTCATTTTCAGCAAGCCTCAAAAAGGGCTCTCTCCTACCCGATTCAATGTCCACAACATCATAACCAGTTGTTTCCCCTTGTTCCATTATACGTGGTGAGTAGACTCCACTTAAAGGTATACCCCTGTTTTGCAATTCATTAACAATCTTTTGAACCTGAGTGGTTTTTCCCTCCCCAATAGAACCTGTAATTATATAAATTTTGCGCGATAATTTATTCCTCAACTCCTCGAGCCGATATTCTATTTGTGAAATTACTTGGTAAATCATTTGAACAGGGTTCCGGATAATCACTTTAAGCTCTGGTACACTAGCAATCATTAAAGGAAGACTTTCGAATGAAAGTTCCAAAGCTAGTGGCAATTGTTTAAAAGAAGTTTTTAGGAAAAACTCCCTTACTCTTGGGTTATATAATTCCGTTCCCAGAACGGTGAAACCCAGAATAACAGCAATTGCCCTAAAATTCATTTTAATACCAATAAGAAGGCCCTGCATAATGTCCTGCGACTGAATTTTAGTTACAACAAATGCAGCAAGCATTGTTATTACTACAAAATAAATCCAGAATCGTGGTTTTGATAGCTGTCTTAATGCTCTCTTATATCTTAATATCCAAATTGTTGCAATTACTGCAATTGTTGAACTCCAGATATACCATGGCGAGTAATTAAGGAGTACGAATGCTGTAATTAGTAGTAGAACATTAATAACCAGCCAAGCGATTGAATAATTAAAGTCTCTGTTTCTGTTTGAAAAGAATTCTTTTGCGGCATTATTACTGTTTAACCTGTTTACAGAAGGTTGTGATGCAAGTTTTCTGCCAACTCTCATTCCAATAATTGCAGATATTAAACCCAAAACGGCATATATCAGAACCAATACCACTAATGGAGACCAAACAAGGTCTATATCGATTCGAAGTTGTTTCTGCACATACTTAAGCAAATCTGCATAAACGTTAACTAGATTAAAGCCATAGGAGATAACTAGATTCATTATTTTATGGAACAAATTCCATGACATGGCAACCATTGCGCCTAAAGCAAATCCTATAAATCTTTTCCCCGCTATTCTTGTAAAAAGTTCTAGAATAAGAGACTGACTTAAAATTGCAACCATGGGGCCGAAAATTACTGCGCTGGGAGACATGGTTTTCATAAGGGCGCAAATTAGCCCTGCTCGCCAAAACAACCCTTTCTCAGTCCATTTATAGCTTGACGAGATTAAAATAATAAGCCCAATGCCAGTTAAAACATTTGAACTAAAGGGTATGCGAAGGTTATGCAGAAAACTACCAAATACTATTTCAGAGGCCGCCCAAATTGTTCCAATCACCGAGGCCTTAATCCACTTTTCACTGATTTCGAACTTACTATTCATTCACGATGCTTATTTTCTGTGCACAGTACTTGAACATGTGATATACTGTACCCATCTCACTCACAAGTTGAAACAATAAATCAGGGTTTAGTATTCGGGTTGTACCTATAATATTTACCTTGTTTTGGAATAGGATATCAGGAATAATGTTGCTGGAAGGGCCAGTTAAAATAACTTGGGTATTGGGTAAAACTGCGGCCAGCAAATCATCTATGGTATTATTAACCAGGGTGAGTCCTGTTATAATTACGATATCAGATTTAGGAATTACAAGTTTATAGTCTTGAGCGGGTACGTAGTGTTTCCTGAAGTCATCTGCTATGGCACACTCATCCAGTTCCAGAACATGCAACTGGTTATCTGTAGGTGCTATTTTTTTGATATAGCTATTAAAAGCACCTACTATCGTTATGGTTTTTCGGGAGTTTAAATCTATCAAATCAATGGGGTCAGCATCTTCGATAATTTTATATTTCCCTTGTGAAATTATGGTTGTAGAGATTGCATTTAGTACAGCAATCCTTAACGTATTTATTAGGTTAGATTCTTTTGTTGTTTTAAACAAATCTGATACATATTGCCCAGAAATTTTGAGGGGAGTGAAATCTTCGAAATCACGTTGTTTCTTAATACACTGGTGATGAAGGTCCATAAGCGTACTCACTACCCCGTAGCTATTATCGGAAAGTTTAACCGCTGTCATTCGGGTTCCAAATCGCACCTCTTCTATCCTAAGGTTATCGATAATGTTTTTATGGTTATTCTCAAGATAATCAAGAGTGCTGTCTAATATCATAGTGCTTATTATATGTTTGTTACGATCGAAAATTGATGTTAAATAATACTGTTTTCTACTAAATTGGGGTATTCTTAACATCAATAAGTTTTGCAAGAATGCTGATAGCAATCTCATTGGGTGCAATTGCTTTGAATTTAATCCCTATTGGCATATCTATCCTTTTCAATTCATCATCCGTAAGAAGATTTTCCTCCCTGAATCGAATATTTAATGCTGCAATTTTTTTCTTGCTCCCAATTAATCCAATATATGCAGCGGTTTTGCTCCCTAGTGCTGCAAGTATATCCTCGTCCATCTCATGGTTTGGAGTAACAATTACCACATATGTAGATTTGTCAAAAACAATGTCGCCAATTGCTTCCATGTAAGGCTTCTGGAGTTGCTTGTAGTTGATAGTTTCGGGATCCACAAATATGTCACTCCGCCAGTCAATAACCAAGGTCTCAAAGCCCATATCGGGTGCATACTTTGCTAATGCCTTGCCAATATGGCCAGCTCCAAAAATATAGAGTTTTGCAGGCTTAGCGAGAGGCTCAATATAAACACTCACATTACCTCCGCAGGCCATTGCAAGGTCTTCGCCAAGATTAAAATTCTTATGCACAGGTGTTTGATTACGAATAGCCTCAAGTGCAATTTCAATTGTTTTCTTTTCAACCGCACCACCACCTACTGTGCCTTCAATTGAACCGTCCTCAAAAACAACCATTTTTGCGCCTATTTTTCCTGGTACTGAGCCGCTGTTGCTAGTAACTATACATATTGCCGAACCACGGCTATCCTTATACATGTCTGATATCTTCAAAAATATATTATCCATAGTGAGTGATTGTTGTGTGGTTTTTATGAATCGAGTTAATCGTTTATTTCAGATCGTAAATATAAAAGCGATATGTTTGTTTATGCATAACAAAAATCATGTTTTATGTAGATACCATTTTGAAATTATAAAAGTAGGGTTACAATGCACATTTAAGCAGTTTCAGAGACCTGAGAGAGGTTATCTTTAGCTTTTTAGGCCTCGGTAATCTCAATGTTCATTTTTTCTGATTGCTTCAAAAGGAATTCCTCTAATTCGGATTCCAAGTTTCTAAAGGCAGAAATGACTTTTTTGCCAAATTCAGTAACTTCTGTAGTTCCATGATCCTTTCCACCTTTTTTAAATATGGCAACAGGTAATTCATAAGCCTTATTCATCTCGTGAATTTTCCCCCAAGCCTGGCGGTAAGGTATTTCCATTTCACTTGCAGCTTTTGTTAATGTACCATATTCTTGAATTTTTTCTAAAAGCTCAATCTTCCCTTTTCCAGCAAAAGGTTTTTTTTCTGATTGAATCCAAATTCTAATATCTATTGAAAAGTTAGCTTCATTCATCCTTTGGGGGTTTATTCGTTCATTGCTAGTTACTAAAAAACTTGTACAATAACGCTTTGCGTGGGTAAAGGTAAAAATTATTTGCTTTGCTTCAAAAGCACCAATGATTTCAAAAGAGATGCCATTATCTTCCATAAATCCGAGATGAAATAATCTTTGATCAATAAAAAATGCTTGTATTTTGCCTTCAAGTATGGCTCTCCAAATTTCGTTAACATCACTTGAAACATAACGTTACTTACTGCCTTTAAAATTTTCAATTTTCGGCTGAGTCAAAAAAATAATAACTCAATGATTCTGTCGATTTGCATGGAAATACCAATAGTTTATTACTTTTGTGCCCGTTGTGTTTAAATTAACATAACGAATAATTTAAGCTTAATTGAATAATGAGAAAAATATTTTTGTCCATAAATCTTGTTGTGTTTGTAACAACTATATGCCTAGCACAATCAACTATTCAGGGAAGAATTATTGAGAATGAAACTGAAAAACCCATTGCGTTTGCCAGTGTCTCCATTACTGATAAAAAAGGAACGGTAAGCGACGAAAATGGCAATTTTAAGTTCGAAAACCTAAGAGCGGGCAACTACGTTCTTCGCATTTCATTTGTTGGCTTCGATTCGTTTACAAAGAATATATCCATTGCTGATAAAGAAATGCTTAACCTACAGATTGAATTAATTTCCGCAAACATTACCGCCAAGGAAGTTGTAATTACAGCTACAAAAACCGAAAACTATCTGTATGATATTCCTATCCGGGTTAACCTAATGTCATCTAGGCAAATTGAATCAATACCAACTCAAACAACTGACGAACTATTGGCTTTTGTTCCTGGCGTTAACATAAACCGATCGTTTGGTATTTTCTCGCATACCACTGCCGTTACCATGCGTGGGCTAAACGGAAACGAACAGGGACGCGTGCTGGTTATGATCGATGGTATTCCGGTAAATAAGTCAGATGGAGGATCCGTAAATTGGAACTTGTTAAATAACGATCAAATAGAACGTATAGAAGTGGTTAAAGGACCCAGTTCGTCACTTTATGGCGGAAATGCTATGGGTGGTGCAATTAATATCATCACAAAAAAATCAACAGAAAAAATTCAGGGTAAGGTTAGTGTCGATTATTCTACATACAACACCATGCGCGGACAGGTGTATATAGCTGGGCGAGCAAATCCAAACACCAATAAGGGTTTATATTGGAATATAAGTAGTTTTTACCGACAAAGCGACGGATATATGACTGCCTCTGAAGCCGATCAGCTGGCAAATGAATACCTTGTTAAATCGGATCTTAAAGAGTTGGCCGCAAACGCAAAAATAGGCTATGATTTTAATACCAACAACTCTATTGAAATGGATTTGGTTTATTACGATGACGATAGAGGCATCGGCGAAAAGGTTTATCAACCTCAGGGCAATAATCGTGAACACGATACATATCAAGCTCGATTAAAATATAGCGGAAGCAGAAACAAGGTAAACTGGAACATCAATCTGTTTTACCTTAACGAGGATTACAAGCGGATTACTGAGTTTATGAAAAAAAATAGCTATACCTTTTACAAAGTACTTTCAGAGCGAGTTGATTTGGGTGCTTTATCCACAGTTTCGTATAGTTTAAGCAACCAAACCATAACCGGTGGTATCGACCTAAAACAGGGCAGTGTTGCTGCAAAAGATGTTTACCATACCTCTTCCGACATCGTTTATAATCGGGGTAAAATGAACTCAATGGGTCTGTTTTTGCAGGATGAAATCAGCTTGTTAAACGAAAAACTTAAGGTAATTACTGGTTTACGATTCGACTATGCCCAATTTTTTGATGGGGCCTTTGAAATAGAGAACCCAACAGCTGAAACTGCTTTTATGCTAAGCTACCAGAATGATAATATACGTGATACGTGGAATGCTTTAAGTCCTAAAATATCAATGCAATACGAACTCACTAACTCAAGTCGTGTGTATGCAAGTTACAGTAAAGGATTTCGGCCAGCTGTGCTGGATGATATGTCTCGGTCGGGAAGAATAAAAGGTGGATTTAAAATTGCCAACCCAAGCCTTAAGCCTGAATACCTAAATAACTTTGAAATAGGTGCCGACGCACGTTTTTTTCAGCGCTTAAGAACTTCATTATCTACCTTTTATTCGATGGGTGATGATTTTATATATAACGTTACCACTGGCGACTCGATAAATTTAGGCAAGTTACAACCCATAATTAAAGCATCGAATATATCAAAAGTTGAAATATTTGGGGTAGAATTTGAAGCCAACTACTTTTTGAATGACCAATTGAGCGTAAATGCAAATTATGCTTTTGCCCATTCGCAGATTAAAGAGTTTAAACCCTTAAACGTTAGCGACCCTGTTGATTTAGCAGGAAATTACCTAGCCGATGTTCCAAGTCATACCGCATCAATATCGGCATACTGGCGAAACAAGATTGTAAACACCAGCATTACAGCAAGATACACTGGCAGTAGATGGGCTAATGATGTAAATAAGTTCGATGATATTATTGGTAACGATAAATACCCATCGTATACTACCATCGACTTAAAATTATCAAAACCTATTAAAATGACCTTTGTATCCCTCAGCATACAGAATGTACTCGATACAAAATTTTATGATGGTAGCGGTGCTGTTTGTCCTGGCCGATTTATATCCCTTGAACTAGGAGTAAGGTTTTAACCTAATCTATTTATCATCATACTTATTGATTTAGGCGTGGAGCTTTACCAAAACCTAAGAAAGAAAAATAGTAAAAACAAGAAAGGGAAAGTTAAGAATCATAAAAAGACAAAGGCTCACAAATTATTACTTTTCGCAAGCTACCGATAGCTATTGAATGGATAACGTTTAAAAGGCTATACCTATTCCAAACTGGTGAAGTAAAGCTCTTTCGCCACTAAGATCATAAAACAAACCATACTTAAAGGCTAGTATGGAAACTTTTAATAGTAAACCACCTTCGGCAAATAATTCCAGCCCAAGATTGTTTATTGATGAATCATCATAACTTGAATCTAAGTCATGCTGATCCATAGTAATGGAACGACCTAAACCGAGGCCGCCATAAACCCAGAGGGGAGAAAAAACCTTATATGTTAGGCCATAAGATAAATAACAATTCCACTTATAATCTTTCCCCGTATCGGAGCTCGAATAATAGTCAGGGTCCTGTTCATCAATGAACCATTCTAATTTACCCTTCCAAAAATTGTTCGTTTTTAAATTTAAATACCACCCGCTATTCTGATTTTTTAATCTGCCTAGCCCTAAGCCAAATTTGCTTTCATTATCATAACTGTACAAAATGAATATAGCATCTGTTTGTTTATTAATTCTTTGTTGCTTTTTGTCCTGTTTAATTTTTGCTTTTGTCTGCTTTATCTCGGTATTACCTATTTCACTCAATTGTTTCGAAGCATACTTATATTCTGAGCCATTGGGGAAGTATTTTATGTATTTATTGTAATTAACAACTGCTAAACTGTAATAGTTGTTGTTATAAAATTTATCTCCTTCCTTAATGTAGTGATTCTGCATAAAGTCGGAAATCTCATTAATAGAAGCACCATTTGGGTAGTTGGTAAAGTAGTCTTCATAAAATTTAATCTCCTTTTTCTGAATTGCTTTTAAATAAAAAATTCTTTCATTCACTTGGTCAATATGCTTACTGTTGGGGTACTTGCTTTTATATCCCTCAAAAGCAAAAAGGTTATTGGAGTTAACAATCTTTTGCCAGTCAGCACCTTCTCCTTCGATAGTTATTGTAAAGTTATTAGTAGAGTTTTCGGTAACATCAATCTCTTTTGAGGCATACTCATTCATCTTTTCGACTGTAACTTGATGTTTGCCATAGCCTAACGTTGTACTTAATGGGGTATAGCCTTTTTGAGTTCCATTTATTGTTACTAATGAGTTAGATGGAACAGAATTAATTGTAACCTCCATTCCATCTGGCAAATTTTCTTCAATGGATAATGTTTCGCCTTCTTCAATAATTATTCTTTTATTAAATGTACCGTAACCCTCTTTGCTAATCTGAAGGTTATACTCTCCAATTATTAAATCTTTAACTGTTAATGGGGTCTTCCCATAATTTTTATTGTCTATTAATACTTCTGCGTCTATTGGTAAAGTAACAACGTCAATACTCCCTATTTTGGGCATTAGGTTAAAATCTATTGTTTGGTCTTTTTCTGAAAACACCTCAATCTTTCTTGATTGAGAATAGTGATTTTCTTTTTCAACCTTTATGTTGTAGACTCCTGCCAGTAGCCTTCCTGTCCATTTTTCAATGCTCTTAAATTCATCATCCAACAATATTGAAGCACCTGGACTACAGTTAATTGTAATATTCGCAAAAGCAGGCCTCATTTCGAAGTTAACGCTTGTTGTATCCTCATCATTAACTGTAACTCTTTTAGCCTGTGGCTGATACCAGCTATCAATAACTCTAATTACATGTTCGCCCGAGAGTATGTCTACAAGAGTTACAGGTGTAGTCTTTCCTGTATGCCTATCATTTAGGTAAACTGCCATGCCATTTTCTGGACTTGATGTAACTAAAATATTTCCGAAGTTGGGTTTTAATAATGCATCTATTCTTTGCTTATCGCCTTCTATTGTTATGCTTCCGGCCTGAGTATGATATCGGGGAAATTCAATACGATAGGAATATTGACCTTCACGATAGCGACGTTGGAATGGTGTTCTACCAACCATCATGTCATCAATAAAAATATTAGCTTCTTCGGGCTCAGAGGTAATTATTAGCCATTGACTTTCTATTTCAGGTTCTTGAACTACAGTTGTTACTCTTGCAGTAGTAAGAACCATTTCGTAAACAGTGGCAGTTTGTATGGAGATATTAAATGGATAGTTCCTTAAAACTCCTAGCTGACTATGAGTAATTGTTATTCGTTGCACGCCACGAGGTACATAGACCCAAATTTCTCCTTTTTTTTGCACAGTAGAAACAACACCTAAAGACCCCACATCAAACGAAAAACCGGTTTGAGTGGTTACCACCTTAATTATTGCGCAAACCTCATTATTCTGATCGCGTTTTGGGGAGTGTACGCGTGCATCGAGGTCGTTCTCTAAAAGACGAAATGATTTAACATTGATATTTTGCGAATAGGATATAAATGCTATTGATAAAGCAAGTAATAGCAGGGAAAAACTTTTCATTTTGGGTGAGGAGTATTGGTTTTGGCTTTACGAAAATAGTGTTTTTAGTGATTATTCGAAAACCATGCCTCAATTTCTCCTCGGATTCTAATCAGTTTAGTTCTGAGCAGCAAGTCCACTATGACAGTTTTGTTTAACGTATGTTGGTACGTAAAGTGCAGGTGATTGAAACATAATCTAGTCCGCACGAACGAAGTTACGATATTTTAGGAATTTACCCTACCCCGCCCGCCTGCATTTTATGTACCCCGTGTTGTGCCCTGTGGTTTTTTTCTTTTCGTCGTTAAATACGGGGCGATTTGAATTCTGTGGATAAATCCAAAGTCTACGCAATTCATTTTCAATGCGATACTCAACTTTGGAATTCAGCGGTGGTAAATATTTTTTTCCGCCCGAGCGACTCTTTCTAATCCTTTCAAGGGATGATTTAGAATATTCCACCAAATAATTCCTAGCGGGTTAATCTTGGAAGTCAGCGAATTAAATTCAAACTACTAAAAAAGTCCGTGCTAGAAGTCATTCGTTTTCAGCAACGGGCTCTA
>Ga0265295_1009046_pt1 | contig 10810 bp, 8 predicted proteins | sample Munlansysbiofilm_FD_192503 | JGI IMG/M metagenome (GOLD analysis project Ga0265295, IMG submission 192503) | Leachate microbial communities from a municipal landfill in Southern Ontario, Canada - Methane capture system biofilm | ecosystem: Engineered > Solid waste > Landfill > Unclassified ... | reverse complement strand
TTAAGACTTTTATGGTTTGTTTTATCACCCGGCTGCTTATAAAACTCCTGCGTAGGTTCTATAAGCAATACAATGCCTTTGTCTTCACCTCCTGACTTTGTGCTAATCCAGTGTTTTTTAAATTCTTCTTCGGTGTATTTGATAAGGCCTTTTGCCGGATCAGCGATAAATATTTTGGCTTGTTTCCTGAATACGTTTTTTTGCTTAATCTTGTAAACTATCACAAAATGATCTTGATTCCAGTGTAGGATGCAAGGCAGTGGTACTTCTTTTTCAAGCTTGGTAAAGCTTATGCGGCCTCCGATGGTTTTGAAGCCAATTTGTTCGGCAGCTTCGCTTATTGCGAATAAAGAAACTCCATCTTTCGCTATATATGTTAAATTCCTGAGATTATCAAGTGAAAACTCCTTACCATAGTATTTGGCAATCATCTGCAATGAAATTGGGCCACAGTCCATTGCATCGGGTTGGGGAATAAAACTAAACTTCATTTTAATAAATGAGTGTTCAAAACGTTAATTGGAATAAAATATTTTTGATAAATTCATTTGATCAATTGGTTTAGTTTTATGCTTGTTTTCAATTTTCTTGAGAATTTTGGCAACCCGATAATATTTAAATTCTTCAATATTGCAATTCTTACAATCGAAATACCATTGTAAATTATATTCTTTGAAAATATTATCGCTATCAAACATATCTTCGATCACTTCATTTGCTAAAGCAATACCGTATATTTTTGACATATATGATTGAACCTCCTTTTCGTTTATACCATTTTTCAATAAAGCTAAATAATCTTTGCATGCATAAAAATACAGATAGTCCTGAACGTCTTTATCTTGGAGATATTTCATTAAATAAAAATATGCTTTATCAATGTTGCCTAATTTATAAAATGCCATATTTAAAAATAGATCAATGCTTAAATCAGTTGCTTCTTTATCTGTATTATAAAAAAAGTATTCTTTAAAATTTATATCACCTTCTTTAATAGCAATATAGTTTTCCTCTAAAATAGTTACCAGAGAAAATAATTCATCTTCTGATAATAATGAAGCATTGTTTATATTGCCAATTGATGATTCCAGCTTTTGAAAGAGTGCGTAATCAGATTTTTTTCTTCTGTCCTGACTTAAACCAGGAGCAACAATGTAATAAGAATTAAAACCTAAAAACGAGACATCTCTGATGTATAATTGAGAACCCAGTTCATCTATTGATCGTAACAAATACTTCAAATCAGATTTATTACTTTTCCCAAAATCAAAGTTTAGACCAGTAAACTCATAAGAAAAATCATTACTAAATAAAGAATCTGGCCATTGTCCAGTAGCATAGTTTAGAATATTTACCAAATTAATGTATTCAGCATCATCCTTATTTAATTGCTTATATTTTTCTTCTATAAAACCACCGTAATCACATTTGTCAATTAACCTAACACCAGTAAAACTCTGGTGCAACTCTGTTAGGCATCTTTCTAAAGCAATTATAGGCCATGGATCTGATCCAATTTTAACATTATACTTTCTCTTATTTTGGTCAATTACAATAACACCGATGACAGGCAGTTTTTTGCCCAATGAAAAATCCTTAATAATTATTTCTAATCCTTTTTCTTCAAGTTTTTTTATTGAACTAAAAACATGATGTTTTTTAAAATAATCGTGAGGTATTGTTGGAGGTGCAATTTTCTTACTGTAGATCTCCACGGTAGCATATCTTTCAAAAATTTCAGATATGCCTTGAATTAATGCTTCTTCTGGTGTGTTGCCAGCACACATTCCAGTAGAGCCTGTTCCTCTTATGAGTATATCTATTGGTAAATAAACAATTTTATTAATTTTTTGATCATAAAAAGGAGTGCAAATAGCTTTTTTGATCCCCAATGTGTTAACAATAAAATCTTTCAATTCATCTTTATTGCTGACTGATAAAGATATACTCAAAATTTCGAAATATCTATCAACTATTTCAGACATTTCAACCACCTTTTCACCTGGGCAATATATGAAATCTAATTCTTCATTCTCTACTTTTAGTTGTTTTTTTAATACACAATCTTTATCATAAAGTTTTGAAAAGAAGAAAGTGTTTTTTAATAAAACATTATTTTGAAGTCTCTCCATAAACTCAGCGTAGGCACTGGCACAAGCATATTCTATGCTCACTCCCTTACCAAAAGTACCCATTTTAAATTCTCGTAAACCATCATTAACAATTTCTATTCTGCAGGTGAAATACTCGCCATCCTGTATATATTTTTCGGTAACGAATACTCCAACTTCATTCAATATAGTGCGAATTCTATTAATCGTTATTAATGGTTTTTCTTCTTTATATGGTTTTAACATTGTGCACAAAATTTATTTTTAATGATAGATCGTGACCAATTAATTAGAAGATATGTTTTTTACAATCTTTGTTTTTCATCTATGTTAGAAGGCGTAGGTGTTTCCGGAGCTTTGTTAAACCAATTACCCGGTCTCCATGAAATAACTATTCTAAAAAATCGGGTATCAACATAATTATTGTAAACCTGTTTAATTCCTCCACTTGTATAAGAATATTCAGGATTAGCTGTTTTTAAAACATCACCAAATAAAAGTCGAACTTCAAAATTATTCTTCATATTTATATAATTCATACCAGCATCCAAACAGAAATAATTTTTCATTGTTCTGTAATTGTATAAACCTGGAATTTGTTCTTCCATATTAAGAACAAATTGAAAATTCTTATTAATAGTAAAGGTGTTGTTCATGATTACTGCACTCCCCACACCATTTAAATTTGAGAACTCTTCTCTCCTCGAACGAAATTTAGAATAGTAAAGGTTTCCCTGAATAACCGTTTCAAGCCAGGCATTCAATTTCAAAAATTTATACACATTAATTCCGTAACTATTCTCATTCATGAAATTATCTGCTTGCTGTATCTGGTTCATAATATTAAGGGAGTCAAGTATTACATATTGCCCGATTTTATCAGTCTGACCTGTGTAATATAGTTTAGTGCTAAAGTTGTTGTTAAGCAAAAAAGAAAGTTCGATATTCTTAATATAAGCAGGCTTTAAAAATGGATTCCCAACCGCATAATCATATTTACTTATGTACCACCTAAAGGGATCAAGATATTGATAGGGCGGCCTTTCAAAACGGCTGGCATAACTAAGTGCAATAAGGCTTCCATTATTAAATTTGTGTGAAACATAAAGTGATGGAAAAAAATCTATATATCTGTTATCATTTGATTCATCCATAACCGCTGACTTACCAACAGTACTTGTTAACTCGACACGTATGCCACCTTTAAAAGACCATTTAGAAATATTTTTTTCCATGCTGTAATAAACCGACTGAACATTTTCATTATAGTCAAATTGATTATATAGCAATGAATCTAAGCTATTAATACCATTCAGAAAAGTGTAAAATATATTATCTGAAGTTGTGTTAATAAATGAAAATTTTAGACCTGTTGTAACTTCCCAACTCAAGAGCGGAAAATAGAAATCAAGTTTTGAGGTTAAAATTCTATAGTTTTGATTTCCTTCGGTATTATAATTCTCAGTATCTAGTCTTGTATTTTCAATTTGCGTCTTTGAAGAAAACGATCTGGTGTTTAAGGTGTAATTATCAAGATAGGCTGTACTTGCGGTAAAGGATGAGTTATTATCAGAAAATAGATGTTTAAAAAACACCTCTGCATTGTAGGTATGTCCGTCCTTTCTGGTTATCCCGTTAGAATAAATAGTTGAATCAATATGATTATTTATTGGATCAATAAAACTTGTGTAATTTTCAATGTCATTTATTATTTCCTTGTTAAAAAATGGAGCTTGAAAATCAAAAGATATCGTAGACTTTTCATTAAAATTGTAACCAAAGGTTGTTTGTATCTGAGCACTTGAATAATTCCATTTTTTAGGATTAAAGGTAGCTGTAGTCTGATAAGGAAAATTGCTGCGGTACTCGCTTTGATTCAGGTATGTATAATCTCCGTTCGTAATATTTCCTTCAAAAAACATTTTTTTACCGTTATAGTTAAAGTATGCTGACAGCATATACGATGAATAGTTATTTTTGATATAACCTGCCCGAAAATATTCCTTCCAACCAGGCAAAAGGTTTTTGTCAGTAATTATTTTAACAATGCCAACATTTCCTTCTGCGTCATATTGTGCCGGGGGCGTGGAAATTATTTCAACACTTTTAATAACTTCTGGTGGTAATGAATTAAGATAATCCAACAGAATTCTTCCTTCTAATCTTACAATCTTGTCATTGATATATAATATTACAGAGGACTTACCAGAAATATTTAAAGATTCATTAGAGGTATAAATAGTTGGTAACTGTTTTAACAAATCCATTGTTTCCTTACCCTTGGTCTCGATATTGCCCTTAATATTTATTATATATCTGTCTGATTTGGCCTGAATCAGATTCTTTTGTCCTATTATCGTAACTTCTTTAAGATAAATTGAATCGGGCTGTAGTACAAAATTGATTATCGTATCATTTCTCAGGGTTAGTTCTTTTTTAACAGGTGAATATCCCAGCATTCTTACCAATAATTCACCATCACCTTTTTGGGTCGCTTCCATTGAATAATTCCCAAGTGAATCAGTTAGTGCTGATTGATCATGTTTTGAATTGAACAGTAATTCAATGCTTGCAAATTCAACAGGGTTTCCATCTGTATTTTTCAAATTTCCTTTTATAGAAATTTGAGAATACAAAACTCCTGATTGTAAAGTAATTAAAAAAAACGCAATTAGGTAAAACTGTTTATATTTTATTACCATGATTTTTCTGTGTTTCATTTGCCGAAAAATTTACATTTTGCCCACTGATTATTACAGGATACAGTTTGGTATATAATTTAATTATTGCATTCCAATAAATATCGTAACCTTTACACAAATATTCAGAGGGTTCTTCCGTATTTTTATTCTCTAACCATTTTTCTGCAAAACAAGAGCCTGAGCATAAATATTTCATCCAGCAGGTTTTACAGCTGGTATAATTATCCACTGGCTGTGCATAAAATTTATTTTCAATTATACTTTCATAGTTAATTCCTTTATAAATATTTCCAACAGATAAATCTTTTGAACTCGTATGAGCAGAGCAAGGGAATATCCGTCCTTCAATATCTATAAAAAATCCAAATCTGGAAGCTCCACAAGCAATCTCATTCGTTATTCCATAGTGTATTCGTTTTAAATCGTTTATTATTTTTGTTGAATATATTTGATTGTTATTCTCAATTCTAATCCTATAATTGTCAATAACAATATCCAGTTGTTCTTCAAAATTTTTAAGATATTCAATTTTAGGTGAGAAATGACTGTCAAATGACTTAAAGGCGAGTTCAAATTTAAAAATAATTTTTTGCTCTTCGAAAAAAGAAAATACTTCAACTAGGTTTTTATTATCTGGCAGTACTACAGTTTTACATGCAAATTCAATTTTATTTTCTTTTAATATTTTAATATTACTAAAAACATCTTTAAAACTTCCTTTACCATTACGGTATATGCGTGATTCATTATTTATTTTTTCATTACCATCTAAACTTATATTTAATTTAACCTTATTACATTTAAAAAAATCAATTATTTCTTTCGTTAATATTGTTCCATTTGTTGTTAAATCAAATTCATAATTATCAAATCCGTATTGTCTGCATATATTCGGTATTTCTTTTAACAATTTAAAATTTAACGTTGGTTCACCACCTCCTGTAAAATACAAGACATTTGGACTATATTTATTTTTCTTTAGAAAATATAAAATGTCTAAAAATTTTTCCTCACTTAAATATTTTCTAGTCTTTTTAGAAGCAGAAACATAACAATATATACAGTCCAAATTACAGCCATTAGTTAATTCAATACCGATTGCATTAATTATATTATTTTTAGCAAAGTCATAATTTACATCAATATTAGCATTTACATCAAATTCTGAATTAGGTTTTTCTTTTTTGGTTTGTAAATCTTGTAATACCGTTTCTATATTTTCACCCTGAGAAATTTTGAGCAACTCAAAATCTTCAACACAAAAAATGTATGTTGCATCATCAATAGTAAATTGTTTGTATTTCCAGTACATTTCTTTATCAATTTTATAATATTAAGAAACTATTGCGAAAAAAGGTAGTTGTTTATATAAAAAAAAATACCCCAAAAGAAAAAAATAATTTTCATTTTTTTCTTTTGGGGTAAGGTTGACACTACAATGTTGTATATGCCCTAGTAGAACCACAACCTCCAGGACAAACTCGATCTGTGTTAGATGGTCCCGAAATCAGACTTGAGCCTCCTTTAATTTTTTTCAGCATATCGCCATTCAAAGAAAAGTACTTGTCATCATTTACTTTGGTACTTTGTACCCTTTTTGAAACTTTTTTCATAATACAGTGTGTTTAATTGTTAATAAAAAATCTCACCTACAAAAGTAAATGTTCTGGCGGTAATATAATTACCGTCAATATTTTTTTAGAAAATATTTTTTAGCATTTTTGCAATATTCTATTTCAAAACCTCTTTCTCTAAGTTTGTTAATCATGTTTCGTGCAGTTTTATCACAACAATCAAATTTTATGCAAATTTGTTTAGGCGTTGAAACACTACCTTTTTCAATAAGCTCTTTTAAATAATCGAGTCTTTCAAAATAAGAAACATAGTCTATTTTCATATTTTTTTCTCTTTTGTGGGCAAGCCGCGAGCAAATGTGTTGTAAATTTTTATATTGCTTTGTGCGTCGGAAAAATTTACAACTCTTTTGCTGTGCATCGGCCTTCGCCTTGTTGCTAACGTCTCGCAGCTATGCCCAGTAGCCTTTTGCGAGCTTCGTCACTGTCACCCGCTACAAATTTTATGCGGGGCACTGCTGTTTCAATTTGCTCTTTCATAGGCTATTGGGCATAGGTGCTGTTATGGGCAGATTTTAGTTCTTAATAATTCTTTTTAAAGTTGTCTTTTCATTTCCTATCAGTCTGATAAAATATATACCATTATTCAATTCTTTTATATCAATTTCAGTTCTATCTGAATTAATCTCAATTTTCCTAATCAATTCACCGTTATATGCTAAAAACTCTAAACAATTGTATGTTTTTATATTATTTGAGAATTCAATAGTTATCGTGTTCTTCGCCGGATTAGGAAATATGATAACGTCTTTATTTATTTCATTTATTTTTTCAACTTCTACTAACCAATCAGTACATGGGCAAGTTCCTGAACAATTACTTCCATCCATAAATGTTATTGTATCATGCGAAAAACACCCAAAATATGGATTTGAAGCATCCATTACCAAATCAGGGTCGTTTGGATAAAGTAACCCATATCTGTAAACACTCCCAATTCCTTCAATCCAAGTATCTGTCATGCTCATGTATGAATTTGTAAGATGCCATCTTTTTCGGTATTGTCCAGACACATTAACAGAATCAATAAAGTCCACTACTTTGTAATAATCAAGGTTGTAATAAAGATTTGTTGAATAATAAATAGTGTCACCGACTTCTAAAGAAAAATCATAAAGGACTATTTCATTTGTGAAGTTATGAAAATATACTTTTTTTTCTAAGGTGTCCTCTCTAATTGCTCCATCCACTCCAGTATTTCCTTGAGAAGCCCATTGTACTTCAATATACTGTAATGTGTCTAAGGTAATTTGTGAACCAAGTGAAACAACAACTGGCCATTCATATGGGTAACTTAAACTTCCAACAATCTTATAATTCCAAATCGCATTAGATGTTGGAAATTTAAAATAAGTTTGCGAATAAGATGCACTTGTCATTAGAAGTGTAATCAGAATAATGTTAATTTTCTTCATTGTATGTTGGTTTTTTTAATTTGCCCATAACGTATGGCGGTATGAAAAGTTGCCGATTGCGGGCGATTTCCTGTCAAGTTACACAAAAGTTGAAGCGAGCTACAACCCTTGAATAACCTACTGAACCGGCAATTTTTTATACCGCGTGTTGTAGGCTGTGCTTTCTTTGTTTCCTTTAGTTTTCATTAATCAAATTATGCGGTATTAAATACAAGTTGTTCTTTGCTCTTGATAGTGCAACATATAGTTTGTTTTTTGTTGTCGGTGGTAATTCGTGGAGCTTTCCCTTACTGAATTTGTCAAGAGTTGACTTGTTTAAAACCACACAAACGTCAAAGTATTTATCTTCTCCTTTGCTGTCACCCCAATTTCTTGAAAAGCAGTCGTATTTGTAATGTTCTCTATAAAAAAGCTTCACAATTGAATGGTCATTAAATACCTGTCTTGCAGTATCTAAGTCGTCAATATATTGAACTGCGGTTTCATCTTTTCTATGCGATTCTATTGAAATTAATAAGTTGTCAGTTATGAATTTGCAAATATTCGGGCTACAACGAAAGCTTTTGGATAGTGTTTTAGTGTCAGGTGTAACTCCGATTTTTTGAAATTCCCCAATATATTTGCCCACATCATCATGAAGTTTTGAATTCGTGTTGCCATCTCTACTGGTGTCAAAAGTGTGCTGAAAAAAGTCCCCAACATAAATATGGTTTACCTTTGCTTTGCTAATTTCTTTTAGCAAATTGAAATCGTTCCCACCAAAATCTTGTATTTCATCAATAAACAAATGGTCGAAATACTTTGATATTCTTTCAACAACATTGCCTTGTTCGTCAGTTGCAAAAAGGATTTTTGAAATTCTTCCGCTATATAGTCTGTTGAATTTATCAATGTAATATTCTCTTTTGTTGCTTTTTAAAAAACGAGAAGGTGTCGTATCATAGTTTATGCCTTTGGTTTTCAGTTTGTCGTGTAAAAACGGCTTGTAGCAAATACCATAAAGAAAAGAGTAATAGGAGTATAGCTTAATATTGCTTGGGAAGTAGCCAAATTTTTTTATGATGCCTGTTCTTAAATTGTGAACGTTGTTGTTAGTATATGTAACAAGTAAAAACCTTTCAGTTTCATTTAACTGATTGATTAGAAAAGTTGTCTTTCCTGAACCTGCAACAGCAAAAATCACTCTCTTATCCATTCAATTGCTTCTTTAATGTAGGTAGGAACAGCTAATTCGCTTGACTTCTTGTCAAGGAGTTGAAAGGCTGCTTCCGCTTTGTTTTTAAGCATATACTCTAATGGTGTCAGTGTTTTTCTCCCTGGCGAGAATAAGTCATCGCATATCTTTGTATTATTGAGATAAACAGAAATTTCAAAAGTTGAAATTGCAGGGTCAGTTTCGGAGAAAACCCTAATTAAATCAAAACCACTATAGTCTGAATAATTATCTACACAGTTTGCTTGATAATCACCGTCATTATCTCTAATTATTGCGGTTTTTATATTCAATACCTTGGCAATTTCTAAATATCGTTTGAAACTTGTGCCGTCAACGGAAATTATATGAATGTCTGATTGCTCAAAATCCATTGAGGCAATTGTTCTGAAAAATGATTCCATTAATAAGAATTCAGCATCTCCTTCAACAAGTATGACTTTTTTGGAAAGAACAAATTCAAGGATATTGTTGTCAGGAGCCTTAATGAAAAATTTTGCCGTTTCTTCATCGACACCTTTTAAATGAACGGGAACATTACTATTGCTATTAAGTAGAATTGAGTTTCTTAGATTAAGCCTGCTACTTATCATATTACTATGAGTGGAAATGATAATCTGCTTCTTCTCTGACCCTTCAATTTCCTTAATCAATTTTTTCATATTTATATGACTAAGGTGGTTTTCTGGCTCTTCAATTAAAACTACATCCAAATTTTCTTCTGCTTTGCTTAGAGCAAATTTGGTTTTTATAAAGCATTGAATGCCTTTACCCTTATTTTCAATGCTTATGCTTCCTTCCGTAAGCGTTAAATCCGTTTCTAAATTTGCTTTCGAATTATTTCTTATTGAAAAATCGTAGTCGGGCACTTTAGAATTTAGCCCTGTTAAAACAGCATTCTTAAAATTCTCTTTGTGCTTTCTATATTCATTTTGGTGTTTGCTTTTTTCTAAAGAGTCTGCATAAGAATTATACATATCCTTTACATATTCTTTTATTGCATACTCGCTGCTTATTTGGCTATTGTCAACAAGAATATGTCTTAAATACTTCTTGTAGCCCGAATATGCTTCACCTGAAAAGGTTGAAAATTTAATGCTGTAAAATTCATAAGGGAATACCGGTTCACTTTGAGAAAGTATTGATATAATGTCCTTACCAAATTCATCGTTTGGAACAATTTCAAGTTTTAGTCCATCACATACTATTTCATCTGAATTGTTTTTTCCTGAAAGTTCAATGTTATGTTGTTCGTTAAAATAAACTTCGATAAACACATTGGGGAGATTTTCATATTTTTTGTCTGAAGCTAAAAAATCACTTATTGCTGTCGAGTTAAAAATGTTTTCTAAGCCCGTTGTTTCTACTTTGCTTCTACTGCCGCTTAGAACAAGACTAACTGCTTCTATTAAACTTGATTTACCTGATTCATTATCTCCAACAAGGATATTAATATTGTCATCTAATTCAACTGCAAAATAGTCGAATCGTTTGAAGTTTTTTAGTTTAAGCTTAGTAATATATTTCATTGTCTATGTCTTGTTGTGTCGTTCTCTAGCATTGCCTACAACGAATGGCAATATATGGCGTTTTTTCTATGCCATATATTGCGTGTTATCGCTTCGGTTTTTATTATTAAAATATTGAGCCCCCTCCGATAACTACCATTTTCGCGCCGCACCACAATAACGCAGGCGTGCTATAATAGTAAAGTGGTTTAAAATTCGTTTGGGCA
>Ga0265295_1009045_pt1 | contig 10811 bp, 8 predicted proteins | sample Munlansysbiofilm_FD_192503 | JGI IMG/M metagenome (GOLD analysis project Ga0265295, IMG submission 192503) | Leachate microbial communities from a municipal landfill in Southern Ontario, Canada - Methane capture system biofilm | ecosystem: Engineered > Solid waste > Landfill > Unclassified ... | reverse complement strand
GATCCTTCGGGGGCCGAAATAAGCTCTTCAATTCGAGCAAGTGCCTTCTCATAGTCCGCATGGTCACGGATAGGCTTCATGGTCCCCGCCTCCTATTTTGAGTTGTCCACGGTATCGACGTCTATGGCGTCGTACTCAGGATGATTGCCTACGAATTTTACGTAGACGACCTCTGCCGCATAATTGATGGACGCCACGATCCTGAGCTTGTTGCCTGCGCAGTTGAAAACGACTCGCCCCCCTGGGCGGATGCTGGCGTTTCCAAAGGTAGCCTTCACATCCATGGGGGTTCTCCATCTTTGCCCTTTGGCGATCCTATGCCAAGCGGACAGTGGGTCGCGGGCATAGGCGTTTTCTGGTGTTCTTTCCCAATAGTCACGCAGCAATTTGATAGAGATGACGTGCATATAATTGACATCTAATTTTTGGACTCATCGCTGTCAATATATAATTTTCCAAAAAAGAAACGCTTACGAGGGTGCTACTCAAGCCTCGTGTGATCATCAAAAACGGAAAGCTCTTTAAAATCTTTGCGCTCAGCGTGTCATCTGAAATGAATGTGTATTGAAACGGCGTAAGACTCTTGGACGGTGAGCGAAACCAAGGTGCCGCGCCAGTTGGCGCGGGAAAAAAGAAAGGTTTCGAGTAGTCTGTAACTACGCGAAACCTTTTTCAGATCTGGTGCCCCCACCATGACTCGAACATGGGCAAACCAGGATTAGGAAGCGTTCGGGCCGCCGGGAGTTGGCCAGACACCGACCGGATTATGTCGGATTACTGGTAAGTTAGCATGGGAAAGGTGGCGTTTTGGGTGGCGTTTTTGTCTTTTAGGAATCGTACTGGCGACATACTGATTACGAATAATATCAGACCGTTCAAGCTCTTCTCAAATTGGCTATTCACCGTGCCATTTCTTCAACTGTTCATCCTCTGTCTTTCCTAATCAGGTGCGCACATGGTGCGCAGGATTAGGAAGTGTTCAGAATCTCAGAGGCGAGCGAGACACTGGCCAAATTACGCCTGATTTTATGTGGATTAGAGCTCACAAAGTGGCGTTTAGGGTGGCGTGATCGCGTCACAGAGCTGTGGTCGGTTAGTGTCAATGAACTTCCCGTCATTATCGCCGTCCACGATTGTTCTTAGGAAATTTTCGAGAAAATTACCAAATTGTAAACAACATATTAATTCAGACGTTTTGGAAGTACTGAATCAGAAGTCTGTTTGATAATTGAAGATCCAGGTTTTTTTACGCCATGAGCATGTTTTACAGCTATCATTTTAATTAAATATTCGATCATTCCTAGCTCTTCTTTTGATGCAAAACAATACATGTATTCATGGCGCAACCTCCGCCATACGTCATAAATATAAAATGAATTTTTATGAATATTATTAATATAATCATGGACACAATCGTTCCATCCATTTGGTTTGTTTTTTATCATTAATATAACAATTTCGTGTTTCTCTATTCCAAAATCGTTATTTTTATATTTTTGAGTGAGCAAAGGAGCCATTTTTGCAGAAAATAAATCGTCCTTATACCATGACACTACATTTTCTGGTATTTGAATTAAAATGTTTCGAAAGCGTTCAGACTGATTGCTGCCAAAATCACCTTGCAGGACGAAGCCTGTGCCATCAAATACTGCATGTCCGTACTCAGAAAGCAAGGGGATAACAATCCATAATATTTGAGTAATCTGCCTCCAAGCATTGACAATTTCATTCAGTAGTACTTTTTTATTACCTGGGTCGACATAGTCACTGTTTCTTAACGCTCTGCAGGCTGCAGAAATTGTAAGCATAACAGAATACAAACTATCATTGCTTAAAATTTCTCTTACTGCCTGGTCATATGGCTTACTTGGATCATAATTACGATCAGCATATCTGTCTTTAATTAAATCAGGAAGATTAGACGATTGTATTCCTTCAATAATTTCCGTTTGCATATGCTCAACTTCAGTGTCAGAAGGAGTCCACTGAAGTGCTGGATAAAGATTAAAATCTTTCGGCAGCCCACATTTTGATTGCAAAATATCTACGCCTCGTTGAAGATCTTCAATTATTATCTTTATTGCATCATCTCTACGTCTATCAATTCCAGTATAAAACTCAATAATTTCTGGAAATCTTGCATATCGCATCTCAGACAGTACGTAATCTGAAAAAGTTTTGTCATGATGCATTCGTTGAGCTACAAAATAATAAATCCAATAAGTGAACCTAAAACAAAATTTATCTGAAAGTTTAATGAAAATATGGCTTGAGTATAAGATATCAAACAATAAATTGACGTCAAGATCTATAAGCCTTTCTTGGCAGAATTTTGACAATTCTGCGACGAATACTTCCTTTGTAAACAAGTACTGTTCTGACCTTATTAGAATTTCGCAAAAATATCCTAGCGCATATTCGCAATCTTGCATATCAGGACGTGTTTTATATGTTGGAACTATATCAATATTGAATAGTATGAATAAAATTCTTCGCAAAACGTCAGTCCTGTTTACGGGACTCTCATTAAAGTCTACTTCAGATGCCTTGAGCACAGTGATGCAGTTTAGAACAGTCCTGTGTATGTTCAATGTGTCAATATCACTGACAACTCTTGCAATTACTGCGTCTTCTTCGCCTATATAGTGCTCGACATTGTATTTTGTTACAAAAGCCCTTATTTTTTCTCTAGAAAGTCCGCATAAAAAAAGTGGAATGAAACTTGCTCCAACAACTTCGTTTATGTCTTCGTTTAGAATTGTTCTAGAGTCCAATGTGTGCATTACGAAAATTGAAACATTGCTATTCAATTCGCATAATAATTTCAAAATTCGTCTAGAATTTTTATCTGTATCGGAAAATGAATCTAAAACTATTCCTTTTAGATCATCTTGAGAGTGTCCAGTATTTGCTAATTCTGAGGAAATTGCTTTTTGAATGCTGTTATGGTTTGGCTTTAAAGCTCTTGTGTCTAGGTATACCCATCGTGCCTTAGGGCTTTTTAGCCATGCTTGTTGTGCTAAATATCGGGCTAAGCATGTTAGTCCAAATTGAGGAGGGGCTTTTATTATTGTTGATTTAGGATTATTTACAAGATCGAGCGGCATTACTTGATTTTCAGGCGTAGGCAAGCCTTCCGTCTCCGCATGAGTCGACAAGACTGGATCTATCCAGACTTTTGGCTGAGAAGAATAGACCGCGAGTGCTTCTTGAAGTTTGCTGGTTAAGTATATATCAACTAAATCTTCTTCTGTTTGTGTATTATTTTTTGTGCAATTAATTTTTTGAAAACGAATAATACCGTCTTCTGTCCCGCTAAAAAAAACACCAGGTAAAAATTTATAATGCTTTGTCCATTGTCTATAACTTATACACTCTGTTAAACTATTTGATGGCGTGATATTTATTATTGAATATCCAAGATTTTCTTTTTTTGATGTGAATAATGGTGGAGCTGATGCATGAATATATTTTGAATCACATAGTATTGAATGCTGTATAAACTGATCATGATAATGACCAGTTAAACAAAGAGAGAAATGTTTAGATAGAATTGTGTTTAATTCTTGACTTGCCCATTCTGACAATTCAGATATTGGGTGATGTGAGATAAGAATTTTATATTTTTTTGAATTGTTTTGAACAAAATAATTCAATGATCTCGTGTCAACTAAAAGCCTTTTACTATCAGATATCTCTCCATAGCTTGGATGTGCGACTCCTCCGCTAGAAAAAAAGCTGTATTTAAGCAGTATACGGATATGTTATCGTCGAGATCAAATCCACCGCCACAAATCGATTCCCCAAATGGATTGATTTCAGTAAATTCATTTTGAAATTGGATATAGTTGTCAAATTTATTACGGAAAACATCATTGTGAGATCTTGCATAGTTATTAAAGTCGTTTTCGCTTAAATTTTGAGCAACTATTCCTTCATGGTCAAATATCGACTTTAGAATTGTCGACCTTGAAACATCATGATTTCCTGGAACACAAATTCTTTTACTTCTGTCTATTCCTAGTTCATTCAGTTTTTTGTCAAATATTTTTGAAAATTCAGAATAAGACTCTGCTTTTTCACCAGCCTGGACTATGTCACCTGAAAATATTGCATAATAATTTGATGTTGGCTTAAGTTCAATTTGCTTAGCAAGGTCATCAAATAAGGCTTGAAATACTACGTTGTGATTTTCGTGCCAATTTTCTCTAAAGTGTATATCTGAAAAATGTACTATTATTGTATTCATTTTTTTTTGTCTTTTTCGTGTTATAATATGCAATTATTGACTATAAACCGTCGCATACCACTTCATTTCTTGCCTTATCTTTTCATTTTTCGAACCCTCATCAGTATGACGTGATTCCAAACTTCAAAAGCAGCCTCGGCAAATGATCGTCCAAGTTTTGCACTTCCTTGTCGCAAATTTCTATCAGATTGAATCCATACTTTTTATAGATATCAATTTTTTGCTGTTTACGTTTTAAGTACTTTTCATCTTCCTCATATCCCCAGTACTCAATATAAACCTTGCCTGTAGGGATGTAAAAATCACTATAAACATCTTCTTCGATAGGCAGCTTGCGTTCATAGGCATGAACAATTTCGGCCATGTAGAGCCAGTTATCAATCAGCATCTCGGCCTTGGACCTGACGAAATGTCCGTCCGTTGTGCGTAGCTTGGCTTCAAATTTTTCGCGGAATTCGACAGGGCCTTTTTCTTCGACAGGCTTTTGCTTTTGTTCTGCGCCCTTGAATTGGGAAATTGTTTCATTGAGGGCTTTTGAGTCGAAGATGCTTTCCGGCCATTTCACGTAGGGCACGCCCGAGGTGCTGTGCGTGAGCTCGACTCCGTTCAGCTTTCGTCCTTGCTCCGTGATGCACCAGCCTTTGAGACCTTTTTTGATCCAGCCGAGTTCGGAGAGGACGTTGTTCACGACTTGTGCGGGGAGATCGAATTTTTCTCCGATTTTTGAGGAGTTGATTGGTGTCGGGTGCGATGATTCCGGCTGCGCTTTTTTGGTGTTTTCTTCTTTTGAAGGGCGCAGATCGATTTCCTCGGGCCAGACAATGTATTTTCCGTATTTATGGGATTCTTGATATTCCCCGCCCGCCGCAAAACCCATTTCGGTGAGGGTTTTGGCGCCATCCTTTTCTTCGATGAGGCCGAGATTCAGGAGACGTTGCACCATGTCTTTGACCGGGACCGCGCAAAGTTTGGCCAATGCTGAGGTCGAAATTTTTTTCGGCATGCGAACTCTCAGGGAAGATGTGTAAAATTTGTTTGCCAACAGGCTTTTCCATAAGCATCAGTGAATCGTAAATGTCAAGGTTAAGGGATGTATGACAATTTATTTGCGTACAGTGCATTGCCGTATTTCTTTTCGGTACTGATGCCTATTGCGACGAATGAGGAACGTGTTTAAATCTTAGAGAGCGTTTTTGATTTTGTGGCGTTTCAAGAGACTTATTTTACAACCTTTTTCCTGCCGGGATATCATGAAGATTCGTTATCGGGCGAACCCTTTAAAGTTGTTGGAATCACTGGTCTTGATCGCCGGGGCGTGCCCCGGATCACGCTATCATTTCATGTTGAAGACGCTTTTTTACGCCGACAAGGCGCACCTGCAGAAATATGGGCGACCTGTGACGGGCGACATCTATGTGAAAATGTCGTACGGCCCGGTCCCATCCCTTGCCTATGACATGCTCAAGGAAAACGAAAATCTTCCTGCGGATGTTCTGGATGCTGTTCGGAATGCCCTTGAGATTGAACGCTGCGGAAAGCACCAGCAGGTTTCCGCCAAACGCTCTCCGGATTTGGGCTATTTTTCCGGCACTGATCTGGAGTGCTTGCGTGGCGCGCTTGCATCCTGCTCTTCCATGGGATTCGGTGACCTGACAGCTCTGACTCACAAGGAACGCGCCTGGGAAGAAGCGGAACTGAATCAGGAGATGGATTATGAACTCTTCATTGACGAGGACGTTCCAAATCGCGCCGCATTGATCGAATATATCAGGGAGTCGGCATCTTGCCTGGCCTTGTAGTGCGTGCGGGTGAGGTGATTCGACTCAGATTCCCTTTTTCAGATCCACCAAAAATCAAAATCAGTCTTTGCTTCTGTATCGAGCAAGGACTTTTTTTATCGTCAGTTCGCGCCCATATTCATTTGCGCCGCAGGATTCTCAACTGACCATTTTCAAAGAGGAATTGAGTTGTTTGCAGCATGATTCTTTTCTGGACGTGTCAAAGGCCTACGAATTCGAAGCGCACGTCATCACCCGGGGCGCGGAAAACGGGGTTTATTCCCTTGCTCAGTCCGCGCTGGTCCGCATCAGGAATGCCCTGCAAAATCAGAACTACCTTCCCGAACATCAAAAACGCAAAGCTCTTCAAAATCTCTGCGCTCACCACGTCTTCTGAATTGAACATGGCTGTAATCGGCGCTAGGTCTTTGGACGGTGACCGAAGCCAAGGTGCCGCGCCGGTTGCGTGGGAAAAAAGAAAGGTTCCGAGTAGTATAACTACAGGGAACCTTTTTCAGATCTGGTGCCCCCACCATGACTCGAACATGGGCAAACCAGGATTAGGAATCCTGTGCTCTATCCACCTGAGCTATGGGGGCGGTCCGTTGTGGAGCAAACTCATTAGGCGAGGAGGGGGGTAAAATCAAGCATATTTCATTCTTGAAAATGCTCTTCCGGGCGATTTTTTTCAAAGCAGGGCTGTCTCTTTTTTTGCTGCTTGTTGAAAAATTAAAAATTCGCAGGGCGTTCAAAAAAGGTGAGATGCAAGGACGCGAAAAAATCCAGGACGCGCAGTGTACTCTCGCATCCATAAGCGGTCTGGATTTTTTCGCTGATGCAGCAGATCGCCGTTTTGGGGCGGCCTGTCGGGGGAGGGTAGGAACGCGTTGAACATCCGCGCGGCTTTGTGTATTCTTGTTATGTTGCCTGGTTTCTCATTTCGGGAAAGGCGCGCCAACGAATCAAAACGGGTGAAAATCGATGGGTACATACGTTGCTGCTTCTGAGCCGGGTCAGGATACCTACGGGGCCACGATCTTCGATTACGCCCTGGCCGGGGGCAAATTCGTGGCGTTGACCGACGACACGGTCTTTGTGGAATTGATCAAGTCGGTTCTGTATCACAGCATGGGATTGTCGCGAAAATCCTTCCATCATTTCACCCGACTCGACGACCTCTTCGAGCTCCTGCACCAGGACTCCGAGGCCCGTTTCATCATCTGTCTTGAGCGTCGCGCGGCGGAGGCGGACATGTCGCAGGTCATGGAGCGCATCATGCGCTTGTGCCCCGGCGCGGGGGTCATTGTCCTGACCCGGGAGGTGGACCAGTACACCACCGCGCTCCTGGTGGAGCAGGGCGCGCACAACATCATCACCAAGCCCATTTCCGTAGCCTCATTCAGCGAGAAGCTGGCCTTCACCATAGCCCCCCAGGGCAAGCTCAGCAAGCTCATCGAAAAGGGCAAGAAGCTGCTCGAAGCCGGTGGATGGGGCGAGGCCCTGCTTGCGGCCGAGGATATCCTGCAGCAGAAGCCGGACAGCGCGGTGGGTTTCATGATCAAGGGCGACGCCTACCTGGGTCTCGGCATGACTTCCCGGGCCGAAGAGATGTACCAGCGGGCCGTGAAGGGCGCGGAACTTTATCTGGCCCCGCTCAAGCGCCTGACCGCGCTCTACGAGCAGGCCGGGGACGCCGGGAAGCAGCTTGAATGTTTGCGCCGCCTGAACGAGATCAGCCCTCTCAACACGCAACGCATCCTGCATATCGGGGAACTTGAGATAGCCCGCGGCAATACCGCCGTGGCGGAGGAGATGTTCCAGAACGTGATGCGTCTGGCGCAGCGGGAGGCTGATGAATTTCTGTCCAACCTGTCGAGCAGGATCGCCGACATCTGCGCCAGTCGCGATCCGGACATGGCCATCCATTATTCCAAAAAAGCCCTTGATTTGCGGGGCGACAATATCACTGCGGCGGACATGGCCACCGTCAACATCCTGGGCATTTCGCTGCGCAAGCAGGGAAAATGGCGCGAAGCCATTGCCGAGTACCTGCGCGTGCTGGCCGTGGTGCCCGGCAGCGCGAGCCTGCTCTATAACATGGCCATGGCCTACAGCGAAGGCGGGGAGGCCAAGAAGGCCCTGAACGCCTTGCAGAAAGCCCTAAAGATCGATCCCGAGCTGCCCGCTTCGGGCAAGAACGTGGCCTTCAACATCGGCACCATATTTCAGAAGGCTGGTCAAAACGGGACGCAGTTTTTCAAAAAGGCCTACGAACAGGACCCCAACGACAAGGTTCTCTGGGCTGCGCTGAAGCGCTCCCAGGCCGCGCACGAGCACAACTGACCGGTCGCTTCGGGTCCTTTGGGCAGGCTGCTTTTTTCCACACACAAGGAGTATTCATGGCTGTCCATCCTCTTGCCGGCGGATCCGTGCCGGAATCCATGCGCATAAATGTCCCCCGGCTGATCTCCGACTACTACACCCTCGCTCCGGACCCTGCGCAGGCGGGTCAGCTTGTGGCCTTCGGCACTTCCGGGCATCGGGGCTGCGCCTTCAAGGCCTCCTTCAACGAGGCCCACATCCTGGCCATCACCCAGGCCGTGTGCGAGTACCGCCTCTCCAAGGGCATTGACGGCCCCCTGTTCGTGGGCATGGACCCCCACGCCCTGTCCGAACCGGCCTTGCGTACGGTGCTGGAGGTTCTGGCGGCGGCGGGCGCGGACTGTCGTTTTCAGCAGGGCTTCGGCTATACCCCGACGCCGGTCATCTCCCACGCCATACTGACCTACAATCGCGGCCGCGCCACCGGATTGGCCGACGGCCTGATCATCACCCCTTCGCACAACCCGCCCGAGGACGGGGGCATCAAGTACAACCCGCCCCACGGCGGCCCCGCCGGCACGGACGTTACCGGCTGGATCGAGAAGAGGGCCAACGCCCTGCTCGAAACCCCCGGCGCGGTGCTGCGCATACCGCTGGCCCGGGCGCTGCGGCAGGGGTTGTGCCGGGAGCATGATTTCATCCGCCCCTATGTCCTTGATCTGGAAAACGCCATCGACATGCAGGCCATCCGCTCTGCCGGCATCAGCATCGGCGTGGACCCGCTGGGCGGGGCGGGGCTGCCGTTTTGGGAGCCCATCGCCGAGCACTACGGGCTCGATATCAAGGTGGTCAGCACGGTCGTCGATCCGACCTTCATGTTCATGAGCCTGGACAAGGACGGCAAGATCCGCATGGACTGTTCTTCTGCCTATGCCATGGCCAAGCTTATCGCCATGAAGGATTCCTTTTCCATTGCTTTCGCCAATGACCCCGACGCCGACCGCCACGGCATCGTCACCGCCGGGCACGGGCTCATGAATCCCAATCATTATATTTCCGTGGCCATCGATTACCTGCTCGCGCACCGTCCGGGCTGGCCGGTTGCGGCGCAGGTCGGCAAGACTCTGGTCACCAGTTCCATGGTCGACCGCGTGGTGGCGGCGCATGGGCGCGGCGTGCGGGAAGTGCCGGTGGGCTTCAAATGGTTCGTGGATGATCTTTTGGCCGGTACGTGCTGCTTCGGCGGGGAGGAGAGCGCGGGCGCGTCCTTCCTGCGCCGCAATGGCGAAGCCTGGACCACGGACAAGGACGGGATTCTTTTGAATCTGCTCGCCGCCGAGATCACCGCCGTGACCGGCAAGGACCCCGGAGACATCTACAAGGATCTGGAGTCGCGCCACGGCAGCCCGATTTACGAGCGTCTGCAGGCTCCGGCCGGCATGGCCCAGAAGAAGCTGCTCTCGTCGCTTTCGCCTGAACAGGTGACTTTCTCCGAGCTTGCGGGCGAACCCATCCTGGCCAAGATCACCCATGCCCCGGGCAACGGCGCGTCCATCGGCGGCCTGAAGGTGGTCACCAAAAACGGCTGGTTCGCGGCCCGGCCCTCGGGCACGGAGGACATGTACAAGATCTACGTGGAAAGCTTTCTGGGCCGGGACCATCTGGAGCGCATCAAGACCGAGGCTCAGGACATGGTCGACGGGGTGCTCAAGGGGGTGTGAGACCGCTGAAAAATCCGTTCTGGACTGCGTTGCACGCCTGTTTTGAGGCCTTATGCAGTCGGCTACACTTTGCCCTTCAAAACAGGCGTGCGCCTTGCCAGAACGGTTTTTGAGCGGTCTCACCGAGCAGGATTGTCATTCGTGAGGAAAATCTGGAGTTTTCTTGAAAGGCGCCACGACAAACATGCCTTGAACACGAAAAAGCCCACCTTCCTGGACGGATGGTGGGCTTCGCTGTTTTTGGGGTCGTGGCTACTTTTTCTTCTTGGCCCGTTCCCGGCGCAGCCAGTCGTACCAGGCATCCATGCCCTGGCCGGTGGTGGCGGAGAGGGCGAATATCTCGATGTCCTTGTTGATGGAGCGGGCAAAGCCGCTGGCGCGGTCCAGGTCGAAATTGACGTAGGGCAACAGGTCGATTTTATTTAAAATCATGACCTTGGATTCGGCAAAGATGAAGGGATATTTTTCGGGCTTGTCGTCGCCCTCGGTCACGCTCAGGATGGTGACCTTGTAGTCTTCGCCCACGCTGAATTCCGCCGGGCAGACCAGGTTGCCCACGTTTTCGACGACGAGGATGTCGATGCCGTCCACGCCCATCTTTTCCGTGGCGTCGCGGACCATGGTGCTGTCGAGGTGGCAGCCGCCCGCGGTGTTGATCTGCACGGCCCGGGCCCCGGTGGCGGCCACGCGGCGGGCGTCGTTCTCGGTCTGGCAGTCGCCTTCGATGACGGCCATATTGAA
>Ga0265295_1009044_pt1 | contig 10812 bp, 7 predicted proteins | sample Munlansysbiofilm_FD_192503 | JGI IMG/M metagenome (GOLD analysis project Ga0265295, IMG submission 192503) | Leachate microbial communities from a municipal landfill in Southern Ontario, Canada - Methane capture system biofilm | ecosystem: Engineered > Solid waste > Landfill > Unclassified ... | reverse complement strand
TCCTCACCCCGATCGCAGGGTGGGTCTTCACCACCTCGTACTCCTCGTCAGTAAGCTCGGTTGTTTTGTTCAAGATCTCCTCGGGGATGCCGATCTTCCCGATATCGTGGAGGAGGGCTCCCCCGGCAAGGGTATCGAGTGACTCCTGGCTCATCTTCATCGCCTTCCCGATGGCTACGGCAAGGTCGCGCACCCGCAGGCTGTGGGCCTTGGTGTAGGAGTCCTTCTGTGCGATGGTCTCGGTGAACGCCTCAAGGGTTCCCATGCGCACGTCACGCAGGGTCGAGAGCGCTTCACTGAGGCGCTCTGCGCTCTGGTGCACCGGGGACTCTGATGCGGCGTGCAACACCTCGTCGACGGTCTTCAGCAGGAGCTGTTGGCCTACCGGCTTGGTCAGGTAGTCACTTGCCCCCATCCGCATCGCCTTGATACCAGTCTCAAGGTCGCCGAAGGCAGTGACCATGATGACCGGGATGTGGGGCCATTCACGCTTGATCTGGACCAGGAGGTCCAGACCGTTGATCTTCGGCATCTTGATATCCAGGAGGATCAGGTCGACCTGGCGTTGGCCCAGCAGGGTCAGCAGCTCGGCCCCCTGTGAGCAGGTGCTCACCTCATAGCCGGCGCGGGTGAGCATGATGCCCAGCACCTTCCTGATCGCCGCCTCGTCATCTGTTGCAACAATGTGATAGCTCATCTGTGACCTCGTCGTTTTGGTAGGAGGAACCCGGTAGTTGTCGTATAGTGATCATAGTCTGAAAAGAGTCGGGGAAAGAAGACCCGATCCTCGATGGTGACCAGGAGCAGGTTGCATGCCACATATAGCAGGCAAAGGCCGGCGACCGCCCTATCGTACAGGTAGAGGGAGAAGAGGCCGTTGAATACGAGGTGGAGGAGAAAGCCCGGGTGACGGACGCGTGCATAGCTGCCCCGGCAGTAGACTTCACCTGCGCCGGTATGGGAGAGCGGAATCTCCAGCGCCGCGACGTAGATGGTGGCCAGAGCCGAGGCAATGACCATGGTGAGCAGGGCCATCCCTAACAGGGGCGGGTGCGGGCTCTTGTATCGGATGAGCATGAGGGGGTAGGGCAGGGCAGTAACCAGGAAACCGACAGAGAGAAGACGACCCAGGAGCCCCTTTTTTCTGATTTGGGCCAGGTCGAACAAGCCTAGTAGCAAATACCCACTTGCTCCGAGTAGAAATAGTTTGATTAAGTTCATATATCGCCTTTATACTAATACAAACCACGCCAAAGTTAAAGAAAAAAGAGGCATTCCATGCATTTTGATGTATCCACGATTATACCCGCTGTCGCATTTGTGCTCTACGTTTCATTCGTTATCTTTGGTTTCTTCCAATACAAGAAAGACCGCTACTATTGGTCCTTCCAGCTCTACATGATCTTGCTCTCCATCTGGTCCTTCGGTTCGATGATGATGCACCTCAACAGCCCCGTGATGACCCCACTCTTCTGGAACCGCATCATGCTCCTGGGCCTGCTCGCCATCCCCTTTCCCCTCTGCTCCTTCGTCCTCGACATCCTCTCCATCCGCAACAAGGCGGTGCGGTTGCTCATAAACATCAGCTACGTGCTCATCATACCATTGATGCACCTCAATTTCACCGGTTCGATTGTCAGTGACGCCGGGTTTGCCGATGGTATCTTCTACTACCAGCTCGCCGATGGGGCGATGTCCGCCTATTCGCTCAGCTACGCCTACCTGGTCCTCACGATCGTGCTCCTCCTCTTCGGCGCCGATTGGCGCGGAGGGGAGCAGGTACGCAAGAACATCACCCTGCCGCTGGTCGGGGTGTTGGTCATGCTCATCGGCATCTTCATGAACCTCTTTCCCACCCTGGGCAAGTACCCCATCGACATCTTCGCCGCCGCGGTCAACGCAGTGCTGATCTTCTACTCGATCTACAAGTACAAGCTCATCAACTACTCGAAGGTGGCTATCAGTTTCCTCTACTCGACCATCCTGGTGGCCGTCGCCTCCCTGACCTTCCTCCTCATCTTCCTGGTCATCCAGCACTTCAGCACCCGCTTCAATGTCGGCAATATCCTCCAGCTCTCCTTCATCCTCGGTGTCTCCACCACCATCATCATCCATCCGCTGAGAAACCTCCTCCTCTACCTCATCGATACGGTGATCCTCCCCCGTCGCCACCCCTACCAGAAGACAATCCGGGAGCTGAGCCGGCGCCTGACGACGATCGTGAACCTCAATGAGCTGGGTGATGAGGTGGTCAAGAGCCTCGCTTCGGGCATGAAGAGCGACTGGGTGCTCTTCGTCGCCCGCCGTAACCGCAGCGACAGCCAGTTCTTCCTCATCGCCGAGGCGCGGTGCCCCTCCTGCACCGAGGTGGGGTCGGAGGTGGAGATGACCTTTCCCCCCGCCCTGCAGCGCCAGATGACGACGGTGGTCTACACCAAGGGTGATGATACCCCGTGGACCATCAGCAGCCAGATCCCACCGGTGGATGTCATCATCTCGCTTGCCTGCCGCGGCGAGGTGTGTGGTTACATCCTCATCGGGTATGACCGCCAGGCGACGGTGATGAGCGAGATCGAGCGCGAGGCGCTCGAGATCCTTGCCTCCCACTGCAGCCTCAGCCTGGAGAACGCCCTCTCCTTCGAGCGCCTCCGTGTCCAGGGGGAGGAGCTGGTGATGAGCAACAACAAGCTGGAGGCGATCTTCAATGGGATCGCCAGCCCGGTCTGCCTCATCGACAACAACTACATAATCAATGAGGCCAACACCGCGGCGCTGAGCTTTGTCGGCAAGGGGCGTGACGAGCTCATCGGGTCGAAGTGCTACGATTCACTCTTCGGCCGAGACCGCCCCTGCTCTCACTGCCTCGGCCTTGAGTGCATCCACACCGGGGCGATGCAGGAGGAGGAGGTGGAGATCGGCAACAGCTACCTCTCCTTCCAGTTCCACTCGGTGCGTTCGGCCGACCGCAGCCGTCCGGTCTTCATCGAGATCATCGCCGACGTCACCGAACACCGCCATCTGCAGCAGGAGTTGGTCCGCACCGAGAAGATGGCAGGCATCGGGACACTGGCCAGCGGCATCGCCCATGAGCTGAACAACCCCCTCGCCGGGATCGTGGGGACCGCCGAGATCATGCTCAGCGACGAGCGGGATGAGGAGAGCCGGGAGTACCTCTCTGACATCCTCTCCTATGCCAAGGGGGCGAGCAACGTCATCAAGGAGCTGGCGATCTACAGCCGCACGAACGAGAGCGTCAAGAGCGAGCCGGTGGAGCTCATCCCGACGCTGGAGTTCGCCCTGCGCCTCGCCCAGCGCGGCAGTGACCACAGCGCCATCGAGGTGAGGCGAAACTACCACGCCCTGCCGACCATCGAGGCAAACGAGGCACAGCTGCAGCAGCTCTTCCTCAACCTCCTCGTCAACGCCCTGCAGGCGATGGAGGGGGAGGGGGTCCTCACCCTCACCTGCCTCGAACAGGATGGGTTTGTCCAGGTGAAGATTGCCGATACCGGCTATGGCATCGCCGAAGAGCACATCAACCAGATCTTCACACCCTTCTTCACCACCAAGGAGCCGGGGTCGGGAACCGGTTTGGGCCTCTCCAACTGCTACACTATCATGGAGCGGATGGGCGGGCGTATCAGGGTGCAGAGCGAGGTGGGCGTCGGCAGTGAGTTCACCACCCTCTTCGTCTCCAATGAGGAGATGCGGGAGGAGATCCGCTTCCACCTCGCCACCGAGAAGAGCGAGCTCGATGATGTCTTCTTCATCCAGCGCAAGGTGCTCGTCGGCGAGAAGGGCTACCTCGATGAGTCGATCCACCGCAGCGAGGATGAGAAGGCCATCCACATCCTCGCCGTCAAGGGTCTGCAGCCGGTGGGGACCGTCAGCCTGATGACCAGCGAGCACTTCTGGCCGTTGCCCATCTCATCATCCTTCGATATCACCCCGGTCCTGAAGACCGACCAGTGCGCCGAGATCATCCGCCTTGCCGTCTTGCCGCAGATGCGCAACACCAGCGCCTCCATCGGCCTCATCATCCTCGTCTTCCTCCTCTCACGGGCCCTAGGGGTCAAGGAGCTGGTCATCGACGTCTTCGCCGACGATGCGAAGACCATCAAGCTCTATCGCAAGTTCGGCTTTGAAGAGGTCGGTTCCTACAGCTCCCCCTCCGACGTGACCGTCATGGCGCTTCTGGGCCCTTCGACCCTGGAGACGGACCAGGGCCAGCTCAACCACTTCGTCAAGCCGCTCTTCAGGCGCCTGCGGCCCCTCTTCGACTTCGGCCCCTACACCGAGGCGGTCCACCAGGAGATGGACCGGATCCTCTCAAACGCGAACTAGGGCGAGGGTGGGGTCCTGCATGGAGTGCCTGCACAATAACGTCGTGCCGTGTATCATCGACGAGGAATTGAAGGTGTTGTATTATCGTGGACTCAGTCAATGGCGAACTGAACAGGGCTATTTGATGGATACCTGTCTTGCTGCACAGGACACATTCAAGAAATATCTGGATTTCAGGATCGAATATGAGGAATGAACAGGTATTTGGCAATGATTATGGTGAAATCATTGAATCAACTGATAAGCGATTATACTTACCAATTGCAGCAAGGAGAACTACAGTTTGCATATAAGGGGATCCTGGAGTTCATTGGGAAACTGCGGGTTGATTTTAACAAACAATATCCACAGTACGACACAGGCAACATATATCAAAGCGACATGGACATGTCTTATTTTTCATTACGCACAAAACCTTTAACAGATAAGGGGTTAAAAATCGCTGTCGTTTATTTGCATGAAAAGGGAGCTTTCGGAGTATGGCCTTCCGCTCGGAACACAAAAAAAGCAAAGGAATATGAAACTGTATTTGACGGTAATAGCTATTCTACGACATTACTAACCAGGACGCCATCATAGAATGCACTTTGACATCTGCGCCGAGTTTTGAGGATCAGGTTTTGTTGACGGGCATCATCAGGGAAGGTGTCGAAACATTCATACCGACTGTAAGCAATCTTCTTGTACACTGAATCCCAGTGTATCGGGCGGATACTGCAATGAAGCAATCGGCCGTTTGGCACCCTGAAAACAGGGTGCCTTTTCGTTTGCTCTCTTAACCGAAGGGAGGTGCTTTTTGTGGCTGGATTACTCATTGTGCATATTCTGGATGCTCGTCGAAGTTGAAGTAGGAGAGGCGTTCATAGTACCTCTGTCCAAACTCCTTGAGGAGGGATGTTTTTCCCAACCTATCGTATCCCCTACATATCTAAAGGTTTGAACACTTCCAATCTATCAGAGGGGGCGTTGCGTTCGATGTGAACCCTCCTTGACCTCGTTCGCACTATGGAAGTGGTATGCACGACAAGCCAACTCAAATCACAAAAAAGCAGAGAAAGTGTGACTGTACTCACATTTACTGCAGAAATTATGCGATGTAGCCCACTTCTTACCGATATGCCCCCTTGGTATCAGACACGCTCCATTGGAAGAGGTTTTGATGGAGATTGGGGTCACAACAGCATCCATATCCGCGTCTTGGATTACCGGGGCTCTCGGCATAATCATTTTTCTCCTGCCAAATCCTGCCATATGCACAAATCCTCGCCGATTAGAGCACGCGCTTTAGGGCGAGGGTGATGAGTCGTTCACTCTGGTCGGCCATGAAGAGCGGGATGTTGAGGACATCCCCGCTGAGGGTGAGGTTCTGCATCGAATATCGGATGCGAAGCGGGAAGTCCTCACCTTTCAAGCGCTTGATGGCTTTGAGCGAGGGACTGGAGATATTAGTACGTGCCTTCACTTCGATGGGGATCACCAGATTCTTGTATTGCAGGAGGAAATCCACTTCATAGCGGTTGTCGTCGCTCTTCCAATAACGCAACGGCACGGAGAACGACGCCGACAGTGATTGGAGTATATACGTCTCGGCAAACGCCCCCTTGAACTCGGTGAAGAGTCGTGAGGGATGAAGGAAGGTCGAGGTGTCGAGCCCGGAGAGTCTTCGCAGTAACCCTACATCACAGGGGTAGAGCTTGAAGGCGCCAAGGTCATCGTATGCGGAGAGAGGCAGGGCAGGCTTTGTGCACCGGGAGACTTTCGTGATCACCTCGGATGAAACGAGCCACCGTACAGCATCTTCATACTCCCTGGCTCTCGCGCCTTCACGCACGAGCTGGTACAAAAATTTCTTGTTTTCCTTGGCCAACTGGGAGGGGAGCGACTGCCAGATTTGAATCAGTTTGGGGTACTCCCTCGCTTCCGGGTGCTTGGCAAAATCTCGTTCATACGCCATAAGAATTGCGTAGAGGGCTCCATCGATCTGGCCACTATCGCGTTCGTTCACCCAACGGGATACGACTTCGGGCAACCCTCCCATGATGAAGTATCTCTTCAGATGATCCACCAAGGGGTTGAAGAAGGCCTCAGGGATTGGATCAAGGTCAGATTTGGCGTCCAGGTATCCCAGCAACCCCGCCTCATGCTCCGCACCCAGCATCTCAGTGAAGGTCATGGGGTGAATTTTCAAGAAATCCACTTGGCCGACCGGGAAGGAAGAGGGCTTTGCCAGCGCTACTCCGAGCAGCGATCCTGCAGTAGCGACATGATAGCCCTTCCCATTCTCATGAAAATACTTGAGGGCGTTCAGGGCATTCGGCGCTTCTTGGATTTCATCAAAGATAATGAGCGTGGTCCCCTCGGTAATGGGAAATCCCGTGATGAATTGGAGCATATCCAGGATCCTGCTGATGTCTTTGGTGTCTGCAAAGAATTGCAGATATTCCGGGTGCTCATCGAAGTTGAAGTAGGCGACTTTCTCATAATACCTCCGCCCAAACTCCTTGAGCAACCAAGTTTTGCCCACCTGACGCACCCCCTGTAAAATCAGCGGCTTGCGATAGGGTGAGTTCTTCCAATCGATCAAAGACTGCATCGCGCTTCGTTCCATGCAAACCCTCCTCAATCCCTATCGTACTATAGGGCTGATTTTGGAAGAAAGTCAATGAAATCACATAAAAAGCAGAGAAAGTGTGACTGTACTCACATTTACTGCAGAAATTATGTGATTTTTGACTGTTTGGGGATTCCGGTTACCCCCTGTGGTCTCCGGTGGTGAAAGCATCTCCCCCTCGCCATGGCAGCGACGTTGGCGCAGGGGTGAAGCTACTCCATTGCCCTTGCTCCCAGAGCGATAATTTTTGCTAGTATTTGCATAAAAGCGAGATGGTCCAGGCGACCTTTTTTCCCTTCGATGGTAGAGTGAAAACGGTAGCCGAGTGAGTCTGAATGACTGGTGTTTTGGCTGCCAAGGACGACGCATATGGCCCAACATATCGGTGCTGTGTCTGTTGATGATGCCGAGCCTCCGCTTCTGGGAAGAACGCAAGCGAATGGCCGGCCCGGATGCCCCCCAAACACCCCCTCAGAATTGGCTGGCAGGATCGCAACGTTCCGGAGAACCCATTATCCGGACACGAGTGATGCAGAGTGGGAGAGCTGGCATTTCCAGCTCCTGCACCGTATCACCACCGCAGAGGAGCTCTCGCGCTTCCTTCTCCTCGGTGAGGACGAGCGCGCCGCCTTCGAGATGAAGGACCACCTGCTCTCATTTGCCATCACCCCCCACTACCTCTCCCTCATCGATCCCGATGACCCTCAGAGCCCCCTGCGCCGCTCGGTCGTGCCCACCATAGCAGAGACCGTACTCAGCGAGGGGGAGAGCGATGACCCCCTTGGTGAGGGGGATGACTCACACCTCGGCTGTCTCGTACACCGCTACCCCGACCGGGTCCTCTTCCTGGCCACCAACTACTGTTCGACCTACTGCCGCTACTGTACCCGTTCACGCCTCGTCGGCCAGAACGAGGCGCTCTCCTTCCACTGGCAGAAGGGGATCGAGTACATCGCCAGCCACCCTGAGATCCGGGATGTGGTGGTCAGCGGCGGCGATCCGCTCACCCTCAGCGACGAGGTGCTCGACCACCTGCTCTCCTCCCTCTTTGCCATCGACCACATCGAGATGGTGCGCATCGGTACCAAGGTCCCGATGGTGATGCCCCAGCGGATCACCGAGGGGTTGCTCTCGATCCTCAGGAAGTACAAGCCGCTCTATCTGAGCGTGCATGCAACCCATCCCGACGAGTTCAGCGAGCGCACGATCAAGGCGTTCAACGACCTAGCCGACAGCGGGGTGGTCCTCGGCAGCCAGACGGTCCTGCTCAAGGGGATCAACGACTCACCCGAGACCCTGCGCTCGCTCTTCCACGCACTCTTGAAGGTGCGCGTCAGGCCCTACTACCTCTACCAGTGTGACCCCATCGCAGGCAGTGCGCACTTCCGCACCACCGTCGACAAGGGCAAGGAGTTGATGGCCACCCTGCGCGGCTTCACCAGTGGCTATGCCGTGCCGCAGTACGTCATCGACACCCCGGGTGGCGGGGGGAAGGTGCCCATCCTCCCGCCCTATGAGGTGGGAGAGGATGAGCACTACCTCTACCTGCGCAACTGGGAGGGCAACCTCTACAGGTATCCGACTGCCCGGGAGTGTGCACAATGCTAGTGGCCCTGACCTACGACCTCAAGGATGAGTGGCGAAGCCGTGGCTACAGTGAGGAGATGATCGCCGAGATGGACAGCAGCGTCACGATCGATGCCATCGACGCGTCGCTGAGGACCCTCGGTTATGAGACGGTGCGCATCGGCTCGATCTTCTCCCTCGTCGAGTACCTTGCAGGCGGCAGACGCTGTGACCTCGTCTTCAACATCGCCGAGGGGCTTCATGGGCTCTTGCGTGAATCACAGGTGCCCGCCCTCCTTGACGCCTACCAGATCCCCTACGTCTTCAGTGACTCCTTCACCCTCGCCCTCACCCTCCACAAGGAGCTGGCCAAGCGTGTGGTGCGGGAGGCGAACGTCCCCACCGCCGAGAGTGTGCTCATTTCGAGGCTCGAGGATCTCGGCCGGGTCGACCTTGCCTATCCGCTCTTCGTCAAGCCGGTGGGCGGGGGCACCGGCATGGGTATCAGTGGCCTGAGCAAGGTCGAGAGTGTTGGGGAGCTGCGTGAGGTGACCTCACAGCTCTTGGCACAGTTCGCCCAGCCGGTATTGGTCGAGCGGTACCTGGAGGGGCGCGAGTTCACCGTCGGTATAACCGGCACCGGGGAGGAGGCCTCCTCGGTCGGTGTGATGGAGATCGTCGTCGATTCGGCATGCGACGGGGGCATCTACTCCTACAAGAGCAAGCAGGAGTATCTGGAGGTGACGGAGTACCGCAAGGCCGACGGGGAGGCGAAGGAGCGCTGTGAGGCGGTCGCCCTCGCTGCCTGGAGGGCCCTCTCCTGTCGTGATGGCGGACGGGTCGACCTGAAGATGGACAGCAGGGGAGTCCCCAATTTCCTTGAGGTGAACCCCCTGGCGGGCCTCCACCCCATCGACAGCGACCTGCCGATCCTCTCGCGGATGCACGGTCTCTCCTATGATGACCTCATCGCCCGTATCATGGCTTCGGCGTGTAGAAGGATTGGTCTATGCACATCATGATCATCACCGACCCGGTCTCCCGTGAGGCAACCAAGGATGAGGCGGACACCCTGGCCCAGGTAGCTGCGGTGAGGCGTGCGCTGCGCCGTCTCGGCCACAGCGTGGAGGTGGGGTATTGGTCGCCCAACCTCACCCAGGTGGAGCGGCGCATCCGCGCCTCTGGCTGTGACCTGGTCTTCAACCTGGTGGAGAACATGGCCTCCAGCCGCCTCTTGCACCTGGTGCCGCTCCTCTGTGAAACGATGGGGATGCGCTGCAGCGGCGGCTCCAGCCGGACCCTCTTTCTCAGCGGGGACAAGGTGGAGGCGAAGCGCCTCTTGCGCCTTGCCGGCCTGCCCACCCCCGCCTGGATCGAGTCGGCTGACCCACGGGAGTTGAAAGCCTTCCTCTATAGACCCATGATCGTGAAACCCCGCGCCCAGGAGGCGTCGGTGGGCATTACCGAGGCGTCGGTGCGCTCCTTTGACACCATCAAGGGGGTCAGGGAGCTCTGCACGGAGGGGGACCTCTTTGTGGAGGAGTATATCGACGGGCGGGAGTTCAACCTCTCCATCCTCCCGGGCGGGGTGCTCCTGCCCCCCGCCGAGATGCTCTTTGTCGACTACCCTGAGGATAGGGCCCGGGTGGTGGGCTACGAGGCGAAGTGGGAGGAGGAGTCCTTTGCCTACCAGCACACAGTGCGCACCTTCGCCTTCGAGGCCGAGGATGGGGCGTTGGTACAACGTCTCGGCGCCTTGGCTCTGAAGGTGTACACCCTCTTTGGGGCAAGCGGCTATGCCCGGGTCGACTTCCGGGTCGACAAGGAGGGGAGGCCGTACATCCTGGAGTTGAACAGCAACCCGTGCATCAGCGCAGACAGCGGCTTTGTCGCAGCAGCGGCCGAGGCGGGCTACTCCTATGAGCGCCTGGTCGAGTGCCTGGTCAAGGGGGCTTAGGATGACGATTCGTGCCATACCCACCCCAGATGACCGCGCCTCCATCGAGTGCATCCTCACAGAGAGTGGCTTCTTCAACAGCGAGGAGGTCGAGATCGGGGTCTCCCTCCTCGATGAGTACTTCAGGACAGGGGAGGCGAGCGGCTACTCCTTCCTCTTTGCCGAAGAGGACGAACGGGTGGTGGGCTACACCTGCTACGGCCCGATACCGGGAACCCTCGTCAGCTGGGACCTCTACTGGATCGCCGTTGCTGTTGATCGGCAGGGCACGGGTATCGGGCGGCAGCTGCTCTCATTGACCGAAGCGCGCATCAAGGGGATGGGAGGCAAGCGG
>Ga0265295_1009043_pt1 | contig 10812 bp, 9 predicted proteins | sample Munlansysbiofilm_FD_192503 | JGI IMG/M metagenome (GOLD analysis project Ga0265295, IMG submission 192503) | Leachate microbial communities from a municipal landfill in Southern Ontario, Canada - Methane capture system biofilm | ecosystem: Engineered > Solid waste > Landfill > Unclassified ... | reverse complement strand
ACTTTAAAATCTGATAGTATTTTATTAGTTTATTCATTGGATGCGATTGGGCTCATATAATTCAAAAGTTTCCTTTTGCTAATGCTTAAACCCCTCTTTTTGGCATCAAAAAGTACACTCTAAGCCCCTTTTGACGCATAAAATCGAAGTGATATTGAATAAAAACAAGAACTTGCTGGGGTCAGACCCCCAATTTAATCATCCTTCCTTCGGTTGCACTTGCAACTGCGGCGAAGGTTGCCTGGGTGGCGTTTATGAGGCTGTTCATGGGGATTAGGGCGGGACCGCCGGTTTCTATCAGGTTTATGAATGCTGTGAATTGGTCTTGGTGGCCCTTGTCCATTTTTCTTGTTTTAAAGGTCTTGAAGTTTTTGAAACCAAAACCTTCGAGTTTTCTGAAATTGTTCAGGCGGAGGATGCGTCCTTCTGAGAAGATTTCCAGGGTCTCTTTGGGATATGCATTTGATCCGTTGGCAAAGTAATTTACTGTGCCTATGGAACCATCCTCAAAGGAGAGCAGGATTGACATCTTATCCTCCTTGATTGCAACGCCTTTGCCCATTTGAGCTGAAGATACAGATGTTACCTTACTGCCTGCAAAGAACGACAAGAGATCTATGTAGTGGCAGGCTTCGCCGATGATGCGGCCGCCGCCTATCTCTGGATCATGGACCCACACATCCGGGGGTATAATGCCTGCATTGGTGGTAAAGTTCATGGCCAGGGGTTCGCCTCTGCCGGACAGCAATTCCTTTATCTTTGCAGAATGGGGAGAGAAGCGGCGATTAAATCCCACCATTAAAAGAGGGGCGGAACTGCCCGTTTCGTTGGAGGAATCCTCGGTTGCAAGCGCTTGATAGGTGTCTATTATCTCGGTTAATTCATCTGAATTGAGGCACAGGGGTTTTTCAACAAAGGTGTTCTTGCCCGCCCTTAGTGCGGCGCATACAAGTCTGGCATGGGAATTATGACTGGTGGTAATAAAAACAGTGTTGACTTCGGTATCGGACAAAATTTGATCAAGGTCTGTGGTGGCATTTTCAAAACCATATTTTTCGGCAATGTGTGAGGCTGCCGCCCCGTTTGTTCTGGCGGACACATATTTCAACCGGGCAGATGTCTTTGCAAGGGCAGGCCCCATGGTCATTTTTGCAAAATTACCCGCCCCGATCATGGCTGCCACACATTTACCCGACGTTTTGACCTTGTTTGCCGCAAATATGATGGTCTGGGATTGTTCAACGGTTTCCGGATATTCGAGGATAACACCTAGAACAGAAGGATCGGCAGAGATCTTCGCATAGGCCTTTTCAGCATCGCTAAAGGCAACACGGTCTGTGATCATGGCGGACAGATCCAACCGACCCGAGGCCATCATGCCGAGAATCGCCTCAAAGTTGCGCTGTTCAGTCCAGCGAACATACCCGATGGGATAATCTCGACCCTTTTGTTCATAGGCATCGTCATACCGGCCCGGGCCATAGGAGCAGGAGACCTGAAAGCTCAACTCCTTCTCGTAAAAGTCCGCTCGCCGCAGATTCAGCCCCACAACACCCACCAGCACGATACGTCCCCGTTTTCGGCAAATCTCGGCAGATTGATGGACAATCTCATCGGTTTTAGCGCTGGCCGTGATAATAACTCCATCCACACCAACACCCTCAGTCCATGCATTGGCCGCCTTGATTGGATCTCCGCTCCCTGCATTGCAGGTCTCAGCACCCCAGGATTTGGCAAGAGCCAGCCGTTCTTCGTTTAAATCCACGGCCATAACATCGCATCCAGAGGCACGCAGCAGTTGAACGGTCAAAAGGCCTATCAGACCCGCCCCAAACACCACAAACTTTTCTCCCAGGGTAGGTTTTGCGAGGCGGACGCCCTGTAACCCAATGGAGGCCATCACTGTGAATGTTGCCTGCTCATCTGTCACATTATCAGGAATCTTTGCGCAAAGATGCTTTGGTACGCACACCATCTCTGCATGGGGGCCGTTGGACACCACACGGTCACCGGGGTTAAACCCCTGAGTTTCGGTTCCAGGCTTTGAGCTTACAACCTTTCCAACATTGCAATACCCCAGGGGCAAAGGTTCATCCAACCGTTTGAACACAGTCTCCACGGTCGGCATCAAACCGTCGGTTTTTATTTTGTCCAGAACCTGTTTAACCTTGTCCGGCTGGGACCTTGCCTTGGCCAGTAGACCGCCCTTTGAGAACTCGACAAGCATGCGCTCTGTGCCGGGGGAAATTAAGGATTTTTTGGTCTGGATGATTATATGCCCGGCCTTGGGTTGTGGGGATGGGACTTGGGCCAGGGCGGTGTTGCCGGTTTTTAAGTTTTGTAGGATCTGTTTCATTTTTTTCTTTATTTATAATTAAGATTGGATTTAATAGCTGGGGTCAGACACCTGGCCCCATGTTCTTGAATCTGACTACACTTGTCTAGAAATAGCCTGAAACAATTTGAGTTTTAGTGACTCTGAGTCCATTTCTTCATCAAGAAATGCTGTTATAATCTCATGTAATAACCCTTTATCAACTTTTCCATTAGCCACATGGTAACTGATATTTTCCATTTCACGCAAAAATTTCTCGGCACAATAAAGATAACCGTTTAGCAACAAGAAATGGGTACACAGTACAATCGCAATTCGTTTATTACCATCAAGGAAACAGTGAAATTTACAAGTACTGAAAAACAAATGCGTTAATTTATCAATAAATGTTGGATAGTAGAGATCGTTTTGAATATTTCCTAAAACACCTTCAAGTTTGCCAAGCTCGAGATGACCAATAAGACCACCTCCACTTTTTTCAACAGTTTTTTCATGAATTGCAATCGTCTCTTCAATCGTAATATATTGGATAGACATTCAATTCACCTGTCCTTGAGTCGTTTTAAGACATCTTTGGATTCTTCCAGCTTTTCTTCTAATTCCTTACTCTTTTCTCCCAAAAACCGTTCAAATTCTTCTGCCTGGATTGGAGTGATATATTTTTTCAATTGAAGATGTAATGCATCCCTAAAGGCAAGATCTCTGCTGGCCATTTTCTGGCGGGCTCTTTGAAGGAGAGGCTGCCAGAGAGGGAGGTCTTCAAATCTTTTAAATATTGTATCTACTTCGAATGAGGTAAGTTTTCTGCCTATTTTATTAAACTCAGATTTTAATTCCTGACTAAAACCATATTCATAAGATGCAACAAGATCGAGAATTTCAGAATAAAATGTATCTCGAATTTTTTCTTTGGCATTCAGTCTTAATATCTTTCGATATTCCTTTGCTTTTTCTTTAAAAATGCTGACATAGATTTTATCTGTATAAAGCGGATATTTAAAATTACCCATGCTGACGTAATTTTTAAGGGCATCTGTAAATCCTTTCCGGTAATTTTCTTCATGGAAATATGCCAGAATAAAATTGTCATCCCTCTGGTTGATATATTTTGTACCGCCTCCAGTTTTTTGATTTATCGTATCTATAACGATATCTAGAATTGTGCTACGCAGCAATTGTGCTCTTTGGCTTTCAACCATTAGCATCGCCAAATTTAGAAAGGCCCTGAACCCAAAAACCCCTAATTGCGGGCTTTTGGTGATGTTCCCGAAATCTGTTTCGGGAACATCCAGTGCGGAAATCGATTCTTTCAGTGTTTTAAGCCGGTTACCCTTGAGAACCTCGTACCCACTCTGGACTAATTCTGCCTCATGATTTTTTAAATAATTTTCAATGGTTCGTGTTGTCGCCTCGAAAAATAAAGCCACTTGTTCTTTGAGAATAACAGTTTTACCCTCAAAAGGAATTCCTTTGATATCAACAGCCCTTTCAATTTCCTTAATTGCAAAAGGATTGTTTAAGATATTCTGACGATCAACCGTTGAAACAGTCAAATCTTTGCTTTCAGAAAATGACTTTTTTTCGTTCATTTCAATCTCTCTTTATTGATTTAACCCATGGAAATTTTAAACAGTAATATTTATTGGACTACCCCACTAAACTTTCTCCAGCCAATTTCAAGGATTAGAACTCCGCATATCCCTTAAATCCCTTTTTTTGGCATCAAAAAGCATCACCTAAGACCACACCTGACTATAAAATGGTCAAGTTTTTGCTGACGGACAAAACAAAGCATAAAATTCAATAGCAATAGGCAAGCGGGAACGGGTGTTGGCCTGAACTGGTTAAATGACAACGGTGGACGGGAGGTCCAAGGAGTTGTCATTTTCCTCGGAGCAGGCCATGGACGGCCTGTTATAAGTGAGAGAAGAATAACACCCGTTTCCAAGGAGATAGGTGTTGGATTTAATTGGATTTATAAGTTTTGTTTGATGTGCGTTTTATGTCTTTTAAAAGGCCCATTTCGGCATCAAAATGAGGCATCTAAGAGCTGTTTTTGAGGACTTTGAAATAAATTTATCTTTGTTAACAGTGGGTTGTATGATTTTGCTTGGTCCGACCTTATTATTGTAATCCTATTTGTTTCAAGAAATCAACAACTCGATGAGACTGTGGGTCAACTAAATCATTATGATTAATCTTTGTTAGCTCACTCATTGTTCATTTCTCCTTCATCTAACGTTTCTGGTAACCTGACCGCGCCGCCTTTACTTGTCGCATCAGCGGCGCCAACGTTCCCGCGGTCAAGTTGACCCTTTTATTATGCCTAGTGATCTAAACCTTTTGCTTTATTTATACGAGCAACTAAAGCATCAATAGATGCTCTCTTTTCAGGATATAGCTCGATAAGTATATGCTCAAAAATCCTATAGCCATCAAGCACATCGCTTTTGCGAACCCGAAAACCACCTTCATGGGTTCCATCATTTCCCAGCCATCGTATTGCATTAGCTGGTTCTATAATTTTACGACTATCTTCTGGTAATAAATTAATACGCTTTGCAAGAGATAAAAATTTTCCATTTGCATCGACTGATGCAACCTCCATTTCACCAAGGAGTACTTCTAGCGCAGAGCGCAAAGCGCTAAGGCTTGAACCTGGTGATGAAAAGAAAGTCGAGAACGAGGTCTCAAGAGCCTTTTTAACCCAGTCGGGCGTATCTTTGGGAGGAATAAAGATTTTGAGTGATGGTTCAAAAAATTTAGCCTGAAAATTATCAAACCATTCCCAACCTCCAGAACCATTATCGAGATACTCTTGAGACACATCGCCAGTTCCAACACAAACCACTCGACAACCACATGAAGAGTTTGAGCACTTTAAGTGCATCGTAAAAATGTATTCAATCCATTCTGGTTCAAAAACGGGATGGTTTGTATCTATCGGTTCTTTATACTGTTTATTGAACTGACCATCTTTACAAGACAGCGATTGAACCCCGCATTTAGGGCATGGCCATACTGGAATATTGTCGCTATAAAAATGCGAGGTAAACAAATTATCATCGAGCACTAAAGTTCCCTCCATGAAGGGCATAACCACCCCAAATAAGCGGTTTATCCTCCTTCATTTGGATTGTTGATATTTTAGTTCCTTCTCCCCAAAATTAAATAAGCATTATCTTATCATTTTTATTGAACCATCGCTGAAAGTAAGACGTCCACCGCCTCCCTTGCATAATTTAAGGAATTCATCTCTTTTGTTCTCCATATTCTCAAATTTTCGAACAATTGAAAGAAGATCAATGGTTCGCAATAATACTATATTCATATTTTTGGAGTGGTTTGTCTGTTCTTCCGCTACCGATGTTTCTCGTCTACCAGAAACACTTTCAACGCCCATTTGATCATTAATGATAAGTAGTCCAGGTATAGACGGGTCAAGGCCTACTCTTTCTCTGTTAGAATCTAATTGATTAATATACTTTCTTTTAATTCCACCTTTTGTCCCTTTGATCTCGATTATGACAATTGCTTTTCCTTCATTATCTCTTATCATTGCATCTTCTTTAAAATCTTCAACATCACTAACATTGAGACCAAAAAACGATCTAAGTACATCAACAACAGTATCTTTTAATACGTCACCAGATTGTGTTAGCATGCCTTTATAATTTCTGTACTGCTTTAGCTCCTTCTGGAGATTGGTAATATCTTTTACAAGTGTATCAATTTTTCCCCTTAATTTTTCTTCTGCCTCAAATTCAAACTCATTTACCCATTCAGGAACTTCCTGAATACGTTTTTGCAAATAATCTGATATCGCATTGATAAGCTCTAAAAGTAATTCTTCACAGTTTTTTAGTGAAAAATTCGTTGTGTGGAATGGAAGAAAGATAAAACTACCCAGGCAATCTATTCCCACAGTTGCGTCTCCTGACTTGGCTATGATTTTTTTATCACAATTTGTTCTATAAGATGGTTTTAAGATGGTTTTTGCGACACCATATCTATCAATATATTTCTTAAACGCATCATTCGTGGCTTTTACAAGAGCGGTACCCTTGAAAACACTCCTTTTGATATCAAAACAGTTTAAAAGCTTCTTAGCCATATCCGTGTCATCACATCTTTTTTTACTATAACCTCCGTCGGGCACTTCATCTACTATGCTATCAACTAAAAAACAGATCCAGCCACCTTTATTAACCAAATTAATAATTTCACGTTCTCTTTGTAATAGGGTGTCACGGTTGCAATATACATTTACATATAGGCCATCCATATAACTCGATTTCTTTTCAAAAGATTCAAAAATGCCACTGGGTAGTATGACTCCCGCAAAAGAATCAAGAGTTTCCTCACTATTTATGGAAAGAAAACTTGCTTTCATTTTATTATTTTCAATAATATGGCCCTCTGGAATTTGAAAACCTTTCCTCTCAAAACCATAAGCAGCAATTTTCGTCTTTATAACATTTACCATGTCTTAATGCCTTCATTTTTGATTGATCTCTTCAGCTAAAAAAAATAATTATGCCGTGAACGTTATTAATCAGCCGCACTGTTTTTTGGGCTGGCTGAACTAAAGATATAGTCAGAGAGTTTTGCCTGCTCGGAAACCATGTCTTTGACTGCTGTCATATGCGATTGTAGGTAAACTGAATTAATTTTAGTTTTTGCAAGATCCCAATGCAGGATTCGAGTTAGAACTCTTTCAAAAATATATAATAGATGCTCTTTGGCCACGACCAATGCCCCAAACATGTCATGTGAGAACGGATCTCCATGTATAAGCTTATTCCTAATGTCGACAAGCCCAACGAAACCATTTTCCCGGAAAACAGGCCACAAGTCCGAAAGGTCAATCGAATACTTTTTGCAGAACAAATCAAAGGCTTCACTAAGGGAGATCCGATTCAGTTCTTCAAGTTTATTGTAAATAGACGCTCTCTGTTCCGTTTCAAGTTTAGGAACAGTCGAATTTTTAATGCATTTTTTGAGATATTTTTTCAAAGGAGACCATTCGTCTTTTTGTAGTACAAATTCGAGATCTTCTCGTCTTTTATAATCTAACACGAGAGTCTCCAAGCCAGCGAACAAGTTTAGGAAAGACGTCTCCAACGTACGGGACTGTGATGGCACTGCTGTAAATAGTGCGTTGCGAAGTGCCAATTTGTTCTCATATTTTAAAAACGCTGCGTAGCAAACCTGAATAAATCTCTCAAAATCTTTAAAATCTATGACACCGTTATCTATATCATGGTCATCATCGGGTTGAGGAAACACATAATTTCCACGGTAGAACGTTGAATACGATTTCTTATCGCTGGCAGTCCATCCCAAGCATGCCGTACGCTGTCTCGCTGCAAATGATGCAATTAAGAGGAAATCGTCAACATCTTGTAATATATTTGTTTTTAGTGTTTTTACATCATCAACTGGGGTTTTAAGCTCTGCGCATGCGACCAGGAAAGACCACTGCACAAAATCACGGTTATCTGCTTTTTTTGAACGAAAATGTTTATCAAATACAAGTTTAATTCCATTTTTGATCAGGAATTCTACATTACGCACTCGCTCGTATTTTAGATCGCCGGTGTATGAGCTGGTCGACATCATGGCGGGTGTCAAAAAACTATTCGGGCTAATCCAAAATTCAATCTGAGAGTCTTGGCTATTATTGCTATCTTTGAGATGCCGGATAATGTTAAGATCTTGAGGCTCTCCTGGAACGGTGCTATCGGATACTCCATCACCCCAGTGTTTAGTAGAGCCCCCCGAAAAATAAACTTCAGGGGCTTCGATAGTAAGTTCCTTATTCTTGTCAAAACCGTAAACGGTAGCATACAGCTTACCCTTTTGCGATGACATTATTTTGTTTGCATCTTCCTTAGACGGCTTAAGGATTATATAGGGTTTTTCATAAATTCGTTCAGGTAAGTATATTTTGCATGGTACACCAATGATTTCAGAGTCATTTACTATAATTGTAGCGCTTACAAGGTGGTTTTCGTCGCGCTTCAGATCATTTCTCAAAGTGTTCTTCAAAGTGTTCCTTTTGTCAGTTGATCTTTTTTTGAAATTGTAGACATAAAATCATACTTTAATCACGTATAATTATACCATTTAATAGTCATTACATTAACAAGTCATTGTGTAGTTCTGGATACCATGTAAATTTTAATGATATCCGACTATTTTTAAAAACTGAACTAACATTTCGTAGCAATCTTTTTATTGCCTGTAAAGACATTTCAACAATTCAATAACCACTGTTCCAAAACTTAAACATTCTTGCATTATGTTGCGAGTTGCTCCTGAGCCTTGATAGACGAGCTTTAGCCTGTTTTACCGTGGAAGTCAAAAAAGCTTTAAGAAAACAGCAACTTAATGGGAATATAGCAAATTTGTATAAAAAGACTCAACATAATAATTTACTCCTGTCCGTCCATCGGGGCGCCTTTGATAAACCTTGAAGATATCTAAAGTGTCCAGCCACTCAAGAACATTTTGTTTGTTTTTTTATTGAACAAGTTCATCAATTTTAGGATCGGATTTAAGGTGCTGCTGGGTAAACCGGATAAAATCCTCTTGTAATTGTCGTTTTTGATTCAAGTCCAATTGCAGATAGATCATCGTGGATTGTACATTAGAATGTCCCAGGCGATTTTTAATTTCCGATATGGGTTTCCCTTCAGTGACCATTCGGACTGCGCAGGAGGTTATCAACAAATATTACCATAGCAGATGATGAAATAATAAGGCTGTACGGTAAACGCTGGGACATCGAAGTGTTCTTTAAAATGTGCAAACAGCATCTGAAGCTGGTCAAAGAAATCCAAATCCGGAACTATGATGGTTTGATCGGACACACTTCCCTGGTAATGGCAAGATACAATATCCTGAGCCTGTTCCAAAGAAAAAGTGTTGATCAACGCTCCTTTGGAGATTTATTCCGAGCCTGCAATGAAGAATTGGCCAACATAACTTTCCTTGATGCGCTAACGAGGATAATGCAATTAGCCATGGCTACATTACGAAAGGTTCATAACTTGTCCGAGAAGATCATAAATTCCATGCTCGATCTGATAATGGGCGAAGCACTTGTATATTTCGGCTTTTCCAATAGGCAAACCCCCCTATTGAAAGGGGTATAGAGATAAATTTACTTCTCAGAAAGTTGAGTTAAATAAAACATATCGGGGTTAACTGGATTAAAATCTTCTGCCAATTGATCTTTTATTCTAATCCCAGGAGCAACTACTAAAACTCTTTTAGACTTTAATGCGAATGGAGTTATAGCTATCAAGCCAGACTTGCCACAGCCAACTGGTAATACTATTCCAATTTCTCTATTCCCAGCTGACAAATAATGATTATGGATAGCTTCATAACCTTCATTCTGAGGAATCCTCAACAAATGGTTATTTTCAATATTTGGATCAATAGTCGCAAATTTATCTGCTTTCATTTTCTTCCCTTTGTTAATTGCGGATAAAGTTCGTATTTAAAATGTGTCGAACAGTTAAGCTAACGATAAAGGTAACCGGCGGCAAGGGCTACCATAAAACTAACAGAAAGCGCATCACTTAAAAACTGCCTCAGCCTTAAAAAAGTGCAGGCCCTTGCCGTCGGGTTGACCCGTTGGTGTACGCCCGACACGGGCGTGAACTTATGGGGTGAAAGTCCCCTATACATGAATCCTGTTAACATCGTTACCGTGAACACAAGTATTAGCCGAAAACAAGGGCGGAACTGCGAGGGACCGTCCGAAGGAAGTTGGAGTGCAAAACTATGAGCCGACGAACAGAAATAGCATATAAGGCCCAGTCTCCGGGTAAGTCAGCAGGTCTGCCCTTTAGGGTGCAACATGGCAAAGCCCTGGATTCAGGAGATAGGGTAAATGCTGCGGTTGTGTAGTTAAAGTTCACGTTCTTATCCGGGGAGATCTGTTTCACATGCTGTGAAACTTACTGTAGCAACTCCCGGACTGGATCTACCGGGGAAACAAGATCCAGGCATTATCGGCTGTTGTCGACGGTGATGAGTCCTTTATGGAAACACGAACAATGGGCAGCAAACTACGGTAAGGCTTCATTGCGCCTGGCAGGGTAACCTGTTGGGTGATGAAACAGAAATCAGCAGAGGCCATAGTAGCCAAATGCCGGGGGTAATGCCCCGGACATGGTAAAGGGCTGAACATCAAGAAGAGAATGAGGTATCCATGAGCTTTGTATATACAGTGAACCCGAATGGGGGAGTAGTATACGGGCGCGTTGTGGAAGAACCGTTCTCAAACGATCAACTACTGGAATGTATTCTTTCGGCAGAAAACGTACGCCGTGCCTGGAAACAGGTGCGAGCTAACAAAGGTGCTCCCGGCATCGACGGTATAACCGTCGAGGATTTTCCATATGTCTACCGTGAGTGCTGGCCGGAAATACGTTCAACCATCCTTGAGGGGAGTTACATCC
>Ga0265295_1009042_pt1 | contig 10816 bp, 12 predicted proteins | sample Munlansysbiofilm_FD_192503 | JGI IMG/M metagenome (GOLD analysis project Ga0265295, IMG submission 192503) | Leachate microbial communities from a municipal landfill in Southern Ontario, Canada - Methane capture system biofilm | ecosystem: Engineered > Solid waste > Landfill > Unclassified ... | reverse complement strand
TTGCCCTTCCGGGCGTTGCCTTCGGCGAAGGCCATGCTCACCGCGGCCAGGGTGAGGGCCGCGATCACGATCAGGGTCGCCAGCTTGCGGGTCATCATCGTTCTCCTTCGTTGTGCGCCAATGGGTTGTGCCGTTCAGGGCCGACTCCGGCCCGACTTCGCGAAATACCCCAACGGGGTAGGGGTGTCGCTCGCATATAGGAAAAAACGTGCCAATCCGGTGGGCATTGGAACAGTCCGAGATCGTCAAAAGATAAAACTAATAAATGAAGTGTGTTGGGAAAATTGAAGAGAGCGGACGCATGCTGCGCCGCAGCCGGAGAGTGCGGCTGGGGGAACGGTTTTTTATGCACCTGCATAAGCCACGACCTATACAGGTGTATAAAATCGTATCAGCGGACGGGAGATAAAGTGGAAATACGCGGCCAGTCGGTCAGGAAACGCCACAGGCACCACGCCAGCGTGGCGCAGGCATCGGGCAGGAGGGCTTCGTCGAAGTCGAAGAACGGCGTGTGCAGTCCGGCGGATCGGGCCGCGTCGCGGCAGCCCAAACGCAAATAGGCCGCCGGGCGGGCCTCCGCGAAGTAGGCGAAGTCCTCCGCGCCCATGGAGGGCCGGGTCAGCAGCTCCACCCGTTCCGGGCTCAGGAGATCGGCGCACCAGCCGCGCACCAGTCCGGCCAGATCCTCGGGCAGGCGCATGGGCGGCCCGTCCACCCGGCTCTCCAGGGCCACATGCACGCCCCAGGCGGCCTCCACGCCCCGGATGAGGCGGCGGACCTCGCGCATGGCAGCCTCCCGGGCCGTTTCGCTCAGAAAGCGGAGCGTCCCCCGGAGCACCGCGCCCTCGGGAATGACGTTGTGGCCCGAACCGGCCTGGAATTCGGCCACAGTGAGCACCAAGGGCTCCCGCGCGTCCACCCGTCCGGCCGCGATGCCCTGAAGATCAAGTACGAGCCGGGATGCGGCCTGGATCGGATTGGCGCATTCATGCGGCCGGGCCGCGTGTCCGCCCCGGCCCGTGACGGTCAGGGTGAACTCCTCGTTGCCCGCCGTGGCCGGGCCCGAGCAGACTCCCACCCGGCCACGCTCCAGCGCCGGAAAGAGGTGGCAGCCGAGGATCACGTCCGGGTTCGGGTCGTCCAACGCGCCGTCGGCGATCATGAGCCGGGCTCCGCCCGGATACTCCTCGCCGGGTTGGAAGAGGAACAACAGCGTGCCCGGAAGCGCGTCGCGCCGGGCGGCCAAAAGCCGGGCCGCGCCCAGGCCCAGGGCCGTGTGCCCGTCATGGCCGCAGGCGTGCATCCGGTCAGGGATCTCCGAGGCGAAGTCCAGGCCGGTCTGTTCCTCCAGCGGCAGGGCGTCCATGTCCACGCGCAGAGCCGCCGTGGGGCCGGAGCCGCCACGCAGGATGCCGAGCACTCCGCTGTGGGCCAGCCCCTCGCGCACCTCCAGGCCCAGGCCGCGCAGTTCGCCCGCCACCAGGGCCGCCGCGCGCGGGCAGCTCAAGCCCAATTCCGGCCGCCGGTGCAGATCGCGCCGCCAGGCCGAAAGCATGGGCCCGAGAGCGGCCGCGTCACGAAGCAGGGCCTTCCGTTCCGGCATGACTACCACGCGGCCGCGCCCGCGGGGTCCGGCGAAGCGTCGCAGGGGGAATCAGAGGAGCGCCACCAGAACGCGCCGCTGCACATGTCCGGCCAGGGAAGATTCACGCCCTTGGCGTGGGAGAGGTTCCAGGCGTCCTGGCGCAGCAGCGCATCCTCCACCTCGCGGATGGCGGTCGCCACGTCGCCGGCGCCCTGTTCCAGCGCCCGGGACTGGGCATGCATGGCGTCGGTGAGGAACATCTGCCGCCGGGTCAGGGGAAAGCGCTTCCACATGTCCAGCGCCTTGCCGGTCTGTCCCAGCCGCAGCCAAGCCAAGCCGCCGTAGGCGAAGGCCTCGAAGACGTCGGGGTCCTTTTCGGCGACGCGGTCGCAGACCCGGGCGGCCTGCTCATATCGACCCGCCTTGTAAAGCGACATGCCGAGCATGATCAGGTCCGAGGAAAAGGGAACACCGCCATGGCCGTCGATGGCCGCGACATACTCCCCGAGCGCGTCCGCGGCCGAGGCGTAGGCCGCACGGGCCTCGTCGAACGCGCCGCGCTGCTCGGCCCGGCGGGCCCTTTCGAAATTCCTCCGACCCACGGTGGACACCGGCGCGGCCAGGGCCTCGGCCGCGAAGGTCGCGCAGACGATCAGGCACAAGGTGCACGCAAGCCAACGCTTCATGAGACGACGCCTCCGATTGGTGCCGACGACGGAAACCGTCACGGTCGCAGTCTTTCGCGCAACGCCCCGCAAGTCAAGCCCCACCGAGGGGCTCGGGAAAGGCCGAGAAACAAGCCTCGACAACAGACACGCGTGCATAAAAAATAAAATATAGACTGCTTGCATTAGGCGAATATTCTATATAAGGCATCGCAACAAACCACCATTCGGGGAGGAAAAATGAACCGCCTGCTCGCGACACTCCTGTTCTTTCTCGTTCTCGCCGTCTCCGGGTGCATGTCCGTCTCGCAACACAGGGCCGAACTCCGGGACGACTCCGGCGACCGACTCACGGTCGGCAAGGTGCAACGCGAAATCCGCGTGGGCATGAGCAACGCCCAGGTCATCGAGGTGCTCGGATCGCCCAACGTCGTGACCACCGACGAGCAACGCCGGGAGGTCTGGGCCTACGACAAGGTCTCCACCGAGACGGCCTACTCCACCAGTTCAGGCGGAGTTTCGGCTTTGATCCTCGGCGGCGCGGGCATCGGCGACGGCATCGGCGGCGGCCTTGGCGGCGCGAGCGGCAACCGCTCGGCCGGAGCCGCGTCCACGACCCAGCGCACCCTGACCATCATCGTCAAGTTCGACACGGCGGGCAAGGTCCGGGACTTCGCCTATCGCCAGTCCAGCTTCTAGGAGGGCGTCATGAAAATCAGACCCTTCCCGTGCCTCGCGGCCTTCGCCGTCCTGGTCCTTTGCGGCTGCGCCAATCACACCAAGGTCGCAACCGAGGCCCTGACCCTGGCTCCGGAAAGCATGCAGATGCGCCAGTTGCAGACCCGCCGCTTCGACACGAGCGACGAACCCGCCATGCTGTCGGCCTCCGCCGCCGTGCTGCAGGATCTCGGCTTCACCATCGACGAGTCGAACCACGAATTGGGGGTGCTGGTCTGCTCCAAGCAGCGCGACGCCACCAACGCGGGTCAGGTGGCCGCGGCCATCGTCGTCGCCGCCCTGGGCGGCGGAGCCATGCCCGTGGATTCGGCCCAGACCATCCGCGTCTCCCTGGTGACCCGGCCGGTGGCCCGCAAGGCCGAGGACGCCGCGTCCGGCGGGAAGCCGCACGTTCTGACCAAGGGGAACATCGACCTCGCCTGCACCAAGCTGCAAGCGAAGCTGGACCGGAGCTATTACGAGGAACTGTCGCCGCTCTTCGACCCGAAGACCGCCAAGGTCATGAGCGCGGAGCTGACGGCCGACAATCTGGCGGAACTGCGCAAGGATCTGACCTTGCGCATGAACAGCGTGGACTTCGGGGCCACCAGCGTGCGCGTGACCTTCCAGCGCGTGGTCGTCAACACCCACGGCCAAGCCACGCGCCTGGAAGCCCTGACCGATCCCGTGATGTATCAGGAGTTCTTTGAAAAACTCTCCAAGTCCGTCTTCCTGGAGGCTCAAGAAATATGAAATCCGCACGCGCCCTCTTCCTCGTTCTCGCCGCCGCCCTGCTCGCGTCCGCCTGCGTGAACCCGAACAAGCAGGCCCTGGCCACCTCCGAGTCGCAAGTCCAGTTGCGCAGCATCCAGTCCCGGGCCTTCGACACCACGGACAAGGAGAAGACTCTGCGCACGGTCATCGCCACCCTGCAGGATCTCGGCTTCGTCATCGACAAGGCCGACGGCACCCTGGGCACGGTGAGCGCCACCAAGCTCAGCGGCTACCAGATGCGCATGACCGTCACGGTGCAGCCCAAGGGCACGACCCAAACCCGGGTGCGGGCCAACGCCCAGCTCGGCCTCCAGGCCGTGGAAGCCCCCCTGCCCTACCAGCAGTTCTTCCAGTCCCTGGAAAAGGCCATGTTCCTGACCGCCAACCTGGATGACTAGCCCGGCATACGGCCGAAAACAAAAGAGGCCCGGCGTAAGCCGGGCCTCTTCTTTTGCACGGCAACGGCCGCACACGTTGGCATATCAACACAAAACAATTAAAAATTCTGATTGTTATTCTTTAAAACGACGCTGTTTGCAATTGTGTTAAAAACGCGGTCAACTCCAGACTTCCACAAGCGTCTCGCGGAACAACCTATTAAGCGGCCCGACATCCGCGTGTAACGGTCCATTTGGAACAAGAGAATCCATTCGGACTAATTCACTTTCAATAAATTGATTTATAATATCAATCCTCTTTCCATGATCCAGCTCATCGCCATTGATTTTCCGTTCGACAAGCTTTTCAATTTCTTTCTTTGCATCATACAATTCAATACACTTCAACAGTTTTGAAAACTCGACAGGAGCTGGACATTTTTCTTGCTCCATCCATCTCACAGCGAGTAATGGCCGCAATACGTAAAGATATTTCTTAAGCCTCACATTTTCACCGCGCAGGTATTCGCGATAGTTCTTTTTTGCCATGCTTATATAATGATAATGGCATGTTTTAGGCGTATAATAATCTGCCAGAAGCATTCGCAATCGATCGATGAAATTCGTGCGTTTCTGGTAGACGATCGGAGAATCGATCCACTCGAGCAACGGAGGGTTTGACTTTCTGTAGAGCCAAAGCGCTTTGCGGACATCCCATCCGTTGACATCCAGGTCATCGGAAATAGGCAGTTCAATCACATCGCGCTTTTTCTCCACATCAATACTCAAATACCAATCGTTCCTGTGCGCATAGATGAAGCGAACATCCCAGTCGCTGTCGCGCGAGGCGAATCCCCAGGCGCGACTCCCGGATTCGCAAGCATAAAGAATCCTAACATCTTCTTTCGCTTCGATTTCGGCCAAGCGCCGTCGTATTTCTTCTTTTATTTCGAGCACCATCTCACCGCCCGCGCAACCGCCCAGCATCACCAATCGAGATAAATCATTTGGCGGCATGAATCTCATTTTTTCTAATTATTATACGATATATTGGGAAATGACCAGAACCGGAAACCAAAGAAAAGAGCCCTTGCAGTGAATTGCAAGGGCTCATTTCTGGCTGGCGGAGCCGACGAGACTCGAACTCGCGACCTCCGACGTGACAGAACACTGGGACAGCTCTGACCCCGCCGTCTCATTGACTTTTTCCCTTCTGCCCTCTCCCTTTTCCGGGGGCATTTGGACCAGAAGGTCCAACATCGGTCCAACGCCAGAGGGCCGCCTCCCAGACCCTGGACTGCATCCTGCCTTCAACGAGCGGGCGCACCAGCGCCCGCATCCGATGCGCCGCGCAGAGGCGCGGTGCCCCAGGGGTGGCGCCTCCGCGTTCCCCGTCCCCCCTTCCTCTCGGAATCTATCCAGAAGGTCCCACGGCCCGACGCCTGGCGACGGGTCCTTCCCGAGGCCTTTGGCGCAGGGGTCGACAACACCGCGAGGGGTCGCGGATTTTTGCGGAAATTATTCAGTGGAAAAACGGAAGCCCAGGGAGTGACCCATGTCGTCTGACGAGATCAAAAAGAAAGTCGAGGCCCGGGTGAAGGAAGAGGCGGAAAAGGAGCCCGCGAAGGCTCCGGAGCCGCTGTCCGACGAGTTCATCCTCCAGTGTTTCCGCGCCAACCGCATGGGCGACGCTCTGCTCTTCAACACGCTCAATCGGGGCAGATTCATCTACGTCGACATCTGGGGGAGGTATCTGAAGTGGGCAGGACACCATTGGGCTGAAGACCTGCAACAAAAAACGGTCCTGGCCGAGATCGAGACGGTCTGCGAGGAGTATCTCCGCCTGGTGGCCAAGCTCGCCAAGCAGGCCGAGGAGCTGACCGACGCCGAGAAGAAGGCCAACGAAGGGTTGCGCAAGGCCCTTCTGGGACGGGTGGCGCTTCTGCGCGACACCTCCGGCCGCGAGAACCTCCTCAACTGCGCGCACACCAATCGCAACCCCCTCGCGATCACCGGTGAGGAACTGGACCAGCAGCCCTATCTGCTGGCCACGAACAACTGCGTGGTTGACCTGCGCACCGGTGATTCCCGGCCCGGCAGGCCCGAGGACTACATCCTCAACGCCAGCCCCATCGACTGGCAGGGAATCGACGTGCCCTGTCCGCAGTGGGAGCAATTCCTCCTCTCCTGCCACGACGGGGATCGGGACATGGTGGCCTTCCTGCAGCGGGTCTTCGGCTATGCGGTTCTGGGAGCGCGGGACGATCACGTCTGGTTCGTGTTCTATGGGACGCGCGGCCGCAATGGGAAGGACACCCTGCTCAAGACCCTCATGGCCGTGCTCGGCGGGGACCTGGCCAACATCATTCCCACGGAGTTGCTCCTGGATTCCAGGGTGCCGCGCAACAGCTCGGCTCCGACTCCGGACGTGCTCTCCCTGCGCGGCAAGCGCATCGCCTTCGCCAACGAGTCCGAGGACGGCCAACGCTTCGCCATGTCGAAGATCAAGACCCTGACCGGCGGCGGCTATCTGCAGGCCCGCGGCCTTCAGGACAAGCTCTACACGACCTGGAAGCAGACGCACCTTCTCTTTTTGATGACCAACGAGATTCCGCGCGCCAAGGCCGACGACGACGCCTTCTGGTCCCGGCTTCTGGCCGTGCCCTGGAAGATCCGTTTCGTGGACGAGCCCACGACCCCGGACGAGCGGAAGCGCGACCCGCAGATGGAATACAAGCTCCTGGCCGAGCTGCCGGGCATCCTGGCCTGGCTCGTGCGCGGCTGTCTGGCCTATCAGCGCGAGGGCCTCAACCCGCCGGAATCCGTGCTGGCCTGCACCCGGGAGCGGCGCGACGCCTTCGACGACGTGGGCCGGTTCCTGCGCGACTGCTGCGAGGTGGAGCGGGTTCCCGAGGGCGAGGAGTCGGAGCTGCGGATCGGGGCCAGCGCGCTGCTGCAGGCCTTCAACTGGTGGCTGCACAAGAACGTGGACTCCTCCTACTCCTACAGCCCCAGGCGCTTCGGGGACGTGATGACCAGGAAGGGCGTCCCTAGGAAGAAGTCCGGTTCCATGGTCTATCTGGGCGTCCGCCTTCTGGAGTCGGTGGAGGCCGAGATGGCCGAGGACGCGGAGAAGGAGAAGGAGTCCAAGCCCGAGGGCAAGAAGCGGAGGAAGCTCTTTGACTAGGCGAAGGTCCCGAAAGTTCCCATGTTTTGCTGCCCTGCGGATGGTTCAACATCCTGGAAAAGTTGCGTTTCGCATCAAAATGGGACGGTGGGACCTTTCGCGGTAGTTCTTTTCGCGGACGCGTTGAGAGCATTTTACCCTGTACGTCATAACGACATGCGATTGTCCATTATCCCAATATTAATATTTTAATAATAAAAACAAATAAATAAGAAAAAATGAAAAGGGAGCTTTTGGGAGGTTCGGCATGTCATTCGGGCTGATCGAGCGTCTCCGTTCCCGTGGACTGGAGCCCCGCTACAGGGCGGCCACCCACGGCGGCGAATACGCCGGTCCCTGCCCCTTGTGCGGCGGCCGGGACCGCTTCCTGGTCTGGCCTGTCCAGGAGGGCGGCCCGGCCTGCGCCAAGGCCGGGATCCCCGGCACCTGGTACTGCCGCCGCTGCGGCCAGGGAGGGGACGCGCTCCAGTACCTGCAGGACGTGGAGGGTCTGGGCTTCGCCGAGGCCTGCAAGGCCCTGCGGCTGGAACCGCCCGCCCGGCGCTCCGGCGGCTTGCCGACGCCGCCCCGAGCCCCCCGGCGTCCGGCCTTCGAGCCCCGCGCCACGGAGGGCCCGGCGGACCTCTGGCGGCGGCGTGCCGCCGCCCTGGTGGAAAAGGCCGCGGCCGCGCTCCCGGCCCATCCCGAGGCCCAGGCCTGGCTCACGGCCCGGGGCCTGCCGCCGGAGGCCGCCGCGCGCTTCTCCCTGGGCTTCCTGGAGGGCGAGCCGGGACGCATGGGCCTGATCCGAGCCCGCTCGGCCTGGGGCCTGGAACCCCGGAAAAAGACCGCCCAGGACGGGACCGTCACGCTCAAGCGCACCCTGTTCCTGCCGCGCGGGATCCTCATTCCGGCCTTCGACGCCCAGGGCGCGCCCCTGCGCCTGCGGGTGCGGCGCTCCGACGAGGACGCGGCCGCCTGGGGCGACAAGTACATGGTCGTGGAGGGCTCGGCCATGCCCGCGCTCCTGGCCGGAGACGATCCCCGGGCCGTGGTCGTGGTGGAGGCCGAACTGGACGCCCTGGCCGTGGCCTTTGCCGCCGGCGACCTGGTCACGGCCTGCGCCGTGCTGACCAATGCCGGGCGGCCGGACGCCGCGGCGCACGCGGTCCTGTCCCGGGCCCTGCGCATCCTGGTGGCCCTGGACTTCGACGAGGCCGGGGCTCGGGGCTGGTCCTGGTGGCGGGAGACGTACCCCCAGGCCCGGCGCTGGCCCGTGCCCGAGGGCAAGGACCCCGGCGACGCGGTCAAGCTCGGCTGCGACCTGCGCCAGTGGGTCCGGGCGGGTCTGCCTCCGGCCCTGACCCTGGGAGCCTCCGAATCTGGGCCGAGGATTTCGAAGGAGCCGCCCCAGGCGGCCCGGGAGCCGGAGCCCAGGGTCGAGATCGCGCCGGAAATCCTGGCGCTGCGGAGCCTGGTGGACGAACTGCGGGGCCTGCTGCGCGCCGGTTCCCTGCGCATCGACAAGCGCGGCCGCCAGACCCGGCTGCGGGCCCCGGAGGAATGGCAGCGGGCCAACGCCGAGCCGTACCGGCGCGCCTGGGAGCTGACCTACATCTGCACCGAAATCCGGGAATACATCGCGAGCCACCCGGACGCGGTGCTGCACTGGTGGAATTTCTGATGCGAACCTGTCAACGCAGCTGTTCCCATTCCAGGCCCAGGGCCGCCGCGATCTTCTTCAGCGTGGCCGTGCGGGGGGTCACGCCCGGGGCCTCCATCCTGGCGAAGGCGGGCTGGCTCACGCCCATGCGTCCGGCCACCTCGCGCTGGGACAGGCCCAGGTGCTCGCGCCAGGCGCGGATCATGGACAGGCCCTGGAGATGGACCAGTTCCACCACCTCGTGGGGAATGGTCACGTCCTCGTCCGGACGTCCCACGAAGGCCTCCTCGTACTCCTCCCAGGGAACCAGGGCGTACAGGGGAGAGCCGTCGGGAGCCCGGATGATCTGGTGTTCAGTACGTGCGTTCATCGCGTTTCTTGACCTCCTCGATGCGGATGATCCGGAGCTCGCCCTCGCGCACCGTGAAGAGCACGCGGTAGCGGCCCACGCGCAGGCGGTAGCCCTCGCGGCCCACCAGGGCCTTGACGTTGCGGCAGTCCGGCCAGAGCGCCAGCTCCCGCACGGCGAGGATGATGGTCCGCACGGCGTCCGCCGCGATGCGCCGGAGTTGTTTTTCAGCCTTCCCGGACCATTCGATGCGCGTCATGGAGTTTTGATAACTATTGATGCCTATCTTGTCAAGAAAGAATTATCAAAAATAGCGGAGAGGAAAGCCCGCGCGCGCCGCTCGGCCCAGGCTGCCATCGGCGCGGCGGATTCAGCGGATCGGCTTCTCCGTGAACGTCTCGGAATGTCCGCAGGTCCGGCAGGTGAAGGTCCGATCCAACACTCCGGCGATCCCCATGTGTGGGTGCGGCTTGGACTCCGAGAGGAAAAACGTCCGCTCCCCACACGCCGGACAGGCGTCCTTGGAAAGCGGCCTGCTCAGCTTCGCTTCCAGGGAACGGACACGCTCCTCCAGTTCGTCCACGCGCTTGGGCAGGGCCACAAGGCGTTTCCAGACCGGAATCTTTTCCAGCAACTCGTTCAAATCAGAGAGGTTGAACATGTTCGAACTCCCGTGCGTCACGACCAACAAGACAGGCATTTCCTTCGTGGACCTCGCCGAACGGCGCATCACGGTCTCGCGCGGCCCGGACGGCGGGGCGTTCCTCTCCACCTTTGCGGACGGGGTCTACCACTGCTTCACCCTGAAGCCGGAGCAGGTCAAGCACCTCATCGGCCTGCTGGCCGGATCGGAGGAGGAGCCCTCTTGACTTCCACCGGCCCTTGGTGTTGTCTGCGGTCAGGAGCTCGTAACTCCTTTAGCGTAGGACGGCCCCACGCCCGTCAGTCTTCGTGGGTTTTTTGCTTTCCAGCCTCTGGAAAGCCCCTCGGCCCTCCAGCCGGGTGTTGGGGAAATACAAGACCCGCAAGGGGAAATACCCAGCCGCTCCTACGCGGTTACGAGCACCCGGCCCTTGCCGATCGTACGGCAAGGACAATCGTAACACGTAGGAGGCCCATCATGTCCCAGGTTCACGCCTTGCGGCCGGTCCGCCCGGACCAGACCCGCGACCAGCTGGTTGACTGCCTCAACGACATCCTGACCCCGTTCGACAGCCTGGCCCACGTGCTGGAGGAGGCGGACAAGGCCGATCTGGCACTGATCGTCCGCTGCCTGATCCATGACGGCTACGCCCGCGCCGGGCGCATCGCCGAGGCCCTGGAGGCCTTCGCCCAAAGTCCCCTGGAAGGCGTGTACTGGGACCAGGACAGGCGCTGGGTCCAGGCCGTGGTCCTGGCCCGCAAGGAGGCTCCCCATGTCTGAGCTCAGGCCCTTTGTGTTCGACGAGGCCCTGGTGCGCGTGCGCACGGACGAGCAGGGCAACCCCTGGTTCGTGGCCAAGGACGTGTGCAGCGTCTTG
>Ga0265295_1009040_pt1 | contig 10818 bp, 14 predicted proteins | sample Munlansysbiofilm_FD_192503 | JGI IMG/M metagenome (GOLD analysis project Ga0265295, IMG submission 192503) | Leachate microbial communities from a municipal landfill in Southern Ontario, Canada - Methane capture system biofilm | ecosystem: Engineered > Solid waste > Landfill > Unclassified ... | reverse complement strand
CCAGAATGCACCAACAACCAGCGATTATATCAAAGAGCATGCCATCTACAATATTCTCGTCGTTGATCTTTTAACGGGCAATACAACACCGATCGAGATGGTTTACCCACTTGCATACATTAATCGAGTCTTTGTGTCAAAATTGAAAATCTATGAAAAACGAAAATACCGATGCTATAAACCATTCACGGAGGTCAAAGTTGCTCAATAAGATTCTACTACTCACATTTTTTTTATGGTTGCAATTCCTCAACGCAGATAGCGGTTATTATGTCTGCTCAAACGATCAAGTCTACAAAGATTATAAAAATGGACTTGTCTCTAACCTCGATGATGCGACAAAATTTTCAACAGAGCTATTATGTTCCTATGATTGTAATCAATATGAAGTGTGCAAACCTGAAAAGGTTTACAATACAGAAGTAACACCTATTTTCAATTGCATCGATGCAACAAAAGCACAAGAGTTGCAAAATTATTTCGCAACAAAAAAATTCCAAACGATCAATTTTAAATCAATGGGAATTCCATCATGGAGTGTTGATTTCAACGAAGCAAAAGACGGTTCTTTGTTTATATTTCCTTACGCATTTGATTTATCAACTAATATGAGTGCATGGGATCACAATGGGACAAGCGTCAAAATTGCAAAAGATGCAAGCAATTACATTGAGATAATGATGACGATTGAGGGAACTGCTGAGCACAATGTTTCAGGGAAAATTTACAAAGGCGACAAAACATACACCATAAAAGGTGTGATCGGAGGAGAATCAAATACAGTCAAATGTGGTCTATTTAACAATACCGGAGAAATGGTAAATTACGAAAATCAATTTGAACTTGTCACCAACGCTAACACGTACTATTGCCCTTTACGCAAATCTGAAAATATAGGTGGGGAATATAACAGTGGAAGCAATTTTCAAACCCAATCTACATGTAACAACGCTTGCACAATCAAGAATGAATGTATCCAAGTTGCAGACACTCCATGCAAGCCAATAAATATTGACTACTCTCAATACGTGACTGACTATACAGGGAAATCTGTTGCAACAAAAAGAGCAATTTCATATGAATGTAATAGCACCGTCACAAAAACAGTCGGTTGTGCAAATTGGAAAGTCATCACAAATCAAGGTAGCGTTGACGTAAATATGTCAAAAGTCGGTACTTCGTTTAAGGAGCGAACAAACAGTTCTACGGACGCAAGTGTTTTATCAAACATGCTAGAAGATCAGTTTCACCTTTTTACAGGATGGAAAGGTCAGTGTGATCATGGAAAATTGTTCAACAACCCTTTTTCGGATCCATTTAAATTACTCAGTTATGCAATGCTTGTCTATTCATCTTCTGCTAAAATTGTAACGACCACTAATGAAATGTATGGCTACACATCTACTGTAACCGAATACCCCATGGGCGAAACAATGGCAGACTTACATGATAAATTTAATGCTGTGACCGATAGTTTTACACAAGGATGGAATGAAATCAATGAAGCGGTCAGTGATGCGGTTACGAGTGATGTAACAAAAATTGAAATGGAAGTGGACGCGTGGGTGTCAGCGGGAGGAGGAAGCTCTATTGCCGATGCCGCCAGTTCCGGCGTTCTTTCTTCTGTGGAAGACATATCTACAACTATTAAAGACTATATTACGTCACCGTTGAATACTATCGATGTAGGATATGGAACAGTAAAGATATATCTTTTTGATTATATTCAGCTTGGTATGGCAATGATCCCAACAAAAGAAGAGCTAAAAACATCATATGCCTTTAATCAAGCTTGGCTTGGAGATGAAAATGCAGATAGCCAAAGTGTAGCCTATGCAACATGCATGGCATCAATTGGATTAAGCTTTCCAAACCTAATCAGCTACGTGGCATCTGATTTAAATGCAACTTCTAAAGAGCTTAGCTATCCGTATAACAACCCTTTAAGACTGTCTTACTCTCAAATTCAATATTTAGCCGGAGCAACAAGCCAACAATTCGTGGAAAAAATGTATGCCTATGTTTCAAATAATCCATCTTCCAAATATGTAACCGTCATTGCCAAAAATGGCCAAGCATATTATCAAGCTGGGCAAGTGATTTGTGCGGGGAAGCTTGCAGTAGCATCAAATGCGAATAGTGTTTCTACGACCAAATCAGATAGTTCGAGCAGTGGCAGTAACATAGGTGAAGCTGTTGCTATGATGGCTGCAAAAAAATTACTTGCGGCACTCCCGCCGCCATATAACATCATGGCAACGGTACTGCTTGATCTAGTAATGGCATTTGATAGTGTAAACGCGTGCACGAATTTGGAAGATGCAACTAAGCTAGGTGTTTTACAAATGAAGACCAATAGATTCATTAACTACAATCAATGTTATGCAACTGAATCTAAATGCCAAAAAAAGTTTCTTGGCAAGTGTATTTTAAAGCGTAATTACCACTGTTGCTATGATCAAATAACAACGAGAATTTTTGCTGAAGGGGTAAAAGAACAACTTGGATTGGATAGAAATGTTTGCAACAATATTACACTGGAACATTTAAAGCTAATAAGTTTTAGAAAGTGTGCAAGTGGGGAGAACCCAAAAGCGGATAATTGCTTTCCGTCGGCTAAATGGGATGAATATCAAGCAGCGATAACTGCACAAGGTGTTACTGGCTTTGATGCAAGTGCATTAGTTCAAACAGGGATTAATTCTTTAGGGGTAACAAATACTCTTCAATGCAAATAAAAACTATTGACAAGCAGTATCTTTTTTGAAATAATAAAAAAATAAATTTAGGAGCACATTTTGAAAAAAATTTTTCAAATAAGTATTAAAAGTATTGCATTAGCGGCAATGCTGTTTCTCTCCGGTTGTGGCACAACTACGCCTCAAATTCAATCGAAAATGACTCGAACTATTTCAGTAAGTCCAAATATTTTGCAAGATAAAGTGGTCTTTTTAAGAGTTACTGGAACAGAAGCAAGCGTAATGGATTTAGAAGAACCTTTGAAAAAAGGATTACTACAAAAAGGTGTTAAACTTGTAGAAAACCAAAATGACGCAAAAATAAGTCTCCATATTAATACACTCTTCGCAAATAACCTGAAAGAAGCCGCAACATACAAAGCAGCAGCATTCGGTGGGACAACAGCGGCAGTTGCATCAAGAAGCAATGGAAATAGCTCAGGAGATAGTATTTTAATTGGCATAGGGGTTGCCCTTGCTATGGGGGTGGCAGAAAACGCTTTAGCAGATGAAACATATCGAGCCGTCGTTGATGTATCTTTGCGTATAAAGGACAAGGATACATGGAGCAACGAAGAAAAAACAAGAATATTGGTTGAAGCAGTACGAATGGGATTAAATGTGCAAGAGGCAAAACCAATGATGGAAGAACAAGTTGTTCAAAAAATATCAGACATCTTAAAATAAGATAAAGGAACTAGGTATGACTATTGTAGATACTATTAAATTCGGGCTTTTAGGAGCCGGTGCAATTGCATTGCTTTCAGGGTGTACGTCTAAAATTTATTCATGTACTTATAAAGATGGTTTTCCAAAAGGCGATAAGGAACATGTTGCAATTTTTGTAAATGCAAAAGAATCTTGGCGTTCACCGTCGGCAGGGTACAATGTTAAAACAAGGGAAACCCATTTACTACAGAATATGGCAGATACAACGCTTAAACATTCTTATAAGTATTTTGCTATAGCAAGCCCTCATAACAAAGTTAACAATGTTGGAGGAAGCCTAATCAATACTCCTGAAGGATTTTTGGAAGCGTGCGCACCGTCTAGTGCCAATCCTTTTACCTTTGGTAATTCTCCTTGCGGATACAGCGCGGAAGGAGCTATGTCGTATGCGACACTTTATGTCTACAATGAAAGACCTCATGATGTTTTGACATACGATGCTCAAGAAGTAAAAGACTATCTTATCAAAAATAATTTGTGGCGAAGTGATGGGATTGAAGAGATTCAAGAATTTTGTAATATCGTAACAAAATAACTTGACCTTAAATAGATATTACAACAACGCACAATGCAAATAATTTTAATGAGAGGAAAACAAGGATAACAAAAATGAAACTATTCCCATATTTATTTATACTAATTTCAGCACTTATGTTTTGTGGATGTACAACCAAAGCGATGGTGGTTGATGGCAAAAAGTACACACAAACATGGGGTTCAAACGAATGGAAATATTCAGGTGAGGTAAAACCGGCAGAACAAAATGCGTCTAAACCTGAAGAATCTATCGGTTATGCGGCAGGAAAAGCGGCCGGTGTTCTAGTCAAAACAGGCGCATATATTATCACTTCCCCAATTAGAGCTGTAGAGACTGTCTCAAAAACTGACGCAAATTTGTCAAAAACTTCGGAAGAAAAAAGTGAGGCCCCACAGTGAATTTAAAAAGAATAGCCCTACTCTCATTTGCTCTTTTGACTTCTTTTTGTCTTGCAGAGACAAAAGTTGATTATGTTCTGTTTAACCCAGATGATTTACCAAAAAAGCAATACGCATTCACGTATAAACTTGAAAAAAATGAACAAATAATTGCAGGTTCATCATTGATTGTAAATTCAAAAGAAGTAGCTTTTAACGAAGGTATAGGCTCTGGTGAAAGAACAAAAATGAATTTTTATAAATGCTTTAATAATAACAAAGACTCAAAGCTATACAAGAAAACGGTTCTTATCAACAACTATCCTACTGTCGAATGTATTGCAAAAGAAAATGGCGATGCAAAATGTGTTATTAAAATTTATAATGCAAAAGATCAAGATGAACTTGCTATTAGTGAATATAATAAAAAAAGTTGTAAAGAAGTTGAGCCATTGACTTATATTCAAGAATTTATATTAAACCTGAAAGAAACTGAAAAAAATGGTGTTAAAGATTTTGACAATGGCTACAAAGTACAATATGCGTACTCCGAGTTCAAATAGAATCATAATCTCAATAGAGCTCACCACAATGAGCTCTATGAAATCACTTTGTTTTGAAAATTTTTACTTTGTCGCCTACATTAAGCGATGAAAACGTTGTATCAAGTTGATTTTCAACATTATCAACAAAAGGCCATACGGAACCTTCAACTTCTTTTTCTGCATCCGTCCCACATTTTTGTTTTTTCAAATGAATGCCAAACTTTCCATTCTCAAACTTATAGGTTTCACCAAATACATGACACTCTATTCCTTTTTTATTATGAAAGGAGAATTCCATGATCTGCGAAGCTGATTTTTGAGTGTCATAATTTGTCAGTACCGTTGCCTCTACAGTTTCGACGTCAACATAATCAAGTAAGGCTTTTTGATCGCTACAATTAAATGCCATTACTGCTTGGATGTATTTTTTATACGCATCCTTGGTTGTTCCCATGAACCCATATTTCATATGCATTAATTGACCATACTCTCTTGAAACACCAGCATTTTTAAAATCTTCAGGAGTAATTTTAGAAAGATCATTCGTACAATGCTGAATCATATAAAGGTCTATTACAGATGAAAATACTGATAACAATGAAGCACTTCCCGTTGCGAGGAAATGATAGCTTGGATTATCAATGTCCATTTGGAATCCGTAAACCGTTGCATTTTGAAGTTCTTTGATAAATGGTTCGTCATTACTCTTGATAAGCTCCTTGTCGGCCTCTGATGCTTTACCATTTGACCATCTCTCAACTGCTTCATTGAGATTCTTTACACGTTGTGTTGGCGTTGATGCCTTTTCTTCAAGACCTTTTGCCACTTCTTTAATAAGTGGGTTATCCGTTTTGTTTGCTTCAGCCGAATAATGCTCATGTAGTTTTTCAACGGTTGTTTCGCCTGCATATAATCCCATAGCCGTCAATACGGCTACGAGTGCTAAGATTAGTTTTTTCATTGATTGCTCCTAATTTTTAGTAGATTTCTGGACTTGTGTCGATGAATTAAGGGCTTTGTTGAGCTGTGAGCCATCTTGTCGTTCAGTCTTTGGTTCAAAAATAATTTTGACTTTTGTGCCTACTGTCAGATTTTTTGCACCATAATTGCCGAATTCATCATAGAGCCAACCTCTAGCTTTTTTAACGGTATTATCACAAGAAAGACTAAACACTCTTGCTTGAATTCTAGTGGTGTTTTGCTCTTGTATCTTTGATCCCTTCCCGTCCATAACTAGATTTATTCTTTCATAAGAAGAGAGTCCGTCCTTATTTATTGCCTCCAACCCAATAACACATTGTTTGTTATTGATCGTAGCATCCACAAAAACAGGCACAGCATCATCTGCATTACTTTTGCCGAGCTCTTTAAAATCAGCACCAAATTTGACCGTACCATCTACGAACATTTCGCTTGCTACAGAAAGCGTACTAATGAGTGCTAAAGATGAGAGTAATAAGATTGTTTTTTTCATAAGACTTCCTTTGTTTACTTGATCAACTCAATAAAATTACCATATACATCATCTTCAGAACCGCAGTTAGCAATACGTTCAGCGACAATAATTGCTCTGTATGCTAATTTAGCATCGGTATTCGTATCAGCTTGTGTTCTTAGTCGCATAAGGATAATCGATTTATTACTAGCCTCCTTTGTCCCTAAATATGATTGCTTCCATTCAATCATATTTTTGTACTCATTGGAGCATTTTGTTGCCCAAAATAAATCGCTAATTGCATGAAATGCTCCTACATCTTTACTAGCATATACAAGCCCTGTTAAAAAGCCTGAATCAGACTCACTCGCCTTATCCAAACTCATTGGTGAGATTGTTTTAAAAGACTTGATTTTTTCAAGTGTTTCTGGTGCAAAATTTTGAGTACCTAATTTCTCCGCTGCGATCGATAGTGTTGTTAATAGAGCCAATGCTCCAACGATAAGTGTTTTTTTCATTACAATTTTCCTTTTTTGATTTTTTTACTTTTCAAGAACAAACATCTCAACTTTTGTTCCCACTGCTAAACTCTTTACACCGGGCATTCCATTTTTATCATATACATACCCGTCAATATCCTTTGTCGTACCGTTTTGGCAGATCTCTTTATTGATCTTGATGCTGAAACGTTCTGTATTGATGTCATATCTTTTTACATACCCTTTATAAAAGCAGTCTTTCTTATCATCAAGAAAAAGACTAACGGGGAAGTCATCATCGGAATGCACTATAAACGTACCGGCGAATGGTCCATATTCTGATTTTATAGTTGATTGTTTTGTATTACAACCAAGAAAAATGCTCCCTGCGGCCAAGATCGAAAGTAATACTTTTAACATTGTGAACTTCTCGTGGTTTTTTCATTCAATGCTTTTTTTAGCTCGTGGTTCTCAACGATTATGTCCGTAATTTTTTGTACTGTTTCACCAATTGATTTACCTCCATCAAAAACAACACCTGTTTCAGAATTTCCGAATTTAAAGGAGTATTCATCCAATTTTTCCATTTTTCTAAAAAAGAAATAAACGATCGAGAACATGAAAGAAATGAGTAAAAAAGTTTTAAAGACTTCAGACCCCAAAAACTCTTTGTAATTGAAATGAGGTACATCCATATCAATTTCAAACCACACTGCTCCCCAAAAAATTATTCCAGGTATTAGCACGAGAGTTTGAATGACATGAGATATAAATCTATAGAGGTCTACAAATATAAAACCGATTTTTTTCATTTTTGAAAACAATGCTTTAATATTGTATTTTGTGCTCATATTGACTCCTTGAGCATTTCTTTTTCATATTCATCGATTAACTGTTGGATATAAACATAATCCGAAGAATCTTCGGAAATATTAAGTTCTTTAATTAGCCCATATAGTGACCCAAACATGTGCATATTAAAGGTAAAACATGAGCCGATCATTTCTATAACAGCTATTGGTAATTCTTTTTCAAATTCAACTTGAGCAATTTTTCCATTAACACTTTGAGCTTGTTGAGGGAGGATGGCTTTTTGCATAATAACTGCCCTGCATAACGTCCCAAGATTTCCACTGATGGTGTCTTTTGGATTTTCGCATTTGAATGGCTCTACGTCGATAGGGTTGCCGTTGCGATCAAGGTACTTTCCTAATAATTCTTGCTCTTGATTTTGGTTTTCAAATACACTGATTTGTTCTTTTGCTTGGAGGTAAAGATTGAGCATTTTTCTTTTTTCTGCCGGCATTGGATCAATTTTGTTTTTAAAAAAGTCGTAAAGATTCCTCTTCTCGTTCTTTTTTTCAAAAATAGTTATTAAAACTACAAATATTAAAGCCAGCCAAATTGGACCAGTAGCCCATGTTTTTGGAATAAAAAAATCTAAAAGATAGACGATAAACACAGTTATTAGCGAATAAAACATCCATACTAAAACGGCGGCTCTATTCTCTAGCGAAGATTTTGAACGGTGTATCTCAAAATATTCCTCTTTGAGCTCGTTATCTACAAACCTCACCAACTTGCTTGCATTTTCAATGCTCGAATCTTTTTCATAGGTCTCGTTGAGCTTATTTAAAATCATTTTACGCGTTTGGGTCATTGTTTTGCTCCCTTGTTTTTATTCTTTATTCTTGCTTTGATTTCATTCGCTTTTTCTTTATTCATTTCTACACCGTTTATCCCAAACTCATACCTTTTTGCGAGTTCACCTAAAACGCGCTCGTTATTACCTTGATATTGTAAAATAGAGTCATTTGGGATTTTTGATGGCAAATATAGTAACGAAACACCAAAAAAATCGTTTTGAACCGCAAAAGCCGCATCAATACACTGAGATTCGACAAGTAAAGTATCAGATACTTTACTTGACAAATAGTCTTTGTAAAATATAAAAAACGTTCCCATTAAAAACAAAAATATTGCTGGTCCCAATGGCCAATATTTATCAATACCACGTGCAATCATTGCAAATGCAAGTGCTAAAAATAGTGATATAAATATCACACTGTAACCAGGTATAACTGTAAATGTTTTTCCGCACACATCAAGCGTTTCAAATAAAAAAGTCATCTTTTCTTCCTTAATTTATAGATTTATTTATTGTCATTGTCTTATCAATAGTTTTTTTAATCACCACCACAGCAACTACTTCCACTATCACTAGAAGAGGAACTTGAGGAATCACTACTGCTATCGCCCCATGATGATGAACTGAAAGAATCGTTATTGCTAGTAAAGCTCGAATGAGAAGGACTATCATCGAAGCTACTTTTACTAAAAGAACTTGAAGAGATACTAGATCCAAGCAACCCGCCCAAGAATGAACCGCCAACCAAGTATCCTGCGATTGGAGAATGTATCAAGTCAGCTACAACATAAGACGTCCAAAAACAGCTATTATCATCAGAATGTCGATCATTATTTGATGATGGAGATACATTGGTTGTTTTGTCGTTACTGTTAAATGGTAGACCGATATCAGAACGAGAAAAGAAAATGGAATTATTTATGGTGAGCCATAAACCATCAATATAAATTTGAGATCCAAAGAAGTTTTTTAATCGAGGATCGGCTGCATACTCAATATGCTCTTTCGCAATGTAATCTTTTAAAATTTTTGGCGATGTGATTTTCATTTCATTTTTAGAAGCTTTGCGAAAGCATTTTTCACAACACTTGTATTGAATGTCACCTGTGAATGAGAATGCAATAACTTTGATTGGCTTCTTTTGAAATAGTTCATCACAAAAGTCACATTTTTCTTTTACTTCAAGAGAATAATCGTTTTTTACAAGTTTTTTAACTAAATTACCAAATAGCCCCATGATGTTCTTCTCCTTAAATATTTGTGTGTTATTGCGAAAATCCGTTTTTTACTCGTTTGTTGTCAAACTTTGCAACTCTGGCACGATCACCTCTTTGTAATAGCGATTAATTGCCAAGGTGACGATTTTGGAAACGATTTCAGGTCTTTTCCCATCAAATCCTTTTAAAGGTGCGATTACATTGATTTTTTTCAAAATGTCATCGTTTAGAACAATTCTTAGCAAAGTTGATTTTTCCTCATCAATTTCACTTTTTTTTGTAGTATCTTCTTCAGCCATTGTATATTTCTCCTTATATTGAAAATTATTTCAAAAGTATAGCATTTAATAAAAATAAATCAATAGTTTACGTTAAATGTAATTTAATTGATTTTTATAATATAAACTATTGCTATACTTCATTATATTTGTTATAATTTTGGCGTTTTTAGAAAATGATTTGTATATAAATACAAGTTATTTGAAATTTACAATACGTCATTATGTAATATAATGAAGTATTCCAAAGAGTTTTGATGAATAAAAACATTGAAGGCTAAAAAATGAATCAAGAGTTATGCAAAAAACTATTATATTTTTTAAATAATTACTCAAAAAAACTAGAACACGAAAATAAATCAATAAATACTATAAAAAGTTATAAAAACACGATTAATCAATTTATTGATTTCATATCAACATATTCAGAAGAAATTAGCTTGGAAACATTAAAACCATCAATTATTTACAGTTTTTTTGATTACAAAGAAAAACTTCTCCAAAAGCAAGGAAATTTAAAAACTGGAACAAAAAAGCTTGTAACAACACATTTAAAAACTTTTTTTACATTTATTGAATTTGAGGGAGATTACTTATTAGATTTTACGAGATTGTTCAAAGGAATCAAATTTAAAAAAGATAAAAGAGTCCCACCGAGCTTAGATCAAAAATCAAAACAAAGTCTTCTTAATGAAATTGCCAAAAAAATTGATAGGAACAATGATTATGTTGCATTTAGAGATTCTTTAATTATCAAGGTAATGATTTTTGCTGGTTTGCGTATTTCGGAAGTTTTACAATTAAAATTCAAAAGCTTTGTTAATGAAGATGAAG
>Ga0265295_1009039_pt1 | contig 10818 bp, 9 predicted proteins | sample Munlansysbiofilm_FD_192503 | JGI IMG/M metagenome (GOLD analysis project Ga0265295, IMG submission 192503) | Leachate microbial communities from a municipal landfill in Southern Ontario, Canada - Methane capture system biofilm | ecosystem: Engineered > Solid waste > Landfill > Unclassified ... | reverse complement strand
AAAATGCAACATACGGAGTTAAGCATATAAAATTGAAATTATCAGATAAACTAGTATCTTGTAACTTAGTCTCCACATTTGCATTTATAAATCTATCAAGTGCAAAAAATTGATAATCTGGCATATATTTTGCAGTTAATGTTATAAGTTGGAAATAAAAATTATCATTTCCTCGAAATGGAGATAAAATAAACTTTTCATTTTCTTTTATCTTTTCTTTTAGTCCATTGAGACTATTCTCTAAATCAATATTCTTTTTTCGCGTAGTAATAATTCTATTAATAGCTTTATCGGAATATAGTGCAGAGATAGCATTGAACTTTCTTATGGGAACATGATCAAGCTTAACAACTGTACTTTCAAAACCATTAAGTTTTAATATATTACTTAATACAACTGCAAAATTCATATTAGCCATACAAATTATAATATTATCATATTGATTCTTTTTGCAGTCTTCAAGAAGCATAACTGCACTTCTTAAAACTGATACATAAAAATCAGATACCTGCAAAGATATTGTCTCTTTCATAATTTGGAAATCTTCGTTTAAACTTTCATTATCCAATTTAACATCACTCAATAATCTCCTAGATAAATCTTGGCAAGTTCCATACATCAAATCATCATCTTCTCTTTCTGTATAAGAAAGATAAGTTACCCAACTACTAGTTCCCCATCGTTGATCATCTTGTGAAAAAGTCTCCATAAAAACAGAATATTGAAAAAGTGTTTTTATTTCATTTTCAAAAATATATTCTTTAATATCAGAAGGAACATCAAAATAATTAACTTTATTTCCATTAATGTAAAATAAAGGATTTTTTGCATCTTGTATTTGTTCAATAATTGAAGTATAGTGTTCTGGATTATTGCTTATTTGTCTTGATAGTCTTATTTCTTTTGCAGTTCTTGGTAAATTTAAATCATCTGCTCTATCTAGCCTTTTTTCTTTAGCACTTAGTCTTGGTACTCTGAATATACTTCTTCCTGTATTTTTATCTATTCTTATTTGTCCATTAAAAAAATTAATATATATTTTTTTTACAGTATTATTGTTTTTTATTCTTAGTAAAAAATTTTTTATACTTTTTTTTAGAGGTCTAGTGTTCATTTCTTTCCTTTTATGATGTATTTTCTTATAAATTATTTGTCATTATACTTTTTGCAATTATAAAATCTATCTCTTCATCAATATCTATAGAATTTAATCTATCCATTTTATATGCAAAAATATTACTCTTTAAAAAAAAACTTTTTTCAGCTAAAAGTTTCTCTGTTTTACAAATATAAATAGCTCCATTTAATCTATAATATGTCTCTAAATCTTGACTTCTTTTATTTAATACTTCATCTTTTAAAAAAGTATTCATACTATCATCTGTGGGTAATGTATTACTCCAAAGAGGACTATGCTCCATAGCACAAACACTTACAACAGCATCAGCATTTTTTGATTCTAAAAGTTCTATTGCTCCGTCTATGTGATATTGATTTCTCAAAGGACTAGTTGGTTGAAGTAATACTATATAATCATAATCTGACATATTATCAATAGTATGTTTGATAGCATCAAAAGTTGTTGCCATATCACTTGCTAATTCATCAGGTCTTTGTATAGTTTCAGCTCCATATTTTTTTGATATATTTAAAATTTCATCATCATCACTAGTAACTACTACCTTATCTATGTATTTACTATTAATTCCTGCTTCAATACTCCAAGCGATAAGTGGCTTACCAGATAATGCAAGTACATTCTTTCTAGGAAGTCTTTTACTCCCTCCCCTTGCAGGAATTATGGCTAAAAATGTTTTATTTTTATACACTAAAACACCTCATTGTATTCATCATTTGCTTTTTTATACTCTTCTATTCTTCCAATATCAAGCCAATATTCTCTCAATGGGAATGAAATTGTATTTTTATTTAAACCAATAAGTTTTTCAAACAATGTTGGCATATCATAAAACTCATTTTGTGGAATATATTCTAATACTTCAGGAGAAAGTAAATAAATACCCGCACTCACAAAAAACTTCTGAATTGGTTTCTCTTCAATAGATAAAATCTTACCTTCTTGTATGTTGACAACTCCGTAAGGTACTTGAAAATCATAGTCTCTTACACACATTGAAGCTACCGCATTATGAGAACAATGATAACTGTGTAAATGTTCAAAGTTTATATTAGTAAGCAAATCCCCATTCATAACAAAAAACGGTTCTGTTGGCTCTTCTTTTAATAAACTCAATGCTCCAGCAGTTCCCATTCTTTGCTCTTCTAAAATATATTCAATATTAACACCGAACTCTTTCCCATCACCAAAATAGTCTTGAATAATATGTGATTTATAGTTTACACACATCACTATATTTGTATATCCATATTCTGCGAATTTTTCAACAATAGTCTGTAAAATTGGTTTATTTCCTACCTTTAACATAGGCTTCGGTGTATGTTCAGTAAGTGGTCGCAATCGTGTGCCTAAACCGCCAACCATCAATACTACTTTGTTGGTTTTAGTTTTTGGTCTAATAAGTTCTTCAATTTCTATAAGACCTATAATTTTTCTATTATCATCAACAATAGGAATTTGGTGAAGTTTCTTTGAAAGAGCTAAATTCAGGATTGTTTCTTTTGTATCACTTACATTTGCAACTGTTGGCGTTTTGAATATAATAGACTCAATAAAACTATTTAAATCTAGTCCTTTTAAAAGACCTCTTCTTATATCACCATCAGTAAGTGTCCCTAATAGTTTGTCATTTTCATCTACTATCAAAGCTATTTGCAACCCTCCGTTGTCAATAATTGCTAAAGCTTCTTTTATAGTTGAATTTATATGCAATTTTATATTATCTATATTCTTCATTTTTATACTCCTAGGTCATAGAATGATTTTTTCAAAATATTTTCTAAATCTACGGTTTTTAAAACCTCTATAATTTTTTTACTTGCACATCCATCACCATATGGATTTACAACTTCTGTAAGTAGTGTTTTGAATTCTTGTGTGTATAATACATCAAATGCTTTTAATATATCATCTTTTGTAGGCTTACAATCAATAACACTTTTAGCTTTTATACGACCTTTTTGTCTATCTCCAATATTAATTGTACCAATTTTAAAACTAGGTGTTTCTGCTAATCCACTTGAACTATTTCCTACCATAGCATCCATATATTGCAATGCACTTAAATATCGTAATTGTCCCAAAGACATAAAGCAAACTGATTTATAAGAGTTTTTTATCACATATTCATCAATCATTTGATTAATAATTCTTCCATCTGTATCACTATTTGCTTTTGTAAAAATAATGTTTGTATTTTTTAATGTATCAATTGCATCTAATAATTCTTGAAATTGTTCTCTTGCTGTAGCATTTTCTAAAGTCACAGGATGAAAGGTTACTAAAATATTTTTATTATTTAGTTCAAAATTTATAGACTTCTCAAAGTCTTCACGAGAAAGTAATTTTAATCGTTTAATATTTTCAATCCCCATACCACCAACATTATAAACTCGACTTGGATGTTCTCCTAGCTGAATAACTCTATTTTTATATTCTTCTGTTGCAGTAAAATGCAAATGACTCATTTTAGTAATACTATGTCTTATTGCTTCATCAAAAGCACTTTCTGTAGTTTCTCCTCCACTTAGATGAACAACAGGAATACGAGCTATCATAGCAGTACTAACTGCACTCAAAATCTCATATCTATCACCAAGAACCACAACCATATCAGGCTTTAAATCTTCATAAGCCTCTGCAAAAGAAATTTGAGCTAATCCCATAGATTTTGAGATACCGACAGAAGTATCGGAAGATAAAAGCATCTCAATTTTTCTATCTATTTTAAAATCTTTTTCTATTTCTTTATAAGTTAAACCAAATTCTGGGCTTAGGTGCATACCTGTAGCAATCAGTTGAAGCTCAAGTTCGTTATCAGCTTCAATTTCTTTCATAAGCCAATAAAGCAATCCATATTCAGCTCGTGTACCAGTTATAACACATATTTTTTTATTAATTTGCTCACTTTGTTTGTGCATCATATTAGTTCATCTTCATTATAATCTTTAGTTGCTATTGTTCCTACTATTTCATCCCATCGCATTGGGTTGATTCCATTTCCTGGTCTTTTAATAGTAAGATTTTCTTCAGTTAAAATATCACCTTTTTTAATATCTATTTTTGCTACGATTGACTTTCTAGCAATTTCTTTATTTTTACTTTCACTGTTACTTGGCTTTTTGATTCCAGTACCAAAAGCTAACTCTAAATTTCTTATAGCTTTCACCATTGCTTTAAGTTCATCAGGTTCTAACGAAGCTTTATGGTCAGGTCCTTCCATAGTTTTATCAAGTGTAAAATGCTTTTCTATACAACATGCACCCATAGCGACTGCTGCAATATCAACTTCAATTCCAAGAGTATGATCACTATAACCATATGGTATATCAAAAGTTTTACCAATAGTTACCATTGCCTTCAGATTTACATCTTCCATTGGTGTTGGATATTCAGTATTTGCATGAAGTACAATTATGTTTTCTTTTTTAGTACCTGATTGTGTTAAAATATCTAAAGCATCTTCTATTTCACCCATATCTGACATACCTGTTGATAATATTACTTTTTTATTCAGTTTTCCTATATGTCGTAAGTAAGGAAGATTGGTTATTTCACCACTTGGAATTTTAAATATTTCTAGTCCTAAATCAGTAAGTAACTCTATACTATCATGGTCAAAAGGGGTTGAAAGAAACATAATATTTTTTTCCATACAATACTTCATTAATATACGATGGCTATCAACATCTAATTCTAGTTTTTTAACCATATCCAATTGGCTTTCTTGTTTACCTGTTGTTTGAATTTGATATTCGGCTTTTTTTGCAAATTTACTTATAACTTTTTCAGCTTTAAATGTTTGAAATTTTACAGCATCAACCCCAGCCTCCACTGCAATATCAATTAATTGTTTTGCTAATTCTAAGCTACCATTATGGTTGACACCTGCTTCTGCAATAATAAATGTTTTTCCTAACTGTATCAAACTATCTCTCCCTTGGTTAATATTTTTACAACTCTAGCTGGTGAACCAACAGCTACTGAATAATCTGGAATATCTTTAGTTACCACCGAGTTTGCACCAATAACAGAATTTCTTCCTATAGTAACTCCTGGTAGGATAACACTATTCACACCAATCCATGCTCCCTCTTTAATTAATACTTTTTTAGAGTTATAACCTTGTGCTTTGATAGGTATATCTATCTTATCAAAATTATGTGTCGCACTATATATACTTACATTAGGTCCTAATAAAACATCATTAGAAATTTCAATTCCATTATCTGGATCATTTGGCATTGCACTTAGAATTGTTCCTGGTGGAATTATAACATTATCTCCTATTGTAATACTATTTGTTCCATTAATAGTTACAAAAGGTCTAATCTCAGAATTAGTTCCAATTTTATATATTTTCTTTTTTTGAAACCATAAACGAGAAGTTTTAGCATAGAGTAGCCAATGAGTCAAATACATATCTGGTCCAATTTTTGGAAAAAATAAAAAAAATTTTAATGTTTTAAACATTTTTTTTCCTAAATTTATCAAATTTCTCAGTATTTAACATAAATTTACTTTTTGCACCAGCTTGATTTCGTACAATAATTGACTTTTTATTACCATATTTTGATATAACCATTTGAGCAAATTCATAATAAGAATAATTGTTTTCACCTATATTATAAATTTCTATTGTATTATCCCATTGTACATTGATAAAAAAGATTATATTATCAAGTAAAGTATTTAAATGAATAAAATTACTTATTCTTTCCCCATTACCATAAACACTAATCTGATTTTTTTCTTCTAATTCTTTTATCATTACTTTATAAAGCCTATTATCAGCCATTTCTTCTGAATAAACTTGCCCTATTCTCAAATGTATAAGTTTAATTGCAGTATTTCTTAAAGAAAAGTTTAAAATATTTTCACCACATACTTTTGATAATCCATACAAAGCATCACCATTAAGTGAAGGATTTATCAATGATGTTTCTGTATATTCTCCATCTATATTGGGATACACTGCCATACTAGAAAAATTAATAAATTTTTCAGGATTAAAATGTTTTGCAATTAGTATAAGATTCTCGTATATTTTAATATTATCATATAAAATAGTCATGTCATCTATTGTTTGAGGTGATGCCATCTTAGATGCGGTATGAATAATCATATCAATAGTTAATGTACTATTACACAATTGTTCTACTTGAGATGAATCTAATAAATTTAAGAAAATAATATTGTCTTGAAAAGAAAAAAAGCTAGAATTTTTTACACAAAATAGATTATGTTCTAACTTTAATTTTTCTGAAAGTGCTTTTCCTACATAACCATTAGCACCTGTAATTAAAATATTCATTATTGTATAGTCTCTTTTATAAACATTTCATCAAAATATCTTTTTACAATTCCCTCTTCTAAATTAAAAGATATTACATTATGATTTAATAAATACTCTAAAATATATTCCACTTCATTAAATCCATATAATGAACGAATATATGTTGTACCTGAATGTCGTGCATTTATTTCAAATATTTTTGGTATTCCATTAGAATCAAGTCTTAGTTGGAAATTACAAACACCAAATTGTCCTAATTTACTTGAAACATCTTCAATATATTTTGTAATGATTTTCGGATAACTATGACTAAAATATGTACTACTAGTATTACCATCTTTTAAATCTCTTCGCAAAACAATACTCTCTTTTACTTCATTATCTAATACAATAACACCACATGTATATTCTGTATCTTTTGAACCGACACATTCTTGAATTACAGGATTAGGCACAATTTCTAATTTTTCATATAACTCATTTTCATTTGAAACAACAAAAACATTAATACTTCGATAACCATTTCTTGGTTTTATAACCAAAGGAAATTCTATTTCTTTGGTTTCTAAAGCTTTTTTGATTTCATTTTGTAAAAATGTTTTAGGGTAATATAAATTATTCTCTTTTAAAAACTTATATGTTTCATATTTATCATCAGCTATTTTAACTGTTTCTTCATCGCTTACAACAATAATACAAGAAGTTTTATTTTCAATATATGATTTATATTTTGCAAATAAATGCAACTCAAAATCAACACCAATAAACAAAATATTTATTCTTTCACTAATAATAATATCAACTACATTTGCAAACCAATCTTCTTCTTTTACATTTTTATCTAATATATCTACTAATACATAATTTTTATCAACCCAATAAGAACCTATTGTATTCGCAAAGTAATCCATTCCTATAAGTTTTTCATTTTTAAATGATGATTTTTTTATTGATTTAATAACAGCTTGCCCAATTAATGAACCTGTTCCTGTAATTCCTATTATATACATTTAATATATCCTTCTAATTTTTTATTCCAAGAACCCATTTCTAAAATATTGTGGGAATCTGTCCCAATTGAAATATGAGGGTTATGCTTTTGAAGAAGTGGGTGTAGGACATCTATTTGAGATGAATGATACCTACCATTTAAATCAAATGCAATATCATTTTTAACACATGCTATAATAATTTCCTCAAAAAAATCAGCAGGAAATTCTTTAAAAAAAGCTAAGGACATTCCTCCTGGATGTCCTAATACATTAAACCCTCCACTATTCAAAGCTGCCAAAGACAACTCTAATTCAATTTCTTGAGCTACATTTACTTTAAATTCAGAAGCATTGTATAATTTACGCCCTAAAGGAAATCGATGAACGCTAACAATTGCAATATCAGCTGCTTCTACCACTTCCCTTTTAACATCAATGTTTCCATAAAAATCATTTACTTTTGCTTCAAAACCTTTGTAAAGGTTAAGGTTTACTTGAGTGTTTAAATGATTTATTTCTTTTTGATATTCATCAAAATATGTAGAGCTTTTACGAATATGATCTGTAATTGCAAGAGAGTTTAAACCATGTATTTTTGCTTGTTCAATAATTTCTAATACTGAATTCTTACCATCAGTCCAAGTTGAATGTAGATGAAAATCAACTTTTAAGTCTTCAATACATAAACTATTGTATTTTGAAAAAAAACTTATTGGTTTCATATTTATTTCACTCTTACACTACTTGGTATATTCACGGTTCGTTCTTCCAGATATTTTGCATTTTTTAAGTCTGTGCATTGGCAATCTCTAAACATTTCTAGCTCATTCATAAGTCTCCAAATAGGTCTTGTCATAACACCATTTTTATTTGTAAATTCTAAGAATTCATTTCTTGAATTTAAATCACTTAATAAAACAGCTTGAAGCCAATAATTTGACTTTGCATTTGTTGGTTCTTCAATAAACTTAATATCTAAATCAGAAAAAAATTCTTTATATTTTTTTGCTAAGTCTCTTTTTGAAACCAAAAATCTTTCTAATTGTTCAAGTTGAGCTACTAAAAGTGCTGCATTTATATTAGGAAGTCTATAGTTATATCCTATCTCATCATGTACATACTCATAAGGGTGTGGTATTTTTGCCGTTGTAGTGATATGTTTAGCTCTTTTTGCTAAGTTCTCATCATCTGTTACTATAACTCCGCCACCACCTGAAGTTATGATTTTATTACCATTAAAACTAAATGCACCTACTTTGCCAAAAGTTCCAGTATGCTTGTCTTTATAGTAACTTCCTAGTGATTCAGCTGCATCTTCAACTAAAGTAATATTCCAAATATCACAAATTTCTTTTATCTCATCTATCTTGCAAGGATGTCCAAAAGTGTGCATTGGTACACAAGCTTTTATTGTTTTTCCAGTAGTTTTATTAATACAAATATTTTCTTTTACTTCACAGTTACTTTCTAAAAAGTTTTTCAAAGATTCAGGGCTTAATCCCATAGTATCCAAATCAACATCAACAAATATTGGTTTTGCTCCAATATAACTAATAGCATTACAAGTTGCTATAAAAGTAAGAGGTTGAGTAATCACTTCATCATCTTTTTTTACATCTGCTAATATTAAGGATATATGCAGTGCAGCTGTACCATTTACAGTAGCTATTGCATATTTACTTCCTACAGACGCAGCAAACTCTTTTTCAAAGGTATCTACATATTTTCCTACACTTGATACAAATGTAGAGTCAATACAATCATTTAAATACTTTTTTTCATTACCAATAAATCTAGGTTCATGTAAAGGTATAAACTCTTTGGTATTAAAAGTTTCTTTTATAAAATTAACTATTTTTTGCATAAATTACTTTTCCTCATATTCAATATAAACTAATTTTTTTACTTCACTAACAAATGTTTTTTGATTAAAAAACTCTAAATATTTCAATTTCAATAAATATTTCAAAGAACTATAAAAGTCTTTATTAAGTTGACTTTTGGGATTAACTTTTAATATTAAATTCACTGGTATTTCAGACTCCCATGTCGAAAAATTATAATGTTTTTGACTTTTATATTTTCCAAATTTATCTAATTCTTTTTCTGTGGCAGGGAAAAACCTACTATCATTCCCAAGCACAAGTTCTGCCATACCATTAAGCTGATAAAATCCCAACTTCCTACCGTCAACTAATTTGTCACCAAGTTCATTTGTAACTATAAAAGTAGTATTATCTCTTATTATATACGATGTTCTAAAGTTTTCCATAATACTTTGTTGATACATCCAATCTATATTATACCTAATTTGTTCTTTAAGATTAAATATAACAAAAGATAAAATTAAAACACTATATATAAAGATTTTAAATATTTCTTTGAAATTTAACAAATTAGACAATATCTGTATGCCATAGTATAATATAATACTAAACCCTAATGGAAGTAAAACTTGCAATCTTGATGCCCAATTATATAAACTTGGTAATTTCCCTACAGCTATATATGCAAAAACCCCTAACAAAAATGTCAAGAAGCCAATTAACAAGAAATATACATCTAACTTTTGTGTATTATTATTTTCTCTCGTAGAAAGATTAGGCAAGAATAATAGAATCAATGATAAAATCAAGATAACAATAAGAAGATTTACAGAAGATAAAGAAACTATAATTGGGTCAATAAAATTTAATTCAAAAGTTTTGTAAAAAATTTCTAAATCTAAAAATTTCGATAATTTTATACTATTGTATCCAGCATATATTCCAGATGGAACAAAATAAATTGATTTTACAACAAAAAAAACTACTGGTAACAAAATAAAATCAATCTTACTTTTTACAAATATATAGATATTTCTAAAAAAAGTCACTTCATACGAATACATAAAATAAAAAATATAAATCAAAACTATTGCATAAAATACAAGTATAGAATTAATCCAAAAAGAAAAGAAAAATAAGCTTAAAATCAAAATTCTTTTTATTATATTTAGTTCATGTATATTTTTACTTAATAAGTAAAAAGCCATAAAAAAGATAGTTGTAAAAAATGTATAAGGAAAATCTATAAGAGCAATTTTTGCACTGTATAATGGTGCAACTAAGATAAATAAAACTATAAAAAATATATCTATTTTAGGAATAATTCTTAGATTTTCCATTATTTTATATATAAATATTCCATTTAAGAACAATAAAATAAATGTTAAAACCCTGTATGAAAAAATTCCATTTCCAAGATTGAGTAAGAAATAATGCAATCCACTACTAACATATCCAGCATATCCTACCGCTTGAATAAATATATTATTAAGTGTTGAAAAACTGTTACCATACAATACCCAATCATCCCAATATATACCATTATAATTCAATAATAAAAATATA
>Ga0265295_1009037_pt1 | contig 10818 bp, 10 predicted proteins | sample Munlansysbiofilm_FD_192503 | JGI IMG/M metagenome (GOLD analysis project Ga0265295, IMG submission 192503) | Leachate microbial communities from a municipal landfill in Southern Ontario, Canada - Methane capture system biofilm | ecosystem: Engineered > Solid waste > Landfill > Unclassified ... | reverse complement strand
ATTCATCAATATGACATGATTGCCGACGGCGATCGGATCGCTTTAGGGCTTTCCGGGGGGGCTGACAGCCTAACCCTGATCTATATTCTCAAGGAAAGACTGCCGCGAATACCGGTAAATTACGAGATCTTTGCCTTTCATATCGATCCCGGATTTGAGAATGGCTTCAGTGTACCACTTCAAGACTATTGCCGCCGTAACGGCTACCGGCTTGAAGTGGTGAACACGAATATCGGCTCGATTGCCCATGGCGAAGAGAACCGCGAGAATCCTTGCTTTTTGTGCGCTCGTCTCAGGCGAAAGCGCTTATTTGAACTGGCTGCCGCGAATGGTTGCGGCAAATTGGCATTGGGGCATAATAAAGACGATCTGATCGAAACCTTATTTTTGAATATCTGTTATGCCGGAGAAATCAGCACGATGTTGCCGGCACAACCCTTTTTCGACGGGGAAATTACGGTTATTCGACCGTTGGCGTTTGCCGACGAAAAGGACATTCGGCGGTTTGCAAAGGACAACGGTTTTCCTGAATTCATAAACCCTTGCCCTTCAGCCGGGCAGAGTAGCCGGCGAGAGATGAGATTGCTTTTAAATCAATTGTATCAACAAAACCGGAAAATTAAGGGCAATATATTTCGGGCTATGAGCCATGTAAAACCGGATTACCTGCTAAGGTAACAACCGTTTGGAATGATCGCCCCCTGACAGGTCGAAAAAAGAGTTCTAACATGAAAGATATTCAGAGTCTTCCCGACTACCGAAATATACCCATCGATGAAGTCGGCATCAAAAATCTGCGTTACCCCGTAACGGTTAAAGATCGCGCCAATATCATTCAACACACCGTTGCATCCATTAATATGTATGTCGATTTGCCGCACAGCACCAAGGGAACGCACATGAGCCGGTTTGTTGAAATTCTGCAGATGATCCGGCCCGAATTTTCGATCAAAAACATTTCCGCGGTTTTGGCGCAGATGAAGGCGCACCTGAACGCCGCTTCGGCGCATATCGAGATATCCTTTCCGTATTTTATTGAGAAAAAATCACCGGTAAGCGGTGCCCCCGGGCTGATGGACTACACCTGTTCCATTATCGGTTCCAGCGATCGAGACGGTCGGGTGGATCTTATGTCCGAGGTACTCGTCCCCATCACCTCCGTGTGCCCCTGTTCAAAAGAAATCAGTGACGCGGGGGCACATAATCAGCGGGGGGAGGTGAGTTTATCCACACGGTTCAAGAAATTTATTTGGCTGGAGGATATGATCGAGCTGGTGGAATCGAGCGCTTCCTGTGAGGTCTACTCCGTATTAAAGCGCGTGGATGAAAAATCCGTGACTGAAAAAGGGTTTGAGAATCCGAAATTTGTCGAGGACATTGTCCGGGATATCGCGCTGCATCTATACGGGGATGATAATATCACCTGGTTTTCGGTCAGTGCGGAAAACTTCGAGTCGATACACAATCATAGCGCATTTGCCCATATCACCGGCGACAAAAGAGGCTACGGCGCTGATGATTAAATCACAGCTCGTTACGGCTCTGACGGATGAAACGCTCCCTTATTTTGTTTTAATTGCATAAACGCCATCCCTGGTTTTATTCGGTGGTTGAATTTTGGAATTCAGGCAACGAGCGAGCATGGTTTGACTCGAACCATCTTTCGGTTTGACCGCCAATGCCCGGCGAAAATATTTGGTGGCGCTCTCCCAATTCTGATGCCGGTAGACACTCAACCCATTTTCATAGAGGCTTGCCGTTTGTATTACCCCCTGGGGTAGCATTCCGGTAAAACCGAGAATTTCATAAACGCGCAGGGCTTCTTTTTTGCCGATCACGCAAATGGTGTCGAGTTCACAGGCCGCAATTGTTTTTCCAGCCAGCATCCAAGTGAGTCGATTTACTGATCAGGATGTAAGTGCCGTATTCTTTATAGACCCCTTAAAGGCGACTGGCCGCATTGGCCGTATCTCCCATCATAGCGTAGTTTATTCGGCTTTTGGAGCCCATATTCCCGACGACTGCGGGGCCCGTGTTCATGTCGATACGCATTTTTAATGCTGGCATTCCTCTGGATTGTCAGTTTTCCCGAAGCATTTTAAGCCTATCTTGCATATGAATACATGCCCGGCAAGCTACCGCAGCATGATCCGGCAATAGGTTGGGTGCGCCGAATTTGGCAATAATGGCATCCCCCTCAAATTTATCCACAGTTCCTTTTTGGGTCGAGTATGATGTTCGTCAGGCGTTAACCTTTCCGAAATTTCTGAAAACCCCGCGACATCAGGAAAAAAGGTGGTGATTTCCCTTTCTTCGCGGCCGATTAAGATAATATTTCAGAAAGTTAATTTAAACGACTTTTTGCAAGGCCCTCACAGTTGGCAGTGGAAATGTTGGGGGAAATACGGCGACAGTAAACAATCCCATACCGTTACTCAGTGGGCTACAGTATTTATGGCCAGAGCCCTGAACTCATGTGGGCCGTGGAAGACATGCAAGGCTTGAATCGGTGAAAACGGCGTTTTGTCACTCTGCCAGAGCGAAGAGGCTTTCATGGTGGGGCTCAAAGGGCGCCATCGGCACCATTGCGGGTTGCAGGCCCCGTTATATCCTGTGACTGAAAGAACGCTATTATTGCAAAAGTATCCACGCGGCGATGCCGCATGCGTTGAAGTATTACGTCTTTGACGCCAAGGCAGTATAACGGATTTTAAAAGCCCGCCATACCCCGTGCTAATTGGAACACATGAACGCCGGGTCGGCCTCGCGGCGCGCCGGACCGCTGCCGCCTGAAATCAAACAACGGCCGCACCACATCTTTAAAACCAGCAATTTCGGCATGGGTCCAAAAAATGTTTAAGGTTGTTACGTTTTAAAGTGGAGGCAGCACATTGTTAAATCCTTTCAATGCGCGAATTTTAAACATAGTGGATCCCATCCTTTTCTGAACCGGCTTTCGTGATTGTGTGGCCGACATATGCACTTACCCATGCTTTAATAAAACCCGATTAATTATCTAAAGGTATAGGTAATTGGTTTTTTTATTTTTTTCTTGACAGACCTAAAAAAAGGTGAAATGAAAACCTATAAAGTTAGATAAGCGATATAATGTAATCACAATATTACGTAGTTAAAATATTTGGAATTAATCGGTTACATCCAGCAACGTGATAATCTTTAAATTTACGTATCCTCAGCGAGGGAAACCCATGAAAAGCAATGAATATGTTAGAAGTAGGTTTTCAAGGAGGGACTTCATTAAAACCGCTACGGCGGGTGTCAGTGTTGCGAGCCTTTCGGGTTTAGGAGTCAGCTTTGCAAATGCGCATGCCCTAACCGAAGACAATGAAGTTCGAAATGACAACCCAAAATTGACCCCCTGCGATAACCCAATTTTGACCCCCCTATCGTTAAATAAAAAGCCCTCATTACTGTCTCTATTTCAGGAAGGGGCTGTTTTTGCGTGATGGGAGGGGCTGTAGGGAGCGTAGCGACTGGAAGCCCCTCCCATCACGGGCCTCGGGTTCAAATATGCTCGCGCAGCAGTTTCAATGCTTTCTGATCATTGTAGTCGATATCAGATCTCGAAAAATCTCCGATTAAAACCGGATAGCCGTATCCGCTTTCCTGGATCAATAGCCCGCCAAACCCATCGGCGATCCGATAAACCTTTCGGCCGTCGAACCATGTGGTGTTTGCGGGGGTAAATTCAAAACGCACCGTTTCATGTCTGCCCTTTTGCGTGTTGTATATGGTGATCTCGTTCAATTTGGACTCCTTTTTTTGTTTTTCAGCGTCTCCTTTAGCCGGTAACTATCCCAACTGCAGTTGATTACATGGGCTTTATGCGTTACCCGGTCAAGCAAAGCGGCGGTCATATTGGCATCGCCGAAGATCTGCGTCCAATCTCCAAAGCCCATGTTGGTGGTGATGATGACCGGTTTTCTCTCATGGCGCTCGGCAAGAATCTGGAAGATCAATTGCGCGCCTTCCTTGGAAAACGGCACATAACCCAACTCGTCGATTTATGTTGAGCTCAACATAAATCGACAAATGTTGAGTCTTCATTAATGTTGAGATTATAAATTAGCCCGAGCAGAGAGGCAGCCAAGCATTTAAATCTCTACACATTAATTTTCGATCATAATAGAACCTCCCAGAATTGAACTAACTTAAAAGGAGGTTTTAGCATGATCAGAGTCCTGCGCCCTCGGTCGTTTCATGAGTATCTGTCCCTTCCCATTTTGGGGCCGATTCTTGATGCTTTTACACAATGGTCACATCAATGTGGCTATACGCTTGGCACCATTAGAAATCAGCTTAAAGACATCCGTCACCTAATCGCTCTTTTCCAGCAGCAAGGATTGCTTTCCCTCAGTACACTCAATCCAGAAGATTTTGACGGGGCCTATCGCTATTTTCACAAGAATCATCCGGAAATAGCTGGCACAACGCGACAGTTACAAAAATTCCTTGAACAAACTCACCGCCTACCACAACCAGTTCCTATCCCCCAAACTCGCTCAAACCAGCATTTGTCGTCGTTTTCCGATTACCTGAAGCAGGTTAGAGGGTTATCCGGGACGACGATTCGAGCCCATCTGCGTTATCTGGATCGTTTTCTTAATTCGATTGGTTTTGAGGAGAATGAAACGGCGTTGCCATTCCTTGACGTAAAGCAACTCCAAGATTTTTTGGTTAATTGTTCCAAGAAGTTAAATCGATATTCCCTTCAGCATGTAGCAGGATATCTGCGCTCCTTTCTCCGCTTCGAATATAGCAGAGGGGTTTTGTCGGTTCCCCTCTATGAGATGATTGACACGCCCAGAATATATCGACTTGAAAAACTGCCACGCTCTCTTGCTTGGACAACGGTGAACAATCTTCTTCTTTCGATTGATAGGACAGATGCCCATGGGAGACGTGATTATGCCATGCTGTTTCTAATCGCCAGCTATGGCTTGAGGAGTTGTGAGGTCGTATCGTTGACCTTAGACGACATAAACTGGCGTAGCGGTACAATTTCCATCCGTCAGGGGAAAACGGATAACGAGTTCCTCCTTCCATTAACGGATGCCGTCGCTAATGCCTTGATTGATTATGTGAAAAACGGACGTCCTCATCTTCCCTATCGAGAGGTATTTCTACGTATCCGGGCGCCACAGGGTCGATTGAAACCGACGGCTGTCACGGAAGCCTTCCAATGCCAAGTGCGCAAAAGTGGCCTGAATATCCCTTATCAAGGCCCGCACTGCTTGCGGCACTCCTACGCTGTTCACCTTCTTCGGCAAGGGACATCAGTCAAAGTAATTGGCGACGTTCTGGGGCATCGCGACATTGAAAGCACCTGTGTTTACTTAAGATTGGCAATTGATGATCTCCGTGGTGTCGCCCTTGAAGTGCCAACTTGCCAGGAGGAAAATATTCTTATAGATGTCAATGCGCTAAACAATTTGCCGTCTGCCAAATTATTCAAGAAGACCCAACCATCAATGCCTTCGCAAAGCTTTCTGGCGGAAGAAATCACGACCTATCTTAAACTTCACCATTCCCTCGGTAAATTCTACCGGATTGAGAAAGTGGTCTTGCATTCGCTGGATGCTTTCTTGGTCGGACAATACCCGGATGCAAAGGAACTGGACGGAAAAATATTCAACCAATGGTGCCAAACTTTTAATCACTTAACCCCAACGGTTAGACGAAATCACATGCGCATCGTGCGAAACTTCTGTATTTATCGCAGGCGTTTTTCTCCACAAAACTTTGTTCCGGATATGATTACCTTTCCAGCCAATCATGCGAAGTTCATTCCTTATATTTTCTCGTCCACTGATTTGGCGCGAATTCTCAGCGCTGCCAGGCAACTTCCGGTTTCACATCAGAATCATTTAAGATCAGAGGTAATTCGATTAGCCATTATTTTGCTTTATACCAGCGGACTGCGTCGCGGTGAATTGCTCCGCTTGACCATTGGCGATTATCATCCCGATGAATCAACGCTATTGATTCGTCCCACCAAATTCCACAAGGAGCGGGTTATTCCCCTCTCTAAGACCGCAGATTTTGAGTTGCGGGCCTATTGTGACTTACGGAAACGAATGGGAATACCAATGAACGAATCGGCTCCGGTGATCTGGAACAATTCCGTAAGTCCTGAGGGAAAAGCTTATACCGGTACCGGTTTATTGCACAATTTTCGACTTCTTTGTGCCTCCCTTAAAATTTTGACTCACAAAGGCATCCCGCCTCGAATTCATGATATCAGGCATTCTTTTGCCGTGAATGCGTTACTGCGCTGGTATCACGATAATGAAAATGTCCTGGTAAAGCTCCCGCAATTGTCCACTTACATGGGCCATGTCAGTATTGTCTCTACCCAATGCTACTTGCCTTTCATAGAGCCCCTTCGATCAGCCGCCAGCGGGCGTTTCGAACAGAAGTACGGGGATCTTATCACAGACGTGGTCAAAAAATAGCAAACCATAATAATCATGAATGCAAAAGATCGGAGGGGCCTCATGAAGAAAAGTAAGACCACATCCTTGGCCATCGCCTTGCAGGCGTTTTTTCACAATTATCTCCCCCAGCTAAAAGGGGTAAGTCGCCATACGGTTCACAGCTATCGGGATGGTTTGAAGCTTCTGCTGCTTTTCCTGGCCCGGGACAATGGTTCAGTCGATTATCTTGGCTTCCATGATATCAGCGTCTCAAAAATCACCGCTTTCCTGGGTTACCTGGAGACCGAAAGAGGTAATGAAACCAGCACACGCAATATCCGCCTTGCGGCTATCCACAGCTTTTTCCGGTTTGTCGCCAGTTCGTATCCCGAATATCTTCACCTGTCACAGCAAATCCTGAATATTCCGTTTAAGCGCATGCAAACTCGAACCGTTGAATACTTGGAGTATGAGGAACTGACCGCTGTTATCGAGGGAATCGACCGTTCAAAACCAGATGGGCGGCGCGATCATGCACTTTTAATCCTCATGTTCAATACCGGTGCTCGAGTACAGGAAATGGTTGATCTGAAAGCCGACGATTTACACCTATCGGCTCCATTCAGTGTGCGTATTTTCGGCAAGGGACGGAAAGAGCGCATTTGTCCGATATGGACAAAAACCGCTCATGTTCTGCAAGAATATATCGAAGAGCGCAGCATTGATTTAAATAAGCCTTTGTTCTTATTTAAAAATCATCTCGATACGCCGCTTACCCGGTTTGGCGTCAGATACATTTTGGCAAAATACATACTGAAAGCCGTGCCAACCCATCCGTCCCTCAAAGCCAAACGCCTTCATCCCCATAGCATGCGGCACAGCACGGCGGTTCATCTTCTCAAATCTGGTGTTGATCTCGCAACCATTGCCAGTTGGCTCGGGCATGCCAGCAATAACACGACCAACAGATATGCCAAGATCGATCTGGATATGAAGCGAGAAGCAATCACGAAAGCCATGCCCCCCAAAGATGATCTTGTTTTGCATTCGTCTTGGCGTAACGATCCTGACCTCTTATCATGGTTAGAGTCCTTATGACACCTGGTAGGTGGAAAATTAATGTTGAGAATTTTGTTCCTTTGTCAGAAAAAATCCAGGTACCGTGACCAAAATCTCAACATTAATGAAGACTCAACATTTGTCGATGATCAGCAGCCCATAGCCGGCATAGCGTTTGGTGATTCGGCCCAGGGCCTTACCATCCCGAGCCTCGATAAGTTCATTGGCCAGCCCGCAGCCGGTGACAAATCGTGTTTTGATGCCGTTCTTGCAGGCTTCTATCCCCAGGCTGGTGGCCAGGTGGGTTTTACCGGCCCCGCTTTTGCCCAGAAAGATCACGTTACGCGCCTTCTGCACGTACTCACATCCTGACAGCTCTTGAATCAGCCGTGCGTCCAAAGGCGGCGCCGCTTCAAAATCAAATGTCTCAAGGGGCTTTATCAATGGGAATTTGGCTTCGGAAAGTCTCCTTTTGTACCCATTTTCCTTCCGGGTAATGACTTCCGCCTCGGTTAAATTGAGCAGAAATTCATCATATCCCAGTTTGTCCTGGTTGGCCTGACGAAGATGGCTCTCCAAGTCCCGCTTCATGGCCGAGAGCTTCAGGACCTTTAAATTCTCCATCAATACGGCCTTCAATCCGACATTCATATGGCACCTCCGATCTGATGATAAACCGATACATCCGGGGGCGAAAATCTCTGCCAATAGTCCAGGGCGCCAAATTCTGGTGCCTGGTCGTTGTCGTTAAGCAAAATATGCTTGACGGCATCACTGGCACCGGTATTAGCGTCAAGCGCCTTTTCGATGGCCGTTTCAATCTCAGGGGCCTTATGATCCTTGTAGAGCATCAATACGCCGATGAAGTCTTTAACCCCTTTTGTATCTCCCTGCTTTTGGATAAAAAGCGCCAAGAGCCGTTCCAGAGAATCCGGCCAGGAGTTACGCCATTGCCGGATAGGACGTGCCGAATGAAAGGCCATGGGGCGTTGCCGGATCAGCTCCAGATAATGCTGCGGTTGAAGGCTCCACTGGTTGTTGCTGAAAAGCCGGTCGTGGGAGGCAATGTGCTTGCTGCCGTAAAAAATCTCCACACGATCAACATGCAAAACCACGCCGGCCTTGCAATAAGCATAGACGCTGGGGACCGAATAGCGATTTTTATCCACAAGAATCGTTGAATACTTGTCGATTTTACCCGGCCGCGTCTCGAGGTTGCCGAACGCTTCCGGCAGTTCAAGCAGATGCTCTTTCTCGTTTTCGTACAGTTCGCTGACGGTATGCTCTCTTCCGGCAATCCGGTGATCTCCATAGGCATGAGCCGCAGCCAATAGCCTTTCATTGAGCGCTTCCAGGCTGTCGGCCTCCGGAATGGGCACCATGTAATTACGCCGGGCGTATCCCACCAAGCCTTCAACGCCGCCTTTTTCATGGCCCTGGCCGGGATTACAAAACGCAGGTGCAAAGCTGTAGTAAGCGCGGAACTTCTCAAAAGACTCCTGAAGATCCCGTTTTTTACCCCTCAATATCCTTTGAACCGCCGTAGTTAAATTGTCATAGATCAATCTCGGGAAAACGCCTCCGAAAAAGGAAAACGCCCGAATATGACCGTCAAACAGCGCCTGTTGCCGTTCGCACGGATAACACCGGACAAAATGTTTGCCCGAATATTTTGAACGCATGCAGAAAAATTTTAGTCGCGTTTCTTTGCCGTCGATTATCGCCTGGCATCCGCCCCAGTCCACTTCAGCCTCGACACCGGCTTCCGGGTCGGAGGGGATATATACCATCCGCCCATCAAGCCCCAGATCTTGCTTGGCCTGCCGCACATACCGGCGCACGGTCGTCTCGGCGCCTTTGAAATCATGTTCCGTCTGGAGCCGGTTATAAATCCTTACCGCCGTGTGTCGTTGCTTTTTGGGCCGCTGCTTGTCGTCAACAAGCCATCCATCGATGATGTCCCGAAAAGGATCTAAAACAGGAAATGGTTGGACATCTCTTGTTTTGTAACCTTTATACTCGCCTCGAATGGCATTTTTAATGGTGTTTTTGGAATGCCCTGTTTCTCTGGCAATCTGTTTGACCCCCTTGCCGTAAATCCGATAACTCGTCCGAATTAAATCGTATTGATCCACCTTTAGCATTCTCCTTTCCTCCGATAATTGTGAATTGCCTGTCGGCAATCTCAATATCAGAGATGTGCTTAAGGGGGGTCAATTTTGGGTTATCGTTTGTGCCCAAAAGGGGTCAATTTTAGATTAGCGAAACTACAGTATCGCTAATCCCATATGCTCTTAATTCACTTAATGTCGCTTTTTCCGATCTGGACAAATTTGCGCACCCAACAAAGACAAGCCCAATCAAAACCAAGATCAACCCTTTCGAATAATTCACCATTGTTTAATTTCTCCTCTTTGTGTTTGTAATATTGTTTTGGGCAACAGAATGGTGAGGTTACGAGAATATGCAAAAAATCACAATAGGCACAAATGCCTATTTTGATATAGGCGCTTGTGCCTATATGTTGGGGGATGGGTATTATTTCAAGCGGCTTCGCGTTCGATAAAAGCGGGGCCTTTTTCCTGAAAATCAGCAAAAGAAACGAACTGCTTATCAGCGGCACTGGTGATCATGCTGCGATCTTTGCGGCTGAGCGCTTCAAAATCATCATGCACCACCACCCCGCAAAATGAAATCTTGGCTTTCTGAAACTCCAAGAAAGAAATGGTGGCTATTCGCGCCTTCGCGTTGTCTTTGACGCCAAGCAGAAATAACTTTTTCTTATTGGTTTCAATCAAATAATCAACCTCTAATTCGGCCCTGTCATTAATTGGCGTCACGGACTTTACCGGATTGTATTTGGCCAGCTTATTCTCAATATAATCCTCGAGCATTTCATAAAATAAACCTTTTACCACTTCTCGCTTTAACACACGCATATTGGAAACCTTGGCAACGGCTTGTGTAAACTGCATCATCGCAGGATAAAGCGACTCCTCTTTGGTATCAATAAACAATCGTCCGTTTTCTTCCGATAGTTTGTTTTCTAAAAGAATATTCTTAAAAACTCTCTCTTTGTTTGGTGTATCAATCTCCATGTCGTACGATAGCCGCATCAGGGTCATTGCATGGTCAGAAATTCTTAACATACCGGGTGATGTCGACTTTTCAATATAGATATCCATCAGGTCCCCATCTTCGTGGAAAATGGGTGCTATTATCTGATGTATCCCCGGTCTTTTTTCAACGATCCGAATTCGTTCATTGAATTGGGCTTTAAGCTGTTCGAGATATCCTTGCATTTCAATCACTCGTTTTTAAA
>Ga0265295_1009036_pt1 | contig 10819 bp, 7 predicted proteins | sample Munlansysbiofilm_FD_192503 | JGI IMG/M metagenome (GOLD analysis project Ga0265295, IMG submission 192503) | Leachate microbial communities from a municipal landfill in Southern Ontario, Canada - Methane capture system biofilm | ecosystem: Engineered > Solid waste > Landfill > Unclassified ... | reverse complement strand
TTGTTCTTACCATGATGTTGTGATTTAAGTTTAGTTACAAATATGCCCATACAAAGGCTTTGCAATTTAAACTACAACTCGTATATTTGGTAAGAGGTTATCCGCCGTAGGGCGGATTTAGTTCAACCCCAGTGATTTATTCAAATAGCCACTATCTCCGGCAGCGACTAAGTTTCACAACCAATCTAGTTGCCCAAAACAGGGTTCCACATATGTTGGGGTAACCCGCATTTGCATTCATCTTTTACAAAGTTGATGAATAATACGGGCTAATATGAATGCCAATACAAAAACAACATACTAACACTTTAGTAAAACTCTTTTTATCTTTGCAACTTAGTAAAGTGTATTATCCACCCAATAGAATTGTAAAATATTTATCAACCAGGTTAGACAATGCAAAATATTTATCCGAATAATTTTGAAGAAAAAATCGGTTTCGACCATATACGCACCAAGGTAGCCAACCTATGTCTTTGTGATATAGGCAAACGAAAAGCTGAAGAAGCAACTTTCTCCACCAATTTTACGAAAATATCGAAGGCCATTGAGCTATCAGCCGAAATGAAAACCATTTGCCAGATGGAGGATTCATTCCCAGTAGATGGATATTCGGATACAACCCCATTTTTAGAACGCATTAAGCACGATGGAACTTGGCTAAACGAAACCGAACTTCTAAGCCTTAACCGCTCGCTTAACGCCATAAAGTCTGTACTATCATTCTTAAAAAAAGGGGAGAAACCTAAATACCCTCACCTAGCACAGCTGGCAAGCAACGTTGACTATTTCCCGTACGTAACTCAACGCATTGATTCTATTCTCAACCGATTTGGTAAGGTTAAAGACAACGCCTCGCCAGAACTAGCTCAAATTAGAAAGGAAATTTCAGCAAAGCAAGGTTCCATTTCAAAACGGATAAGCTCAATACTAAAACAGGCTCAACACGACGGGCTTGTTGACTCCGATGCAACCACTTCGATACGCGATGGACGCCTTGTTGTTCCTGTACCCGCAGCAAACAAGCGCAAGCTAAAGGGTATAGTACACGACGAATCGGCCACTGGAAAAACAGTTTTTATTGAACCCGTAGAGGCGGTGGAGCTAAATAACGAGATTCGGGAGTTAGAATACAACGAACGAAGGGAGGTTATTAGAATACTGGTAGAATTTGCCGACTCCATTCGACCATACATACCTGAGCTCCTTTCGTCATACCATTTTTTAGGAGAAATCGATTTTCTCCGTGCTAAAGGCCTATTTGCCGCCAACGTAGCTGGAGCAAAGCCTATTATGCATAATACAACCAAAGTATACCTACGAAAAGCGGTGCATCCGCTGCTGGCAACTGTACTTAAAAGAGAGGGCAAGGAGGTTGTACCTCTTGATATTGAGCTCGATGAAAAAAACCATATTCTGCTAATTTCTGGTCCAAACGCAGGAGGAAAATCGGTTTGCCTAAAAACGCTTGGTATAGCCCAATACATGCTGCAATGCGGTTTTTTACCGCCGGTACTAGAAAACTCGGAGATGGGTATTTTTAAAAAGATATTTATTGATATTGGTGATGAGCAGTCGATTGAGAACGACCTAAGCACATACAGCTCGCATCTTCTTAGCATGAAATTCTTCCTAAAAAATGCCGATAACCAAACCCTAGTACTAATTGATGAATTTGGGGCTGGAACCGAACCGCAGATTGGCGGAGCAATTGCCGAATCGATGCTTCAACAGTTTTCAAACCAAGGAACCTACGGTGTGATAACCACCCACTATAGCAACCTAAAGCATTTTGCTGCAACTACCAACGGGGTTGTAAACGGAGCGATGCTTTTTGATTTGGGCAAAATTGAGCCCCTCTTTAAGCTAGAGATTGGGGTGCCAGGCAGCAGCTTTGCTTTTGAAATTGCCCGTAAAATTGGGCTCCCTGAGGATGTACTAAATCTTGCTGAAAGCAAAACTGGAACAGACCATGTTAGCTTTGAAAAACACCTTAAAGAAATAGCGCGCGATAAGAGATACTGGGAGCGTAAACGTAACCAGATTCGCAAGGCCAATAAAAAAGCGGAAGAGTACGAGCAGAAACTAACCGAAGAACTTAACAACCTTAAGCAGCAAAGGAAGAGTATCCTTAGTAAAACGAAAAGGGAGGCTGAGGAAATTCTATCTAAATCGAACAAAATAATTGAGAACACCATTCGCGAGATAAAGGAATCGGGAGCCGAAAAAGCACGAACACGCAAAGCACGACAAGTTCTTGATACCCAAAAAAGTAGCATTAGAAGTAGCTTTTCGGAAGCTGACCCCACTATTGCAAAAAAAATGGAGCAAATCCAAAAACGACAGGAGCGTAACGCTAAACGAAAAAAGCAACAGGGTGAAAAAACAAAAACAGACACACAAAAACAACGAACACCAAAGCCATTATGTGTAGGGGATAAAGTGAAAATTTCGGGGCAGGATACTGTGGGTGAAGTTATGAAAATTGAGGGTAAAAACGCAACTGTTGCCTTTGGCAACATGATTACCAGTATAAGTACTACAAAGCTTAAACGAATTGCAGTATCGGACTACCGCCGCGCCGAAAGAACGGTTCGAACACCACAAACAGGCATTGGCTTCGATATGCAAAAAAAGAAGTTAAACTTTAAATCGGAAATCGACATTAGAGGATACCGAACCGACGAAGCGCTAGAGGCCGTTCAGGATCTGATTGATGAGGCAGTAATGATTGGGATTGGAAGGGTGCACATTTTACATGGTAAAGGAAACGGCATATTACGGCAAGAGATTAGGTCGTTTTTAAAAACGATTCCCTTTGTTCTGTCGTTTGCCGATGAACACATTGAATTTGGAGGCTCGGGAATAACCATTGTGGAGATTGACTCATAAAACAAAGGTAACAATCCACTTAAACGAAGCTTTCACACAAATGATTTCTAACTAGTTTAGCCCCCTTGCCTTTTGTAATTTAAAAATAAAGAACTAAATTTGATTAGGAATTGCTTAACCCACTATATTTCAAGTTAATTATAGGCTTGATATAACAATACTAAAACCATAACATATGAACATTTTCCTACTCAATGCCCCAACGTTTAAAGTAGCCACTCAGCTTTTTGGGTTAAATGGAGCAGGTGTTTTAATCATTTTAATGATCCTGCCATTCTTGGGATTTTTAAGGTCAGTAGCAACGGGCATAAAGCCATCGTTTATTCTTGATCAAAAACAGGTCCAAGATGAATGGTTAAACCGTAGCCCTTTTTCGGCCATTCTTTTACCCATTATGGGTTTCTTTATTTTCATATTCAATGCCTTTGCTTGGGCCATATACAGCCTAATTTCAATTATTGAATTTATTGGCTTTATATTTAAGGCAATCTGGTGGGCCATACTCTGGCTGTGGAACGAATTTATTCACCCAGTCGTTTTTTTTATTGCAAAATTAGTATGGCACTACGTTATTGTTTGGAGCTGGAGATTTTTTAAACTTGCCATTACCCGAATCCCTGAGGCGTTTAGCGTACAAACCTTTAAAAAAGGTTTTCTTTCGGTACTATCACTATCATTTATTGCCTTTTTCTTTATATACCTAAGCAACATGCTTCAGCAGGAGTGGATACTAATAATAATGGTATTTGCCCTACTTTTCGGGGTTACCTTTTTCACTCTGTACACCCTTTATGATGATGAAAAAAGACATTTTGATGATTTTTGGACCAAAACAGTACTATCTAAACTAGGGATAATGGTAATTGCCTGCATAGTTAGCGCATCAATAATAGTTGCACTGCATATGTTTGCAGGAACAGCAATACAAATACCCTTACTAGGCATTGCCTACCCCGTTTCAATTATTCTACTCGTAGTAGGAGCTGTTGCTATGGTTTTAGCAATGGTAACAAATGCCATAGCACCCGCCTACACAAAAGAAAACAAAGGTAATTTTGAAGAGAAAGGTTTTTTAATAAATACAGGCATTAGACTACCCCGATTAGTTGGTTCTACCCCATTCCTTATTATTGGTGGAATAATAACATCATTACTAACCATTATTATTGGTTCTTTTTTGTGGTGGTCAACCAACACAATTAAGGAAACATTTTGCTTAGATGCACAAGATAACGTACAATCGGAGCTTTCGATAACCAACGAGCACTTTAACACCTTTTATAATACTAATACAAAGGCAAACATCGCATTAGATTTTACAAATAAACATTTAAAAAGAATTGCAACCCTCGAATCAAGAGATTATGCCCTTAATTTACTTGTACAGGACTGGTTCCAAATAGTACAGAACCTCCCCGAGGGGCTTAGAACCACCCATTATGAGAAGCAAAACATTGAGCGTTTACAACAAACCTATGCGAGCAAATCGGTTGAACTATCAAAAATGATAGGCAAAGTTGAAAAGAATATCACACAGTTACGATCGAATAAAAACCATGACCCTAGTGATGTTGAAGCGCAAATTGAGATGGAAAAAAGTAGGCTCGAAAACCTGAAAAATCGGCGAGGACTTATAGAGTCGCAACACATACTCAGTACAAGCCTAACCGAATTTCGCATTGGTTCAATAAAATACACCAATGTGATGTGGGTTATAGGTACTTTTTTTGCAATGCTCGGTTTGGTAATACTTGCGGCCATAGTATTTACACCATACTGGATCTATAGAACAAAATTTTTCTTCGATCTATATAGCTATCACCACAAAGGCAAATCGTATCTACAAGAACAAATTGACTTTTACAAAGCCAGAAATAAGAATCAACCTTTACTGGGATTTTTTGTCCTGCTTACCTTAATTATTATTGGTGTTATTCTGCCATTAATACTGATTATGTAACCAGGAATAAACCCGATAAATTTAACCCGCATTATTCGCCAACTTTGTTAAAGATGAGTGCAAATTCGGGTTGCCCCAACAAGATTTTTCAATACCTTTTTAAACCTTATTCAAATTAGATAGTCTTAAGGTAGGAAATCTCATAATCTTAGGGTAAGTAAAAAGTTTCACTAATGGCTCAACTAATTATTCAGCTTACCAACTACAGATAAAGTACTTGCCAAGGCGAAAATAGCCTTGCAGTTTTGGTTGTTTTTAGGTTTAGTTTATGATTTGCTTGTGACCTTGGGGTAATTCTCAGGGTCACTTTTTTTACGGCAAATTAGTTATAGCAGAAAAGGTTTTCCTACTTATCAATCTCCTCTTCAATAAACCTTTCGAGCGATTCGATGCCAATCCGTTTGGCAATAATTTTCTTATCCTTATCGAGCACATAGATAACTGGCGTGCTGTAAATATCATACAGCTTGTGGTAATTTGTTGTGCGCATTGGATCCCAAACGTTTATCCAATCCAGCTCATTCTTCTCAATATACTCTTCCCACTTATCGGGTTCGCCCTGGGTGTACACGGCAAACACATTAAACCCTTTCGACTTATACTTTTGGTAAAGTTTTTTGAGCGCAGGGGAAGTCTTCTTGCAAAAGCTACAGTTAGTGTCCCAAAAATAGATTACCATAATTTTTGCATCTACCTTGCCTAGCTCATGCAACGAACCATCTAAATCTCTCATCTTAAGATTGGGCGCCACTTCGCCAATTAAATTGGGTTTTAAATTGGCAACCCTCTCGGCTATCTTGGTTTTGGTCTCTTGTGTTATCCAGGGCGTTTTGCCAGACAGGAAGTAATTTTCGGCAATATTCACAAAAACGGCATCCATTCCCATAATAGATGAATTTGAGTATTTTGAAAACAGATGGGTTACAATAAAACGATACATATCGTCGTTTGCCTGTGCTCGTTCAATCACGCTATTAGCATACGGGATTACTGTATCAGCAACAGGTATTAGCACCCTATCAAAATAGTTGTCAATTCTATCCTGAAAAAAAGGTGTGCGAATAAGCCCTGCTTCCGAAAAGTTTACGTTATCAAAATAGTGCTCCTGATTGTACCTTATACTGGTAATCCACCTAAGCGAATCGGCATTGGGGGCATCATCGGGTATATTAAAATCGGGAAACTCAACAGGCTTCAACGTCCTAATTATTTCTGACAGTAGCGTTTCAGGGTTTGCCTTAATGGTGGCATCCCACATGCTCTTAACCTCATTGTCAACCAAGGCAATGCTATCGAGTAGATTTTGTTTCACCTCACCCCCATCCTCTTTCTGACTTTGAGCACGTTTTTGCAGCTTGCTCATAACACCCTGTTTCTGGGCCAAAAAGGTTCTGTACTTTGTAAATGCTGTGTTTTCGGGCGAATTGGTAAACACCAAATCCTTAGCCACATTTTCCAGCGTTGTGCTTACACTAAACTGCTGATTATCGGTAATAAGCAGCTCAAAGTAGCTGTTTGGTAAAACCACAAAATACATACCTCGGGGAAGTAACGAATCGCCTTTAAACACTGCCACGCCATTGCTATTCACAGGAGCGGTATCGGCAAGCAAAGTTTTTTCACCAAAGTAGTACCCCATTTGCAATGTTGAATCCTTTAATCCATCAACCTTTACCTCAATTCTATAATCCTGAGCGCTAACCGAAAAAACAAAAAGGATAGATACAATAACTATAAGTGTACGTTGCATGGTTTATTTTTTTTAAATAGATTAATCTTCAAAAATAGAAAAATTGTGGCAGTGTACGCCTGCATTTTTAGATTTATTAACAACAATTGTACAAAGAAATTGTTAAACAGGCAGAACAAACCATATTTAGGAAAATTTTATGAGCAGCTCTACAAATAAGCTATCAGCACAAACCAGTCCGTATTTATTGCAGCACGCCACAAATCCTGTTAACTGGTACCCATGGGGCGATGAGGCTTTTGAAAAAGCAAAACAGGAAAACAAGCTGCTGCTCGTTAGCATTGGATACAGCAGCTGCCACTGGTGCCATGTTATGGAAAGAGAATCGTTCTCGAACCCCCAGGTTGCTGAGTTTATGAACGAGCACTATGTATGCATTAAGGTTGACAGAGAGGAGCGCCCCGATATTGACCAAATATATATGAATGCCGTGCAAATTATTACCCGATCTGGCGGATGGCCACTTAACTGCTTTGCGCTACCCGACGGCAAACCAGTTTACGGAGGCACATACTTTAAAACAGAAACTTGGCTCGATATTCTGAAAAGTTTAAACCATACCTGGATTAATGAACCGGGCAAAGTGATTGAAGTTGCCAACGAGCTAACGGAGGGGATTTCGGAAACAGGAATTATTTCGAAAAGGGTTGAAAAAAACGAGTTCGACAAGAGTTTTCTTCCTAAATACGTTAACGCCTGGAGTAAACATTTCGATAAGCGATTTGGGGCCAATAGGGGTGCCCCGAAATTTGCCATGCCCGGCTCAATTCAGTTTTTGCTCGACTATGCCACTGTTGCCGATAATGAAGAGGTAAAACAACACATTAAGGTTACACTCGACAGGATGCAAAATGGAGGCATATACGACCATCTGGGTGGGGGTTTTTACCGTTACTCTGTTGACGAGCAATGGCATGTACCTCATTTTGAGAAGATGCTGTACGACAACGCGCAGCTCATAAGGCTTTACGCCAATGCTTACAGAACGTTTAAAGATGATAATTACCGATCGGTAGTTTATCAAACTGCCGATTTTTTGCGTCGTGAATTACGCTCGCCTAACAAAGGTTTTTACAGCGCTATGGATGCTGATAGCGAGGGTGAAGAGGGGAAGTATTACACCTTTTCGAAACAAAAAATTGATAGCCTACTTGGCGATGATGCGGAACTGTTCTCGGTTGTTTACGGTGTAACTGCAGCTGGGATTCTCAGCGGGAAGAATGTGCTACGAGTAGCCGCCTCGATAGATGAAACAGCCAGCCTAATGGGCATTTCGACCAACGAGATTAACGAAAAGCTAAAGGCAGCCCGAACAAAACTGCATAATGCTAGAAGCACTCGCGTTAAACCATCAACCGATGACAAAATAATTGCTTCGTGGAATGCGCTTGCCATAACGGCTTTTGCCAATGCGTACCAAGTGTTTGGCGATAGTCGGTTTTTAACCGATGCCATTGATGCGGTAAAATTTATAGAAGAAACGCTAGTGGGTAAAAATCAAGAGCTTTACAGAATACATTGTAAAGGTAAAACTAGCATACCCGCATTTTTGGACGATTACACCTATTTAATTCAGGCATATATAAATTTATACCAGGCAGATTTTAACGAGGAGTGGTTACTGAAAGCCAAACGATTAACGGGTCAGGCAATTGACAAGTTTTTTGACAGCAAAACGGGAATGTTTTTTCTATCGTCGCTACAGCACGATAATATAGTGGTTAGAAAGATGGACATTACCGATGGTGTTATGCCCTCGGCCAATGCTGCCATGGCCGATAACTTGGTTTGCCTTGGACTATATTTCAGAGACGAAAACTTTAACAGCATGGCGAAGCAAATGCTTAGCAATATAGCCAAGCAGCTTGATAAGGGCGGTCCGTTTGTTTATAAATGGGCGCACACCTACCTTCGATTCGTTACCAACATTGCAGAATTGACAACGGCTGGCAAGGATTCGGCAAAAAACTTACGGAGTATTATCAGCAAAACTGCCTACCCTAACCTTGTTCCATATATTTACCAACCAAATTCAAAATTGCCCATTGCAGAGCATACCATTTCTGATAACAATTACAGGTTGTGCTTGGGGCAAAAATGCTCTATACCAACGAGCAACCCGAATGACATTATAAAAACTCTAGAAACAGAAAAGCCCTTAGGGTAACCAAGGGCTTTTCTGGGGAAATTAGTACCAAGGCACTACCAAATTTTTGGGCTTACATCGGTTGCTCTAACCCCAATTACTAGCAAAAAAAGTTCGGTAATGCCCAATAAAAAAGGTGCACAAAGGCACCCTTTTAAACAGTCTTCATTATTGACAATATTATCCTTCAGGCACATCGCTAGCAAGTTGTCCATAAACACTTGCCATTAAACCCAAAAGGAAAGGCAAGGCTATAATTACCACAATATAACCTAGTGGATTCCACAACAAGGCTAGTAATGAAGCCAGTACACCAATACATACTCCTAAAATTAGCTGTGCAAAGAAAATAGCAACCTTATTACCATAGGTAAGGTTATTACTAAGCTTTAGCGCCTCGGAGGCTCCTTTGCCTTTATCAACAACCAATAAAGTAGACAAACTATAGGCAATTGAAAGCACAATACCAGGAATAATTAAAAACAATGTTGCTGGAACAATAATTAGTGACCTTAGCCCTGTAACCAAGAAAAATTCTCCCATAAACTTATAGTACTTTTGACTAAAAATTTCAAAGGGAGAGATAACCTTACCCTTGCTTATTGCAGCTGGAAGAGTAACAATAGCAATAGTTGTTCCTACATTCACATACGGAATCCAGAGAGTTAAAAGCCAAAGAACCAAACATCCCAACAACGAAAAGAAATTTTTCAAACCTAAAGAAACTGCGTTTGAAAGTAGCTGTCCAAAATTCAAATTTTTCTCCATAGTTTTAAAGTTTTAGGTTAAAAATAACACTTAATGAAGTTTAAAGGTATTTAAATCACACATTAAATGCAAACTTTTTATTGAAATATTGCCACACATCCCTCTCCGCTCGATGTGGCAAAAGCTCTAAACATACCCAAGGAATTGAATGATAGGTGCACATTCCCCCATTTATCTACCGCTATAATACCGCCCTCGCCACCTACATCCACAAGCTTTCTTTGAACCACATCATCCGCAGCCTTATCAAGTGAAAATCCTTTATACTCCATTAAGGCCGAAATATCGTGGGCAACGGTGTAACGAATAAAGTACTCGCCATGCCCTGTTGCCGAAATAGCACAGGTACTATTGTTTGCATAGGTTCCTGCCCCAATTATTGGCACGTCGCCTACCCTACCGTAGCGCTTATTGGTCATGCCACCTGTTGATGTTGCAGCGGACAGATTGCCCTCAGTATCGAGGGCAACACAGCCCACCGTACCCATCTTTCTATCGCGTTCGAGGGCACGCTGTAATGTTCGATAGCTCTCCTCTGTATAAAAGTATGAGCTGTCGACAATTTCGGCCCCATTTTGCGAAGCGAACAGCGATGCTCCCTTGCCCACCATCAGCACATGTGGGGAATTCTCCATTACCATTCGGGCTGCAGAGATGGGATTCTTTATATCGCCAACACCAGCAACAGCACCTGCTGTTAAATCTTTACCAAACATAATTGCTGCATCGAGCTCGTTCTTACCATCGTTTGTAAATACGGCACCACGACCAGCATTAAAAAGGGGGCAATCCTCAAGATAGTTAACTACCTTTTCAACAGCATCGAGGCTGGAGCCGCCATTTTTAAGGATGTCCTCGCCAATGGCCAGAGCATTTTTAAGCTCAGCTTCATATTTTTGAACCTGCTCATCGGTGTAGTTAGCGGGTATCATGGCACCAGCCCCACCGTGTAGAGCAATTGCCCAATCGTTTACCTTTTTGTTACTACCTGTTTGACAAGACGAAAGAAGTACAAATACTAAGAGGAATGGCAATAGAAAAGTTTTTGATTTCATTTTGTGTGCGTTTTAGGGTTGTGCTATCAATAAAGAAACGAATAATTATTATCTCACTCAGCTAATATACAAAAAATAAGATATGGGGTAAGTTTGCCTTGTTATGATTGGTTAGCTTTGTGTGGAACACTGGTAACGCTGATTTTACTGATTTACACTGTTTGGCTTGTATCACTGTGCTCTGCCTTGAGCATTCTAAGATAAAACCAAACATTTAAGCATTTAAGCATTTAATTTCATAATTTATT
>Ga0265295_1009035_pt1 | contig 10819 bp, 7 predicted proteins | sample Munlansysbiofilm_FD_192503 | JGI IMG/M metagenome (GOLD analysis project Ga0265295, IMG submission 192503) | Leachate microbial communities from a municipal landfill in Southern Ontario, Canada - Methane capture system biofilm | ecosystem: Engineered > Solid waste > Landfill > Unclassified ... | reverse complement strand
TTGGTGTAATATTTAATTTTTATAAACAACTTACTTAAAGGGTAAGGTAAATGCATTAAGCTAAATTTCACTGTAATTTATGAAGGAAGATTTTAAAAATTTTATCGACAAGCATCAGCTTATTAAGGCTGATGATGAAGTATTGGTAGGGGTTAGTGGCGGTATCGATTCTATGGTTATGCTACACCTCATCTCTTCCTGTGGATATAAATTTGCAGTGGCACACTGTAATTTTAGCTTAAGGGGTGCCGACTCCAATAAAGATGAGCAGCTTGTTGTTAATGTTTGCAAACAAATGGGAGTTAAGTTGTTTACTAAGCTATTCCATACCGAGGATTATGCGCATGGGCATAACGTGTCTATTCAAGTGGCAGCACGCGAATTGCGTTATGATTGGTTTAAAGAACTTTGCCATGAGCATGGTTATGTAGGCGTAGCCGTTGCGCACAACAAAAACGATGTGGCCGAAACAATTCTATTAAATTTAACCCGAGGCACTGGTTTAAAGGGACTAACGGGGATAAAGCCACTCACGAATGGTATTATAAGACCTTTATTATTTGCATTTCGCAAGCAGATTGAGGAGTACGCCTTCAATAATGGTGTAGAATATAGGGACGATAAAACAAATGCGGAGGTCAAGTATGCGAGGAATAGGATAAGGCACAATGTAATTACTGAGTTGGAGAAAATTAACCCTAGAACCGTTGATAACCTGTATAGCACATCGCTCTTTTTAAGCGAAACATGGAGCGCAATTGCAACTATGAATGCTGAGCATAGGGAGCAAATTTGTTCAGAAAGGGGGAACGAAGTATACTACTCAATCAATAAGTTACTAGAATACCCATTTCATCAGCTATTTCTACTTGAGGAGTTGATGGAATATGGCTTTTCTCCCTCGGCAGTTGAGGATATTAAGGAATCGTTACTGGGGCAACCAGGTAAAGTTTTCTATGCTGATAATTTTCAGCTTATCCGCGATAGGGATTATCTTATTTTAAGTTCATGTACCGAGAAATCTTTTACTGAGGTGCTTATTTCCAGTCCCAATAGTAGCATAGAATCGCCTGTTTCAATGGAATTTAATGTAATTGAGGATTTAACCTCGTTTAAAATCCCCAAAGAAGAATCAGTAGGCATTTTTGATTTGGAAAAAGTAATTTTCCCATTATTATTGCGCCCTTGGCGCAAAGGCGATAAGTTCGTCCCCTTTGGCATGGAAGGGCATAAAAAGGTAAGCGATTTTTTAATCGACCAAAAAATTCCTATCCATCACAAAAGTTCTACCTATGTGTTAGAGTCGGGTGGTAATATTATTTGGGTAGTGGGATATAGGATTGACAATAGATATAGGATAAAGTCTGAAAGTGCTAAGGCACTTATAGTAAAACTTTTAGGTTAATTAATATGGTTCTAATTCCTGTTAATCTTTCTTCTTTATTCGTAACCGGTAATTCAATGAAAATATAATTGGCACAGTTTGTGCTTTTGTTCTAATTTTGTAAGTTAAGTTAAAGAAAATTTGTAAGTTAAGCTAAAACTAAAAATCGCGTAGCATGAAAAATCTAATTACACTTTTATTCCTGTTTGTTGCATTTAACTCTTTTAGTCAAACAAATGATATTGTTGTTTTTTCTGAAAGGGGAGATAATTTCACTCTTTTTGTAAATAGTATTAAGCAAAACGAACAGCCAAGAGCAAATGTTAAGGCAAAGGATTTGAACGGAGAGAGCTTTGTTTTACGTATTGAATTTGAGAGTTCTGCAATTCCTGTTATGACCAAGAATTTATGGACAGACAGCAAAGGTGTTGAATTAACATCGGTTATTAAGCAAGATAAAAAAGGGAAATATGTACTTAGATATATGGGAGAGACACCAAAAAATCCTGAGACAGACAAATATACAGATGGGCAATATCTAGTTGTTTATGAAGCCCCCCAAGCAAATAATCATAAACCCGAGGTTATACGAGAAAATCCTGATGCGGAAACTGTAACTACAACAACTATAGTTACTACTGGCCAAGTTGTTGCAAAGAACCCAAATGCTGGGGTATCTTTAAATGTGAATGTAAATGACAATGGAATGTCTGTTACATCAGAAAATAAAAAACCTTCAACTAATTTGGGACTCTCTGTTGACGGCACTAATATGGTAGTTTCGACCAATGCGGGTGGCGAGAATGTAAATATTAACTTAAATCTTAATGCAGGGGGAGTTGATGCAACCCTAAATGCAAATGAAAGCGTAACCACAACAACTACAACCACCTCCACAACAATAACTAGTAGTTCAAATTTTGCAACAAACAATGTTGTTGAAGAGGTTGAAAGCAATTATACTCCAGTTAATTCAAGATGTGCTTCTGCCATGTCGTCAACTGAATTTAACGAGGCGCTTCGAAGCATTAAATCAAAAAGTTTTGAGGATGGTAAACTTACTGTTGCAAAGCAAATTTGCAAGGCAAATTGTATGACTGCTGAGCAGGTAAGGGATATGAATAAAGTGTTTGGCTTTGAAGACACCAAACTGAACTTTGCAAAATTTGCCTATGATTATGTTTATGATGCTTCGGTATACTATAAAGTAAATGATTCCTTTGATTTTGAATCTACTATTGATGAGCTTAATGAGTATATAGAAAGCAAATAACTTTTGTTATAAGTAAAAAAAACGGCTGGGTTTATCCCGGCCGTTTTAATTTTATTTACATCGCTTTGTAAAGATATGTTTGCTTAATATCTTAAAATAAATTAGTAAAATTTCATCTTTATTCCCATTCTGTAATTTATTCACCACCAACCTTTACTATATCAAAAACTACAATTTCAGGCCTGTTTCCAACTCTAATGGGTGGTCCCCAAGTACCAAAGCCAGTTGATACATAAAAGTGAGTGTTTTCTATCTGTTTATAGCCACGGCTTACCTCAAATATGGCTTTTGTAATAAAGTTGAAAGGGAACATTTGCCCGTGGTGTGTATGCCCCGATATTTGCAGGTCAATTCCGTTTTTAACTGCATCATTTAAATTATAGGGTTGGTGATCGAGCAGAACTGTAAAGCGCGATTTATCTATTTCAAAAACTAAGTCTTCTAGTTTTTTTCTGGTAACACCACCCATCATTTTCGATTGTCTATCGTCGCGCCCTACAACGTTAATATTCTCGTTTGTTATTGCGCTATCGCGCAAAACCGTAACGTTGTGTACCTCTAAATACTTTATGGCAGGCTCAACACCACCAATGTACTCGTGATTACCAGTAATGGCATATACGCCCAGTGGAGCAGTAAGTTTACTGAGCAGTTTACCCATGTCGTTTTGAATAACTGGCCCCAAATCCTCATCAAAAACATCGCCGGCAAGCAGAATTATATCAGGGTTTTGCTCGTTCATCATCTTTACAAATCGCTTCAACCTTCCATTGCTAATTATTGTGCCAAGATGAATATCAGAAGCTGCCGCAATTTTGATGGAGAAATTTTTCCCTATTGATTTTTGAGTGTTAATGGTTACCTTGCTAATCCTCGGATTTAGTGCATTTATATATCCGCCTATCAGAATAAGAGCAGTTACTGAGTAGATTGCAATAGTGATCTTTTTAATAAGATCAGGACTAGATTTTGCCGATATTATCGAAGCTTGCCCAAAAAGGCTAAAGCCCAAATGAATTATATCGAGCAGTAGAAAGAATAGAGTAAGGTAAAGCATTGCCCCTAACCAAAACGATCCGATTTTTGTTAGCATATCGGGTAGCAGGGAGGGGTAAACCCTCTCGAATATTCTGCCAAGGGGATACGATAGGGCAACAACAAAAAATAGTGCCTTAAGTATTATTCCCACCGAGTTTTCGGTTTTAAAAACAATGCTTGTATGCTTAAAAATATAGAAGTTAACGCCAAAGTAAACAATAAGGACAATGGAAAAGAAGTATATCATAGCTGTTGTATTTTTCATTTTCATTCTATCTGGTAAAATTCGCGACTTTAAATTAAATTGCCCCTAACTAACACTTTGTTAAACTTTTTGTTCTAATTGTTAAAACAAAAATTGTGACATGCAAAAATACGTCTTTCTAATCAATTTCATAGAATTCTTCTTTGTCTGCACGTTTGTAGGACATTTTAGTTGTTGATTTATTTAATGACCAATTTGATTTTCATCGTCGCTATACCGATGCTTTTTATCGCGAGAAGCGACCTTTTATTCCTTATGTTCTGCTAATCATAAATTTTTAATTAGTATTCCATTGCCCATTTTTATACGTAACCTATTTTTAGTAAATTTACTCACAAAATAATTGCGCATCTGCTAAATATATGACCTCTGAAAATCAGAATAATAAAAGTAATAAACAGTTTGCTTCGCCAGCCAGTGTTGTCGATCTGAATGAGATTATCAGCAATTGTGGGGTTAGCATATACATTGTTCAGGATAATAAGGTTGTTTTTCATAATCCACAGTTTCTGCAGCTACTTGGCTACAATATTGATGAGATAGCCAACATCAACTTCATCGACATAGTACATTCGAAGGATAAGAAACTTATCAACCTTCTTTTCAGCGATAATTTTAGGGAGATTAGGCAGAAGCGTTCCAGGTCGTATACGTTTCGCGCGTTGCACAAGAATGGCGATATGCGCTGGTTAAAATCCAATGTATCGCTAATTAAATGGAACGGCAAAGCAGCACTGCTCGACAATTGTTTCGATATATCTCAGCAAAAAGAGTTTGAGGAAAAGTTGGTAGAGGAAGAGCAAAATTTCCGGCTATTGGTGAATGGTTTTGAGGACATGGTCTTTATTATTAGCAAGCGAGGTATAATAGTGCAGGCCAACCAAAGCGTTTATAATCGATTGAACTATCATGAGCATCAAATAGTACTTAGAAACTTTGTTGGGCTATTCTCTGCGGATAAGCGCGATGAGCTTCGAAGCGGCATTTCTGATGTTTTTTTCGGAAAGCGCATAAAGTTAGTTACCGAGATAATTAACGCTGATGATAAAAAAATTCCTGTCGAAATTAGGCTGTTTAAGGGTAACTGGAGCCAGAAAGAGGTGATATTTGCCATTTGTCAGGATATTACTGCCCGTTTAGAAGCTGAGCAAACAATTAGGCTCTCCGAGGAAAAATTCAGTAAAGCCTTTGAGAATAATGCCGTAATGATGACCATAAGCGCATTTTACGATGGGCGTTTTATGGATGTTAATGAAACCTTTCTGAAGGTTACCGGATTGAAAAAAGAACAAGTTATTGGCAAAAAATCACATGAACTCAATCTATTTTCTGACACAAACTACAGAACTGAACTTAAAGAGAGTATTCTAAGAGAGGGAAGTGCACGCGATCTTGAAACGGTATTTGTTACACCAAATGGAACGAGGCTTATTGTAAACTTCTCAATGGAACTGATCGACATTCAGGAGGAGCTTTGTCTGTTAACCATTATGACCGATATAACCCAAAAAAAACAGGATGAGGAACGGATAATGCATAGTGAACAGCGGTTCCGTCAACTTGCCGACCTTCTCCCTGAGAAAGTTTTTGAGGCGAATGATAAAGGTTATATCACTTTTGCAAATCAATACCTGCAATTATTCTTTGGCTACAACGACCAATCTATTCAGGATGGTCTTCATATTTCAAATCTTTTCGGTAGTGCAAGTAAAAAGATAATTACCAAGTACTTAAAGGAGAGCAAAACAATACTGGAACTTCCCTCCATTGAGTTAATTGCCAGAAAGGCCGACGGTACCTGCTTCCCCACACTTACTCATATCACATCTGTGGTTGAGAAGGGTAAGTTGAATAGGTATATGGGAGTTATGGTTGACATATCGGCCCGTAAACAGCAAGAGTTAGAGTTGATTAGGGCAAAGGATGAGGCCGAAGAAGCATCGAGAGCCAAGGAGCAGTTCCTATCTACTATGAGCCATGAGATACGTACGCCCATGAATGCCGTTATTGGCATGGCCAACATCATGCTTCAGGATAGCCCGATGGACTACCAAATGGATCATTTACGAACCCTCAAACTCTCTGCCGAAGGGCTAATGGCACTGCTAAATGATATTCTTGACTTTAGCAAGATTGGAGCTGGTAAACTTAAGATAGATAGATCTGCAATAAGCCTCAAGGAGTTAGCCCAAGGAGTGTGGAATGTGAATAAGCATATTGCAAGTAAAAGGGGCATTGAGCTATCCCTTAATTTTGATGAAGCAATTCCCGAAAGCGTTTTAGCCGATGGAGTAAGGTTAAACCAAGTTCTTACAAACCTTACATCAAATGCTATTAAATTTACCGAGAAAGGTACCATTAAAATCACCCTAAAACTTGCTAAGGAAACCGCCAAGACGATTTCCGTGTTTTTTTCTGTTGCCGATACGGGTATTGGTATTCCCCTTGAGAAACAAAAGCAAATTTTTAACGAGTTTACGCAGGCAAATTATCAAACTACCCGGAAATATGGTGGTACGGGATTAGGGTTAGCCATTTCGCAAAAGCTAATTACATTGCAAAAGGGGCGAATTGAGTTGAGGAGCGTGCCGGGCAAAGGTTCAGAGTTCTATTTTACGCTTACGTTTACAAAATCCAATGCTAAGCTTGGTGCTCCCAAAACTGACGAAACCAAAACATCAACAATTGGGCTAAAGAATGGTGAACCCTATAGGATACTTGTTGTTGAAGATAATGAGATCAACTCCTTTATCGTTATCAAGTTTTTAAAGGGCTGGGGAATTGACACTACCCTGGCCGAGAATGGTCAGGTTGCCCTTGATATTTTGCAGAATGATAGTTTTGATTTAATTCTAATGGACCTTGAGATGCCTGTAATGAGCGGATACGATGCAACTGTAGCCATTCGTAACTTAAAGGATAGCACCAAGAACTCAATTCCAATTATTGCCCTTACCGCATCGGCTATGCTCGATGTTCAGCATAAGATATTTAGCCTTGGAATGAATGGTTTTATTCTCAAACCGTTTAACCCTATGGATTTGAAAACAAAAATTACTGAACTGCTCAACGATTAATGAACTATTTTTTACCCTAATCCGTTACTATATGAAATCACAATTTTTAAGGATATGATTAAAGCAATTGTTTTTACTATACTAGTTAGCCTAAACATATTTAGTGCAAAAGGGAATGATACAATTCCTGAAATGAACAGAACCATTGTTGAGTACGTAAATAGCGTTATGGGTACACAGGTTGACAGGGGAGAGTGTTGGGATTTGGCCTATCAGGCACTAAACAAGGTGGACGCAACATGGGATGGTGAGTACAAATACGGCAAGGTTGTTGATTATTTAAAAGAGACCGTTTACCCTGGGGATATTGTTCATTTTAAGAATGTTGTAATAAAGCAAACCGAGGGACTTACAACAACAACTCAAACCATGGGGCAGCATACGGCCATAATATTAAAGGTTTATGCTGTTGGAGTGTACGAATTGGCACACCAAAACACTGGTTTTTCTGGCCGAAAGGTAGGAACTAGTCCAATTGATCTTAATGGGAGGGTAAAGGGTAAGGTAACCATATATCGACCAACAAAATAGCTCGAAAACTTGATTTATTATGTACACAAAAAAAATAGCTCTCTTATTTTTTCTATTCTCTTCATTTAGCATACTAGCCCAACCCGTTGAGATTTCCGTTAAGGTACTTCAGGCTTTTTCTGATCAGGCAAAACTTTATAGATATACAGGAACAACTGCTCAACTTGTCGATTCAGCATGGCAAGGATCGCCTGGGACTTATTCCTTTTTTCTCGATTCAGCCTACGTTAAGGGCTTATATAAGATTAATGTGGGCAAAAACATATCGTTTGATATTGTTGTAAACAATGAACCTGTAATTGATGTATGCACAGTGGTTTACGCTCCCGACGATAGCCTTAAAAGTGAAAATTCCCTCGAGAATAGGGTTTACTGGCAATTTGAAAAGCATAAGAAAAGGCATAAGCAACATCTGTGGCTACTCAATTCTTTAATTGATTTTTACCCCGATTCTGCAAGTTTTAAAACCAGTATTCTAAAGGATATTGAGATGCAGGAACTATCTCAGAATAACTTTGCTAATAAATTGGCAAGTCAATACCCAAATTTGCTTGCCAGCAAGTTTATAAGGCTTGAGCAAAAACCTTTGCATACTAATTTGCTATACCCTAATAATATGGCTAGGCAAAGCCCTGCTAGTAAATGGTGGGGTAGCATCGACCTAGCAGATGCTGCAATTGTAAATGCACCAGCATTTAGCTCACGCTTATGGTCGTATATCGAATTGTTTTTTAACGATGATTTTGACAAGGAGGAGCAGGATAGCGCATTTATTAGCGGAATAGAGCAGTTAATGAAACTTGACATGAAGCAGGGGCTAAAAAAAGAACTGCGGGGTATGCTTTTAGATGGTTTTGTCGACTCTAGCTACCCATCAGTAACTGAATTCTTAGAGACTAATTCATTTGGTACCCTGCCTCCAATACGACAGAAATCTGCGGCAGATTTAATTCCCCAAGGCCCTAGGGTAAAGGTTGGTGATAAAGCCTACAATTTCGAGGTTTCCTTAAAGGATGGCTCTAAGGTTTATCTCTCAGATATTAACGCCAACTATATTCTCGTTATTTTCTGGTCTTCGTGGTGTCCGAATTGTATTGAGGCTTTACCACGGGTTAAGGAACTATATACTCAGTATCATCCAAAGGGATTTGAGGTGATTGCAGTATCACTTGACGATGAAGATGACCTCTGGAATAGTTACATTAAGAGTTTTGGCCTTAACTGGATTAACATGAGAGAACCAATTACAATAGGAAGCGAGTTATTGTATATGTATAAAGTAGAGGAGACCCCTATGATGTTTCTACTTTCAAAAGATCTAACCATTATATCACGCCCAGCTACTCGCAGACAGCTAAGGGCAAGATTAAGAAAGATTTTCAATTAATTTAGAGTTAAACAAAATATTCTAATAATCATTTATATGAATCTATATATTAGTAACATAAAGTTAAAATTATTGCTTTTATTTTTGTCCAGTTCTTTTGTTTTTATATCTTGTATTCCCTACAAAACTATAGATATTCAAACGCTAAGACCGGCTGAACTGAGTCTTCCTAAAAACTTTTCTCAACCCGTTATTGTTGCTGGGCTTTACAGAGGCATTCAGGGCCTTGAGGAGAGCATGGCACAAGCTGCAATTGATAGCACTGCAGCCTTGGAGGCAGTGCTGACTCTATCAGAAACCCTTTACCATTCGCCCTTATTTGCTGATATAGAAATACCTATTGTTGTAAACTACAGGGAGGATACTTCAAAAACCATAATTGCATACGATTGGTCCATTATCGATTCCATAGCCAACCAAAACAATGCTGATATAGTTATATCACTTGAGTACATGAAATTGACCCCTGAAATTGATTCTTACTCATACTGGGATGGATCGCTAAACGCATACTATGGCTATTTAACCTATAATGTTTACACATATTGGCGAGTTTACGATACTTATACCAGAAAAATAAGCGCTGCTCACCTTTTCCGAGATACTCTTTCGTGGGAAAAATATGATTATATATCCGTAAAGGTGGGCTATCAGCTACCTGGCTTTTTCTCAGCTGCATCCTACTGCGGATACGCTGCTGGTATTGATTATGCTCGCATGATTGCACCCTCGTGGATGGACGAAAATCGTGTATACTTTGCCAAAGGATCGAAGGAAATGAGAAAAGCTGCCGAGTTTGTTGAAGAGAATGAGTGGCTCGATGCAGCTAGTCAATGGCAAGAGGTGCTCAAAATTTACAGTTCTAAACCAGAACTATGCGCCAAAGCAGCATTTAACCTCGCACTTGCAAACGAGATTATGGGTAATTTTGATCTGGCTACGGAGTGGCTCAATAAATCGGAGGAGTACTATAGAATCCCTGAAATTAAATGGTATAGGAAAATCCTGGATTTTAGAATTAGGGTTATGGATAAGCTATAGTTCTAATTGCCAAAACAACCTCACAAGAATGAATAGTATACTTATTATAATATTGATATTCATATCAATAAATTATTTATTTGAACTTTTACTTGATGTTCTAAACCTAGGACATATGAGTAAGGCCATTCCCAATATACTTGGAGATGTTTACGATACCGCTACCTACACAAAGCAACAACAGTATAAAACCGAGACAACTAAATTCTCCTTTATCCTAGGAGCATTGTCGTTTGTGGTTATATTCTTAGTGCTTTACTTTGGTTTACTTGGTAAACTTCATGCATACATAACTCAATTTGAACTAAGTAGTGTGTTTACAACCTTAACGTTTTTCGGAGTGTTATTTATTGTAAGTCAAATACTATCAATGCCATTCTCCATTTGGTCAACATTTGTAATCGAAGAAAAATATGGTTTTAACCGGGTAACGCCCCGTCTTTTTGTGTTCGACTTTTTAAAATCGATCCTCTTAGCAGTTACTCTTGGTGGCGGATTAATTGCACTGATAACATTGGTTTTTCAGGCTTCGGGACAATGGTTTTGGCTAATAGCCCTAACTATTATGCTATTGTTTTCACTTCTGGCAAGTGCCCTGTATTCAAGGGTAATAGTCCCTCTTTTTAACAAGCAAACCCCTTTAACAAGCGGTGAGTTGTATGACGACATTAAGGAATTGGCTCAAAAGGTTGGCTTCCCAGTTAATAAGATTTTTGTTATTGATGGCTCAAAACGCAGTTCAAAAGCGAATGCCTACTTCACTGGATTTGGCCGCAATAGGCGTGTGGTTCTTTACGATACCCTTATTAACTCAATGCAAAAC
>Ga0265295_1009033_pt1 | contig 10823 bp, 10 predicted proteins | sample Munlansysbiofilm_FD_192503 | JGI IMG/M metagenome (GOLD analysis project Ga0265295, IMG submission 192503) | Leachate microbial communities from a municipal landfill in Southern Ontario, Canada - Methane capture system biofilm | ecosystem: Engineered > Solid waste > Landfill > Unclassified ... | reverse complement strand
TTGTTTTGGCGTAAATTGCTTCTATCAATTTTTTCCTCAATCCTAAAGGATGAATTGATTTTCAGCAATTTACACCCTTTATGGATGTGAAATAAATTGCGGAAAAGCAATATTTTTTAAAAAAACCAAAACCAAGCCTCTCTTTTTTATTTTATACATATTCGCTTCTTATGCAGTGTTTTACATAAGATAATCAGATTTTTATCGGACAACAGTGAAAAATAATAACTAAGTTTGCTTGCCGTTTGAAAAAGATTGGGAGGATTATTTTTTTGCCAACAAAAAGCGGCATAATTTTGCCCATAATAATTTCAATAAAACTTTTGCAATTTCAATTTTTCTTAATGGCTTAAATTGATTGTGAAAAAGCAAGTCTGTGTGAGTTTAGTCCCATAATGGTGCTAAAGCAAAAGAATTTCAAGCGATTTCTTTTCAGTTGGCTAAAGCCAAAGCAATAAAAAGATGTTTTAATAAAGCTTGTAACTTGTTATTAATCTGATAATTAATGTTTTTATAGATGCTCTCTATTGCAGTCAGATTTATCTGACTGACAATAAAGATAAAAAAAGTGCAAGGGCTTTAGCCTCATTCTTTATTCTGAAATCTTCTTTCAAAATTTTATCAATGTACTAGTATAATGGAGTATAAGATTAAACAAATACGGCATATCTTGGTTTAAGATATAGATATTAGAGGAGACTTAAAATTAAACCATAATTAATTATCATAAAAAACAAATCATGAGTACAATAATTCATAGAGCGGAAACAAGAGGAAATGCAGATCACGGCTGGCTAAACACACATCATACTTTTAGTTTTGCTGATTATTACGATCGAGAAAGAATGAATTTTGGAGTACTTCGTGTTTTAAACGATGACATCGTACAGGCAGGAATGGGCTTTGGGACGCATCCACATGAAAACATGGAAATTGTATCCATTCCCTTGGAAGGTGATTTAGAGCATAAAGATAGCATGGGAAATATTGCTGTAATTAAAGAAGGGGATGTGCAAGTAATGAGTGCCGGAACTGGAATTACGCATTCGGAATACAACCAAAATAGGGATAAAGACGTGAAGTTTCTTCAAATTTGGATTTTTCCGAATGAGAAAAATGTGACTCCAAGATACGATCAGATTTCGCTCAAAGATATTGAAAAAGAGAATCAATTTTATCAAATTCTTTCTCCCAACAAAGACGACCAGGGCGTTTGGATTCACCAAGATGCTTGGTTTTATATCGGGAGATTGTCAAAAGGAAAATCGGATGAATACAAAATTAAAAAAGAGGGAAATGGAATATATGCTTTTATTATTGAGGGAGAAGTGGAAATTAACAATGAAAAACTCACTAAAAGAGATGGTATGGGGATTTGGAACACAGATACCATTTATGTAAAAGCAACAGAAAATGCACGGGTGCTTTTGATGGAAGTTCCCATGCTAAGATAATTGATTGAAATAATGCCAACACGAATTTTCTTTTGTTTGATTATTCGTCTGGCTAATTGCGATTGTAAAAATGTCAAATTCGTTGCAAAAGGAACAAAGAGCATGGCGTTTTCGCGTACTTTTAAAACAAAATAAAATGGAAATTAAATTAAGCAAAACAGAAAAAACAGGCACTGCAATTGCCTTTGATAACGGAGAAGAAGCCGGGAAAATGACCTATTGTATTCCTTCTGACGACTATATTGTTGTTGATCATACGGATGTAAATCCCGCATTTAAAGGCAGAGGAGTAGGCAAGGAATTGCTCTTTAAAATTGTAGAAATGGCACGTGAAAAAAATATTAAAATTGAACCCAAATGCCCATTTGTAGTGGCAATGTTCAAAAGATATACTGATATTCAAGATGTATTGAAAAAAAACATACATGAGTGAGTTAAAGGCAGGACAAATTTAGGCTTTACTTAAAAGTAAAATCTACGTTTTATGACCAGTTTGTTGTTGTATGGTAGCATTTTTAGGAGATTGATTTTGTTGATGAAACAATTTACCACCTTACGAAAGCTAGCTTCTATTCTGCTTTTCTGCTATGGTCATATTGTAAATTTTTTGTTTAATAACTATTCTTTCAACTTCAATAAAAAGATATTTATGTTTATTTGATAACATTAATAAAACTTGTAAAACAATTGAATTATAGCTATTTTTTGCTTTTTTGGCTTCCATGAAGTTTCAAAAGTCTGTATTTTTGGGTTTTAAATTTTGAATGCTTGCATGTTCTGTATATTATGTATTTTTGCCAGCAAATTGACCCGAAAGAAACAAAAATAAATCTCATTAAAATACTATGGAAGCCTCAGAACTGATCAATTTCTTCAAAAAAGACCATTTTGCAGCACTTACTGGTGCCGAAATTATTGAAGTGAAAAAAGGATACTGCAAAGCCCAACTAAAAATTGAAAAAAAGCATTTGAATGCCGCAAATGTAGTTCAAGGAGGTGCTATTTTTACATTGGCCGATTTTGCTTTTGGAGCCGCTTCAAACAGTCACGGACAGCTTGCTCTTGCCATTAATGTAAACATTACATTCTTAAAAGGAGTTTCGCAAGGAACATTGTATGCAACGGCCACCGAATTGGATGTTCCAAAAAAACTGGGTGCCTATGATGTAATTGTCACCAATGAAAAAGACGAAATAATCGCTCGTTTTAATGGATTAGCATATCGGAAAAGCAAAGCATAGAAAGTGTTGTACATAATCATATAACAAGTATTTAAAATGCTTAAATTAAAGTACTACTCGAAGTGGTTTGTAAAATAATTACGTCAGATTTGTAAGCTTTTATCTAACATGTTTTTCGTCTTTAAACAATTTTTTTGTGGAATAAATTCAATCATACTATTTTTCGTTTTATCCCGTTCATAGTAAAATCAATATTTTATTAATATGAAAACAATCACAAAATTCGGACTGCTTTGCATTTTTTCATTCATTATGACCTCTTGTGTAACAACGCATACGGCGTATTTAAAATCTGCAAAAGATAAAAAAGAAGTAGAAGTTTTTATGACCAAACTTCCCGACAGACCCTATGAAGAAATTGCTTTTATTGATGCAAGTGGCAGTATTTTTCATGGTTCAAAATCACTGCTCAGAAACCTTAAGCAAAGAGCCGAAAAAGAAAATGCGGATGCGATTATTAGTGTAAAATTCACCTATATCCCTTGGGTTTTGGTGAGTATTCCTGCCGTTGAAGGAGTTGCTGTTAAATATACAAAATAATCCAAATTTTGCGTGCAGTGGAGGAGAATCAAGTGTCTCTGAAATGAATATGATGCGTATTGCATTATGATAGCAAAAAAAAGATGATTTGAGGTGTCGTTCTAAATTGAAACGTGTGGAATGATTTTCATAGTTGATTTGGATTGAAAAAGATAGAATGAACTTTTTTAAATCTCTGACAGTTTGATTATGTAAGGATGTAGCCGTTTTTTCAACAAGGATGAGGAGAAATGTTCTGAAATACATGTCATCAATAATTTTTATAGAGATTGGAGACACCAAGTTTTTCATAATTAAGACAGTTTAGAAAAGTTGTTATTAAAACTGATTTTTCCAATATAAAACGCAGAGAAGTTGGCCTTAGTGACCATAAAGAAATTTGCGATATGGAAAAACATGGCAATATCTTTTCTGTTCAACTTAATAGGCTTGAGGCTTTGGTTGTTGAAGCTAGTGAAAAGAGCAAATAAATAAGACTTAAACTGTTCTCAAGAGCTCATTGAATGAGCAGTTTAAATTCAATTAATAAAATTAGCTAAGCTGTTTTGTAGCTCAATTATTATTTTTTAAATCAATCTCTTACTATACTTAAATAGTCGAAAAACATCCATAAACTCATAGCATCCATTCATTGTGATAGTTTTGATACGTGATTTTTATTTGGTAGTCTCATTAAAATAACTACTTTTAAAAAAATATTCACGTATGAAAAAAACATTTACCTGTTTAAGCATTTTAGTTCTAACATTTGCTATATCCGCACAAACCCTAAATGGAGTACTTGATGAGATCAGTGATTTTTCGGTAAAAAAATCAGTGCAATTTACAATGCCCGATGGAACTCATTTAGAAACCGATATTTTTCTTCCAATTACGCAGGATTCCATGATGGTGTCCATTAACATACCTGGCTTGGGACCAACTCCAGTCCAGGTAATTCCCAAAGGTATTCAATATTTAATTTATGATAGCATAAATAATGGATTAAATCCAAATCCGTTTCAACTTCCCGTTTTGCTAACGAGAACGCCATATAACAAACAAAGTTCGGCAGAGTATGGAAACATTGTATCTCTATTGGGATTTTGTTTTGCAATGCAAGATATGAGGGGTTGTTACGCTTCAGAGGGAGCATATTATCCAATGTACAGCGACTCATGGAACAAAAACAATTACCATCCGACGGTAAAACACAATTTGGACATAACCGATTTTTCGGATAGCAGAAATGGAAATAAGCATGAAGATGGATTTAATTCTATTGTTTTTATCACTGATAGCTTAACAAGGATTTACGATTTGGATAGAGATGGCATCAAGGATACGTTTTTGTTGTGCAACGGCACCGTTGGAATGTTTGGTTCGTCGGCTTCCGGAAATTCGCAATACACGGCAGCAGCAGCACACAAAATAAATCCGACTGCACCCGGCTTGAAAAGTTTATTTGCCATTGTAGCTACTGCCGATCAATACTGGGTAACCATGGTTCAAAATGGTGTTTATCGTCAAGCCATTGTTGATAATTGGGTAAAACGTCAGCTTCAGGAAGTAAATGATGAAGCTCTAAATTCGTCTGATTTTAGCATTGATAATACAATTCATAGCTTTGCCGATTATGGTCTTACCAATGCTGATGAAGCTTTTAACGCAACGATGGCTACCATGTTGGATTCATCAAACAATGGAAATATTCCTGCTTATTATCCAAATTCTTTGTTCAGATATAGCATGGATGCAAGTAAAGCAAGTGTTAACTCGGATGGGGAAGGGGATATAAATGAAAATTATTCCAGATACTCCAATATGGATGTTCCCATGTTTCACTTAACGGGTTGGTGGGATATTTTCGTGGATGGACAAATTCATACTTTTAATCAAACGGTAAATAATATTAATAATAATCATGGAAATAAATCTTTTCAGAAACTTGTAATTGGACTTTGGGCTCATCAAACAGTTACTTCGCGAAAAACAGGGGATATCACATATCCTGAAAATGTTTTAAGTCTCATTGGGTTCAATATGTCCAATGTTGACATTCTTTCAACAACGGAGGAAAATATTTTCACATCGGAAATTTATAAGTGGTTTAGAGCAACTTTAAACGAAAAACAAGGGTATAGTGCACCCAAGTTTTTTATTCCCGAAGCTACGCAATGGCAGGCTTTAAGTCCCACATATTCGGTCAGAGTGCCTGCTCAAGATTACATTATTCCATATTCAGAATTTATAGGATATTTATGTGGTTTGCAAGAGCTTTCTGGAGTGCCGATAGAAGTTAAGATCAATGGTGATATAAATACAATTATATTTAATGCACCTGTCATCGAAAATCCGGTTTTAAATATTAATGGATCAGTGCCATCCGGAACTGATGGATATTTTCAAAATATTGCAAACGTTCGATTTTATGTTCCTGGCCCTGTAAACGATGGAGTTTCGGAAAATTTGAATGTGGGGAATTACTGGTTTGAATCTGATTCTTTTCCAATTTCTGAAAACATCAATTACACTGATTTTTACCTTCAGAACAATCAATGTTTAAGTCCGTTTATTCCTGACTCTGAGGAAGGTACAGTCTCGTTTACACACGATCCAAACAATCCCGTTTTAACGGTGGGCGGTGCCAATATGACCGTAAAAACTCCGGATAATTCCAGAAACAGCCAAGGACAAATGAATTTAGCTCATCCTGATTTTATTAATTACACCATGAATCATCAAGGAGTGGTTAAATTTATGTCCGAAACAATAGCCGATTCTCTTTGCATTATTGGATTTCCCAAAGCTACTATTTATGCCTCCTCTCACATTGAGGGACATAATTCGGTTCCAACGAATACTGATTTCTTTGTCAGAATTCTGGATGTTTATCCTACTGGCGAAGAGTATTTTGTAGTTGAAGGCTGCATTAATGCAAGAGCAAGAGAGTATGTTAGAACAAAATTTAATGGCAACGAAAATCCGGATGCTGAATTCTCAAATATTACGAGTGATGCATTTTATAAATATGAATTTGATTTGCTTCCAATTGCATATACATTTGGCAAAAATCACCGAATTAAGATATTAATTAGCAGTGGTAATTACCCAAGATATATGTCATCTCCCAATTTACCGCTAAATGAAAATGAGTTTTTTAAGAGAAAACCAAATGATGGCAAAAAGTATATATTTAATGGTACAGAAATGAGTCCGAGAATTTGTACGAATTCTGTTGCTTTCTCTTCTAATCAGCCTAGCCATATCAGTTTACCAATATATGGCGGTTTTACGATAAACAAAATTACAGACTCTTCATTAAACGAACCTAAAATTGATATTTTTCCAAATCCATGTTCCGATAAAATTACAATCAGACTTGATGTAAATGAGATTTCAGAAATAACGGTTTTCGGTATTGATGGTAGATTTATCAAACAACTTAATTCTTCTGGACTTACAGAGATAGATGTTCGACATTTGTCCTTTGGAATCTATATTATTAGAATTACGAATCAAAAATATTCATGCGTAAGTAGGTTTATTAAGAATTAGGATTCGTTTTCGAAAAGTACATCAATTTACTTATCAATCTATTTGTAATTTTAAAAGTATTAACTAACTTTGCTCGTGGTTTGTTGCCAAAAGGAGAGGAGTAATCTTCAGCCTAGTAGCACAACTGCAAAACCTTAGTTTGCATTCGTTAAAACATTTACAGATCATTATATATATAAATAATTCAAACCAAAATCATGAAAAACTATTTTAAATTCAACCTAACAGGGAGAAAACTTTTGCCTATTTGGATGTTTTTCTTGATTGCATTTTTCGTTCCTTATTTGACTCTGATAATTAAAATGCAAAATGTTCAGCCTGGGACAAACTTCTCTTTATTGTTTTTTCCAATATTTATTTTGTTGATGATAATTGTTTCTGTTTTGACATTCTATCTTGTAAAATTGACTATAGAAAACATCTCTTTTAAAGATAAAACGATCGTTTTTAATGGCTCTTTTGGTAATTATATTGGAACAGTGTTGTTGGGCATGTTTTTAAGTTTCATCACACTCGGAGTATACATGGCTTGGTTCATCCGAAACATACATCGGTTTTTTATCGACCATTCAAGCCATGATTCAAATGCTTTCAAATTTCAAGGCAAAGGAGGTGATTTGTTTGTTATTCTACTATTGACACTTATTGTTCCCATAATTTTATTCACTATTGTAATGTTCGCTTTTATAAGTAATAACTCGGAACAAATTTATGTCATGGCAGCAATTCAGCAATTGGTGATATGGCTAATTATGGTACCCTATATGTATTATGTTTACAAGTGGATGGTGAATGTTGATTATAAAGATTATAATATCTCATGGAAAACTAATTTCTGGAGTTCTTGTGGTAAAATTGCCATTGAAATGTTTTTATCGATAATAACATTGGGCATCTATTGGCCAATGGCAGTGCTTCGACTGTATAAATATTTTACAGAAAGAACGATTGCTGATTCGAATGAGCGAAAACTTAAATTTGGTTTTGATATGGACCCATTAAACGATTTTTTGTTTATATGGGGGCAGGCACTATTGGTTATCATCACACTTGGAATCTATTATTCTTGGGCTTTTTGTAAAATAGGAAGCCGAATTCTCGGGAAAACATATTTGACTGAAAACAATGCAATAGAATAAATGGTAAATTGATAAATTAGTAAGCATTCACAAATACATGTAATGATATGAAAAATAAAAACTTACAGTTCTTGATATTTTGGATTTTCCTCCTTATTATGGCTGCTTGCAGTAACGCCAATCTTGAAAAAGAACTAGAATTAAAAGAGAGAGAAATTGAATTATTGAAAAAAGAACTAGATTTAAAAAACAAACAATCTCAAATCGATAGTTTAAGTATTAATATTCAAGAGAAAACAAATTCTCAAATAGAAAATAAAACCAATAAAAACATTCCCGAAATTTCTGAAGGCAGGCTGGCGGGGAAACATAATTTGACAATTCAATGGATAGGTTGGGATAAACCTGGAGAAATAATGTTTAATTTTATCGGAAATGACGAATATGAAGTGGAAGGTTTTCAAAAAGGAAGCAAATCAGAAGAGTGCTCTGAATGTTATTTGAAAGTAAAAGGCAGAATAATTGAAATAAATCCCAAAGAATTAAGATTTACTGGGAAAATCGAATCGTCTATATACTACATTCAAGGAGGAGAGCCTTGTATTAAAGAAGGTACATTTAGCTTCCTTTCAACAAAAAACAGAAAGTATTGGAGATGCCAAAATATGGAAGGATGCGATGGAGTGACCGATTACGTTGATATTTATTTTTAATAAACAGATATCAACACAATGCTGGCTATATGAGAAATATGTCCATGCTTCTCATCTAGTCTGCACGGTACTAAAAACTCAAACAGACTTTTGACCAAAAGAAAATTGCAAAATGTTCCAAAAAAAGCGGAATGAAAAAAATATATACTTTCTTGACTGTGTTTATCACATCCTTATGTATAAATGCACAAACCCTTTATTTTCCGCCGACAACTGGAAATATCTGGGATACGATTTCTCCTCCATCATTAAATTGGTGTCAAAACCAAATTGACAGTTTATACGCCTATTTGGACACAAACAATACCAAGGCATTTATCTTGCTAAAAGAAGGAAAAATTGTACTCGAAAAATACTTTGGAACACATACACAAGTTTCTCCATGGCAATGGGCGTCTGCCGGTAAAACAATTACTTCATTTATGGTTGGAATAGCTCAGCAGGAAAACTATTTATCCATCGCTGATACTACTTCTAAATATTTAAACCCAGCTTGGACAGATTGTACTATTGAACAGGAAGAAAAAATATCCATCCGTCACCAACTTGCCATGACCTCGGGGCTTGATGACGGTGTAGCCGATCATTATTGCACTTTAGACACGTGCTTGATTTATAAAGCAGACGCAGGAACACGATGGGCGTATCACAACGGGCCCTACACACTGCTCGACAATGTTATTGAAAATGCAACAGGGATAAGTTTGAACGCATACATTACACAAAAACTTAAAAATCCGACCGGAATGACAGGAGCTTTTGTTTCCCTTGGATACAACAATGTTTTTTTTAGCAACGCAAGGAGTATGGCAAGGTTCGGACTTCTGATATTGAACAATGGAAATTGGAATGGAACCCAAATTATGACAGATACCGCATACTTTAATCAAATGGTAAATACTTCACAATCGCTAAACCAAGCTTACGGATATCTATGGTGGCTGAATGGGAAATCGACCTTTATGGTTCCAGGTTCTCAAATTGTATTTAATGGTTCCCTGAGCCCCAATGCTCCTTCGGATATGCTTGTAGCAATGGGAAAAGATGGACAGTTTTTAAACATAGTGCCAAGTCAAAACTTAGTTTGGGTAAGAATGGGTAATTCACCAGACGAACTTCCTGTGCCTTTTTTGATGAATGACAAGATATGGGAGTATATAAATAGCTTGGATTGCAATACAATAGGATTGAATGAGCAGACGCACGCTCCCAATCTAGTTCAGATATTTCCAAATCCAAGCAATGGCAAACTGAATATAAAATCGGACAAACAAATATTGAAAATTGAAATTTATACTATTCACGGACAGTGTGTGAAAACCGAAAATACCCAAAATAAAAACTTGATCATTTCAATCAACGAATTGTCAAGCGGGTTCTATTTATTAAAAGTTGATTTTAATGTGGGTAGCTCTTGGATTGGAAAATTGATATGCGAATAAGTGGTTGGATGACCCCTCAAATTGAAGATTGTACTTAGCTGTTTGAATTTTTTTAATAAAGATGCCACTGCTTGAAAACCAGGAGTTGGACAACCTAAAAACAAATTTTGTTTTTCTTTGATAGTTTATTTTAAATAATGCAAAATATAATGGAAAATAAAAACAACCCGCTTTTATGCGATATAGAAACTGGAATGTGTGATACTTCGAATGAAAATTCAGACACTGCACCTCAAAGTAATATTCAGACAACGGAAAAATCCATAAAGATAATATATTATACCGATCCTATTTGCTCTTCCTGTTGGGGTATCGAGCCTCAATTACGTAAGCTTAAGTTGGAATATGGAAACGATGTTGAGATAGAATATAGAATGGGCGGCTTGTTGCCTGATTGGTCATACAATAGTGGTGGCATTGGAAAACCCTCAGATGTGGCACATCATTGGGATGAGGTGAGTGTTTATTACGACATGCCCATCGATGGTGATGTTTGGTTGGAAGATCCTTTGCCCTCTTCGTATCCGCCATCCATTGCCTTTAAGGCAACACAAATGCAAGATTATAAAAAATCAATTCTTTTTCTTCGCGAAATTAGAGAGATGGTTTTTTTGAAAAAGAAAAATATTGCAAAATGGGAGCATATAGCAACGGCTGCTAATAATGTTGGATTGAATGTGGAACAGTTGAAAATCGATTTTGATGGAAAAGCAAAAGTCCTGTTTGATGAAGATTTGAAATTGGCAAGAGAACTGGGCGTTAGAGGATTTCCAACGATGTTGTTTATAGACGACTTGGGTAATAAAGAGATTGTGTA
>Ga0265295_1009032_pt1 | contig 10823 bp, 12 predicted proteins | sample Munlansysbiofilm_FD_192503 | JGI IMG/M metagenome (GOLD analysis project Ga0265295, IMG submission 192503) | Leachate microbial communities from a municipal landfill in Southern Ontario, Canada - Methane capture system biofilm | ecosystem: Engineered > Solid waste > Landfill > Unclassified ... | reverse complement strand
CACAGAAAAACCGGTGAAAAAGATCCAAGCTTGTTGAACATGCAACTAATGGGTGGGGCAACCAAAAGAACAAAAGTGGGTCAGCTTTTTACCGGTGATAACAGCCTGGGATTTAAGCCAAAATCTTTCAAAATACCTGCAACACATGAAAACAATATAGAATAAACGATTTTCTGGTGCCGGTATACCATGGTTCTGAATTCACACGGCAGTGTAAAGGTCACCATAAAATACTGAACCGGTAAAAGCTTATTTTGCTGCCGGTCTATCCATTTGCTGCTTTCATGGTTCTGACACTGGGGACAATTACGATTTCCACAGGACAGAGGTCTCCACTCCGCATAATCGCAATCGGGGCAGCGTACATAAAGTTCATCGGCTGCGGGGGTGCGGCAATCACGCATAGCTTGCAATGCTTTCATTTGGCTTGGCAGCACTGTATCACCGTACCGGGCTGAAAAGGTATCGTAATATTCATTGATAACGGAGGCTATTTTCATGGCTACACCTTTTTGAAATCCACATGAATGGTGTTGACCAGATTATTAATGGTGATTAGGCTGTTTTTCTCCGTAATGTCGGTTATATGGGCATAACGGGCTGTTGTATTTGGATTTGCATGGCCGAGAAGGGCCTGAATATGCCGTAGACTTAAGCCTTGCTCAAGGAGGTGGGTGGCAAAACTGTGGCGAAGGGAATGTATGGAGACTTTTTTTTTATTCCGCACTCATCAACAACTGTTTTCATGGCTTTTTGTGCACCACCCCGGTCCATATGGGTTTTTGCCTGCCGGATAGTTTCCAATGAACCCTTGGCATTGGGGAATATCAACATGGGGTGCCTATGCCTTTTCCAGAGTTCACGCAGTCCCACCAAGGTCTGATCAGGCAGTGGAACCAGCCGATCTTTATGACCTTTACCTCTACGAATATGAACGATTTTGCGAGCCGCATCAATGTCACCTGCCTGAAGGGCTAAAGTCTCTCCCAGGCGAAGACCCATGGAATAGGTGGTCAATAGAAAAACACGATATCGCAACTTTCGGGTTGCTCCGATGAGTTTTTCGACCTCATCAGTAGTGAGAATGTCAGGAATGGTTTTGACTTGGGGAGGCTTCACAATATCCACCCAGTTCCAGTCTTTTTTTAATACATATTTCCAGAAATGTTGCAGGCCAAGCCGGTCAATTTTAACCGTACTCCATGAATGGGATTCCACAAGATCAGAAAAATAATCCTCCAACTGCTTTGGTTTCAACTTATCTGGACAGCAATCAAAGTAATCTCTAGCCCGGCGTACAGCCCGAGAGTATGCGTCAATGGTTTTTTCTGCTTTTCCCTGGAGTTTAAGCGTCTTTTGATGACGGTTATAAAGTTTGTTGAAACGATTTACTTCTGGCTGGTTCATAGTATATACTCCTTTTTAAAATCAAAGTGTTCGAAATTGAACACTGATAGGACTTATACACTATTTTAAATTTTTCCGCCGCGCATGCGGCTTCGTCCAACAAGTTGCTGCACGCGGATAAATTACTCGCTGCGCTCCTAATTTACCGGTGAGCAAAGCGTTGCTTAAACCAAGCACGGAAGTGTCTGATGAATGAAATCGATATTCTAAAAAAACTAGCTTCAAATCTCACTGAGCGAAAGAGTGTTGCAGCACTAAGCAACTATGAAGTTCTATGTAACAATATTTCCTTCTCTCACGACTTGCTGGAGAAAGGTATAAGCTATCTCAAACATATTGTCTCTGAGCTAAAATGCACATTAAATAAAAATGACTCTCTGCGCCTTGAGTATCAGAGCAGCAATGATCTTAATTCCTTCATAGCTCTTGTGCCTAGCTTGCTTTCCAATGACTTAGAAGCCATTACTAAGTTATCGTTACATACAGAACCAGATAACCGCGATGATATAGATGTAAATAATGTTGGGCGGCTGCATAGAGGCTTTGTTGAATATAATAATTTAGTTACAGCGACAAGGCAGTTGGTTGATAGTCTAGTCACGGATGCCTATCAAATCCAGCTTCTGGACCCAAAGGAGTTTAACTATCATGCGCTTTTGTCGCTAAATAGCTTTGAAAAATATGCGACTAAATCTATTCGTCAAGGGCTATTCAATGATGACATTGAAGATGCGTTAACTGAATTTAGAAATCTAAGTTTTCGTGACTGGAAAAATTCAGCAATAACGAAATGTCAGCATATAAGCTTCGCCAATAAAGTGGATTACTTATTTTTTGAATTAACTCTTAATACACCTGAAAATGATGTTTTTAGAGATGAAATAAAAAACTTATTCAAGTTTTCATCTGAGTTCACACATATCGGATATATATCTACCTTTTTCACATCAAAATCAGGTTCGCAACCAATATTTGGTAGTGATAAAGGTCCGTATTTACCAAGCACAGAGAATTTCAGCGAACTAAAATATCAAATAATTGAATCATGTATTAATTTCATATTCAAAGTTTACGTTCCAAGCATAAAATTATGTGTGAATAAAATGATTTTGGATGATGCTTCGGAGCCAATAATAGGCAACCTTGAAAATCTTATTTCTATGCTGGAGCATGGTATAAAGACAAGAAACAACAACTACTATTTCTTTGTTTGTTCATACTTGATAGGGTCAAAAAATACAATAGAGCTACCGTGCATCTGTGACCATATTAATCACTGGAATCCACCGCATGATAATAGTGACCTTTTTTGCATGGGCTGTGGAAGCTCATACAATATAATGGCGATGGATGGAGACCCCGGCTACATAATTACAAGCAATGGGCCGGTAAAGGTTATTGGGTCAACTGCCCCTGAGTTCCAAGATTTACCTTTTAAAAAACAGCAGGAACTTATGCAGAAAGTAGCCGAGTGTAATGTAGGTGCCAACAGCAACTAACAATCCAAGGCAGGCGGACATATTTTTGCTTCGCTGCGCTCAAAACGCAATAATACGCCGCTGCTTGGGGCGTTGGGAATAGGAAAAGGAGAAGAATATGTCTGTGAATAGTCACCTAGTGAGTCTCGGCAGTGATCTCGTACTGTCAACAGAGGAGAAGAGCATCATCTCGACCTCTATCAATACCCTATCGACTCGGTTATCCGCATACTTTGGAACCGGCATTACAAGCAAGCTCCAGTTTGGCTCCAGCATTCGTGGTACAATTCTTCCGCGCAAGGCCGACAGTAAGTCAGACATCGACTACATGATTGTTTTTGACACATCGGAGGGTCAGAAGAAGCCACAGACCTACTTGGATCGGCTCAAACGCTTCGCCGAATCCAAGTACCAAACTTCAGAGATCTCGCAGTCAAGCCCGACCATAGTGCTTTCTCTCAACCACATCCGGTTTGAGCTTGTGCCCGCAATCTACAATTACGACTATCAGATCCCATCCCCGGCATCTTCATGGTCGGAATGGACCAGCACTGATCCTACAGCCACAAACGATGCCTTACAGAACAAGAACAAGACAGAGAACTACCAAATCAAGCCACTTGTAAGACTGTTCAAGTACTGGAATGCAAGCAAAGGGCATCCTTTCCGGTCATTTGAATTGGAGCAGTATGTCGTAGGAAAGTACTTTTGGTCGTGCAGTGCACTGAAGGATTACTTCTACGACCTCTGGTCTGGTTTCGACTGCACCTACGATACTGCCCAGTACATTAAAGACATGGTGGCGAGTGCGAAAGAGCATGCCCGCAAGGCAAAAGAGCATGAAGAGAATGATATGCCTGTCTCAGCAGAATCTGAAATCAAAAAGATCGTCCCAGCATTATGAGTACCCAGCACGAATCAGAAAGAGTCGACGAAGTAAGTCAGTACTATAAGCCCATATCTCAAATTGGCAGGACCACTGATATGCTCTTCTGGGTGATTGCGGTTACCTCCCTCTCTATGCCATACGCCCAGACTATCCTGAGTCCCGCGAATCAATCGGCATTAAGATCATGTTTTGTTGTGCTCGTGCTGATCCACTTTGTGCTTTCGTTACTATCCCGCCTCTACTTGGTGCCACAGGCAGAGCGCATGCGCAGGAAACAACTGCTTTCAGATGCGTTTGACACCAGGCTAACGCACGAACGCACCTCGCTTTACTATAATAACGAATACTCTCCATCCGTTGAACGCCTCGGGGCTAGCGTCATGGAGAACGCCATGTTTGGCAAGGAGACTGCTGCAAGGATGCTTGCACGAAAACGTAAGATCATTGGACTTTACCTCACAGTTTGGTTTCTTGCGTTTGCGCTAAGGCACAACAACCTTGAACTAATCACGTGGATAACACAATTGGTGTTCTCGGGGGAGATTGTTGCAGGCTGGTTGAAGCTTGAGTGCCTGCGTTTTCGCCACGAACGCACGTACGAGCAATTGCATTCACATTTTCTGCACGGGATAGGAGTGGATCAACCCCGAGGGATAGCGAATGTGCTTGATGCTTTCGCGGCGTATGAATCAGCTAAAGCGTCTGCGGGCGCACTCCTGTCGACGAAGATCTTCAATCAGCTCAACGATGGGCTGACGAGTAAGTGGGAACAGATCAGGATAGACTTGAAGATGCATTCCCAACAAGACGAGTGCACCGTACCATCGGAAACCGCGCCAAGCGCAGCTCCCGATGTCCGGTGACTCGCGGCGTTCGGCAAGGCTCAAGTACTCTTTATTATTATTGAATTGGTGTAAAAGTGAGATTTGATCAATATAATATTCCAACATTAAAAGATTGGGAACAATTTCAAACTATGGTTTGTGAATTGTTCAGAGAAATATGGCAAGATCCCTATGCTCAAGAATATGGACGCATTGGACAAAACCAAAACGGAATTGATATCATTGGAAAGAGAAAAGGTGCTGCAAAACATGAAGCTGTACAGGCTACAATAGAAACACCTTTGACAGAAGCAAAAATCAAAAAAGATTACGAATCTTCTAAAAATCTTGGTTTTGAACTGGATACCTTTATAATTGCCACATCCAGTAAAAGAGATGTAAATCTTCAAAAATATGCAATAACGATTTCTAAAAATGGTCCATATGATTGCAAGATCTGGTTTTGGGATGACCTTGTTGAAAAATTAGCTGATTATGATGATATACGTAAGAAATATTACCCTGACTACTTGGTAAAGTCCACAGGGAATTCTACAGGGAAATTGATTGAAATTAATGATGATACAACTCGTTGGGTTTTATTTATATCAAAGCTCCCCAAAAAACATCCCCATTATGGAAACGTATTGCTAATTTCAGACATACTTAGGGCCTGTTAAAAAATAAACTATGCAAAAGTCTCCGACGGAGACACCCAATAGTTCCATTCTCCATGGAACTCACTTTTGCTGATATTAAGCTCTTGTAGCTCCTCATCTGAGACCTTAATGCCTTTCTCGTATTCGTTAGTATCAAGATCACATTTCACTTTCAGACCCTTTTTAGTTGTTGTAGATCCTATCAAACTGATAATGACTGCTATTGAAGTTAAGGGCCTCCCTCGCCAATTCTTGCTTATATGACTGAACATACGGTGCTCGATCTTGTTCCACTTTGAAGTCCCTGGAGGAAGATGGGAAACATGTATCTCTATTCCTGTCTCATTGGAAAACTCCTGCAATGATTTCTTCCAGAGCTTGTTTCTACTGCCATTGCTTCCACCACCGTCAGCGGTGATGTAGAGCTTGGTTGCATCATGATACTTAATACAACCCATCTCATCCCACCAGGTGCGAATGCTCTGTGCTGCAAACATTGCTGTATCACTGCTAATCCCCACATTTACATATCCCTCGTTCTCCCTTACATCATAGATGCCATAGGGACTGGCTTTTCCCAAACCCAGAATAGGGAAGTCATGGTCAAGCACACGAGTAGGATTTCCTTTAGGGGCATACTCGGCACCGTTGTTTTTGAAGTTACCGATGTTTTCCTTTTTCTTTGTGTCAACAGAAATTACAGGTATTCCCTCTTCCATGAAAACCTTCGATTTGTCATTGATATACTGAAACTGCTCATCCCTATCCACATGGGTTTTTCCCACTTGGAGAGCTTTCTTGTTAAGCTGGAGGCTGTAGCCCAGATCCTTAAGAAGTTCCCCAATCTTAACGTGGCTTATGTGATAGTTCTGCCTTGCAAGTTCTGCCTGAAGGTTTCTGAGGCTTTTTGTTGTCCAGCACAAGGGGTTCTCAGGGTTTCCTATAGTAGATTCTGAAACCAGTGTCTCAAGAGCTTTTATGACACCAGGGTTGGTTTCTTCAATACTTTTCCTTCCTGCACCCTTGGCCCTTATACGCTTTGTGCCTGTCAAGGATGATCTGGCTTTGGGATCGGATTCTGCCTCGACTGCTTCCTTAATACCCGTGGCAATAGTCGAGCGGGAAGCTCCGGTAAGATTGCTCAAAACCTGAATCCCACCATGGCCCAAGGCAAGTGCCTCGATGCCCAGAAACTTGCGCCTCTGGTCTTCTGCGAGCATGGGCATTACCCTGGCTATTCTGATCTTTGTCACTTCATCAAGTTTTATCATAAAAAGAGTATATCATATCGGGTCAACACATACTATATATAGACCGTTAATTTCTTAACGGACCCTTAGCAATAAATGTCAAACTTATCGATTGGGGGATCATTGGAGTCGACTAATTTTAGAAGACATAGAAGAATCAAGTTACCAAAAATGTATTGGAGGTAATCTATACGGAGCTTTTCTTCTATCAAATTGGTTAAATAGTTTTGCATCAAATAAAGAACTATTTGATATTGAAGATAATTCTTATCATTATTACGAGTTAAACGACGATCAAAAAGAAGAACTACATGAGATCGCAAACAGAAAATAATGCCGAACATGGCGCTTCACCGGACGCAAAAAGCTGCGCCGGTGAGCTTTTCGTTAGCAAAATGAACAATCACCATTTGAAAGGAAATTATTATGGCATCACTGAAACGAATAATTGCCGAACTCCCAATCGGTAAAAAAAATGCAATGAAGGTACCAGATTTTGAAATAGCTATTGGTAATCAACCGACTGGAACAAATAATGATACTACTCGAAATGAAGTAACAAAAGCAATTCATGATCATGATATTCCTGTAGGTTCCAACTCAAATCCATCTGGATATTGGTTGATTGACTCAGATGCTGAATATGAAGAAGTTATAAAAAGATTAAACTCATATATTAAAACATACACAGATAAGAGGGATGCAATTAAAAGCAACTCAAAATCATTGGCCCAAGTAAATTGAAATAAAGAAGTTTCAAATTAAAATTTTGCTAACATGGCGTTCAACGTGGACGGGCTTTACTTTGCCGCTGAATTTTAAGCTGTAATTATATTAATTAATCACGTTAACTGACTTTTATTGCTTTGAACGCCCGCCAGTTAACTTTTCGTTATACCCTTGAAGATTTCCTTAACATTGCGGAGCATTCAAAAAGAATGTACCATAAACTTGGATCATAAAAAGAGAGGGTGTAATGCAAAAAACTTTACCATTAGATGAAATGAGCACCAATGAAAAACTTGTTGTGATAAATCAAATTTGGGACGACCTTCTACGCAATTCAGATGATATTCCATCCCCTGAGTGGCATAAAGATGTTTTATCTGCCCGAGCCAAGCGTATCAAAAAAGGGGATGCTCATTTTAAAGACTTCGAATCTGTGAAATCTGAATTAAGATCTGAGTTCAAATGAAAATACAGATCCTTGATGAAGCGCAAGCTGATTTACGAGAGGGTGCTCAATTCTATGAACGACAAAGCTCCGGGTTGAAAACATATTTTCTTGATAGCCTGTTCTCAGACATAGGTTCATTATTGCTTTACGCTGGGGTTCATCTTCAGGTAGATGGGGCTTTTCGTTTGTTATCAAAGACATTTCCTTTTGCTGTATATTATACTTCTGAAGGCAACACAATTAAAATTCATGCCGTTTTAGATTGTAGAAAAAATCCCAATAAAACAAGAGAGCAATTAAAGCGACGAAGAGTATAATCTGGTAGCCGGGGGTTTTAATCCCCCAGCCCCCACAACACCCTGCATGCGGGTCCGCACAGGGCGTTTCATCAAGACTACCGGGCCGAGGCCGGGTAATGAATCTTCACCCACTGTTCTTTGACAGAGATTAACCCTTGTTCTGACAGCCATTTATTGGTCATACCGGCTTGCGTTGCCATGGTTCTGGCAAGATGCCACGGTCCCCTGCGGCTGATTGCCGTCATGATGGCATGTCTCTTGGAAGTTCCCAGTTTGAGGAGGTTGCGGACTTTGGTCCGGGCATAGCGCCACTGTTTCCAGTAACACATCCGTATCCGACGGCGGAGCCATTCATCTATTCCCGGAATGGGTCGATAGTACTCCGATATCCCGTAATAGTTCATCCAGCCGCGCATGTATTCCGCTAACTTCCTGTAACGGTATTCCATGGAAACAAACCAGCTCCTTCCGGTAAAGAGACGTAACCGCCGCTTGAACTCCAGGAAGGATTTATCACTCCATCTGATTTTACCTTTTACAAAGACAAAACCAAGGAAACCGCACTCCTCCACCGGAGCCACCTTGCTTTTCTTCTCGTTGACCTGGAGCCGCAGCTTCCGTTCGAGGAACCTTCGAATACTCGCCATCACTCGTGTGCTGGCACTAAGACTTTTCACCATGATAATGAGGTGAGTAGTCCGGGAGAATCTCACCCCCAGACCCTCTCAGAACCCAGCGTGAACCTCTCGACTCACTGGGCTCCCATTATCCAGCCGATGGTAAAATTCCCTTTCTCCAATGTGCAAAGAGGTTCGGTTCACGCCGTGCAATTCTTCCCAGCCAGTGTTCTGCACGTCGTCTATGACGACTGAGCTTCTTATACTTCCTGCGCGCCCAATGGACCAGCGCATTATTAAAATGCCTTAGCACAGGATACATGGCTGATCTGTAAAAGTGACCATAGTAATTCATCCAACCCTGAATTGCCGGATCAAACATCATGGACAAATCTTCCAGGTCCTTGTCCGGTTTCAGATGCATACGCCAATCATGAATCTTTTGCCGCATGGCCTTTTGAGCTGTATTGCTCACTGCCGGAGTGAAATTAATAAAGTGTTTTCCATACTTGTTCTTTGATCGTCGGGGCCTGAAGGTATAACCCAGGAAATCAAACTTGATCACTGGATAGTCTCCATTGCGATCATTATCCTTGCAGTACACAATTTGTGTCTTGTCAGGATGTAATTCCAAATGACATTCCTTGAACCGTTCATCCAGCTTTACAAGAAGATTCTCTGCTTCCTGTTGACTTTTGCAATGAGCGATTCCATCATCGGCATACCTTGCCCATGGATTGTGAGGATTTTCACGCACCATCCATTTATCAAAGACATAATGAAGAAACAAGTTTGCCAGAAGAGGACTGATCACGCCACCTTGAGGGGTGCCTGTAGTTCTCTCAACCAGTTCACCATTCTTCAGTTGGAAAGGAGCCTTGAACCAGCGTTCGATATATAAAATCAACCATTTGCAATCCGTATGATGCCTCACAGCTCGCATTAACATCCCATGATCAATGTTATCAAACAAACCCTTGATATCAAATTCCAGAACCCAGTCATACTGCCAGCATCTCTTTCTTGTGATGCGAATGGCATCAATTGCAGACTTTCCGGGCCTGTATCCATAGGAATCCGGAAGAAAATATGGCTCCACAAGCGGTTCAAAATACATCTTGGCAACCATTTGGGCCACCCTATCGGCAACCGTCGGGATTCCAAGTTTTCTCTTACCGCCACTTTTCTTTGGTATTTCAACCACTTTTACAGGCGGGGGGAAGTAGCTGCCGGAGGACATACGATTCCAAATTTTATAGAGGTTGTCCTTCAACCTCTTTTCAAATTCAGCAATGGATTCGTTATCAATACCAGCGGCACCCCTGTTCGCCTTTACAAGCATGAATGCCTCAAACACAATCTGTTTGGAAATTTCAAACGACTTTGTTTTGACCATGGTTCCTCCCTTTCGGTTGACCAATTATCGGCTCCTCCCACATTGTGGTTGACCGATATTCAAAACCAGATAACACAGCCCCTTTGCTCCACTTCCATTACAGAAGTTTCAACACTACTACGGGCTGTTCCGCCCCTATACGCTGCATCGGTACTCTGATCCTTGTGGGTCCTCCACTTGGATTTCTCCCTTAGCATCAGCGTCGTAGGTTCCCACGTTCCCCACGGAAGCCTGTGTCAAGTTCACGCCGCCTTCATACCGGCCACCGCCTGGACAGTAAACAGGTGCCCTCCAAGCTTATCCCAGGTTAACGATTCCCCCCTGGTTTTGATGACGTCCCTACGCTTTCGATACTTTATCAGCGGTTCACTGGTGTTCGTCTCCATGACACATACCTGACAAGGTCTTGCCCTGCCTTTTCCTTAACGCTCACCACCATGGCTTTTGACCACAGCAGCTTAAGGTGGTTTGAAGCCTCCACCTGCATGGCGGCTCCGAGGGGCCTACCCTCATCTTCCGTGCAGCAAGGCACAAATCATTAAACGGCTTTCATGAAAGCCTTCGTTTCGTGCCGTCGTGGCACACAATCATCTGCATACCTGACAAAATGGTGACCACGTCTTTCCAGTTCCTTGTCAAGATCATCAAGAAGGATATTCGCTAACAGTGGAGAAAGCGGGCCACCCTGTGGAACGCCTGCAGGCGTTGCCTGAAGGCAGCCTTTGACCATAACCCCAGCCCTGAGATATTTACCGATAAGCTTAAGCACTCTCTTATCCAGTATCTGGCGGGAGACTCTATTCATCAAGACATCGTGATTAACTTTA
>Ga0265295_1009031_pt1 | contig 10824 bp, 22 predicted proteins | sample Munlansysbiofilm_FD_192503 | JGI IMG/M metagenome (GOLD analysis project Ga0265295, IMG submission 192503) | Leachate microbial communities from a municipal landfill in Southern Ontario, Canada - Methane capture system biofilm | ecosystem: Engineered > Solid waste > Landfill > Unclassified ... | reverse complement strand
CTCTGCTCTTCTACGCCGATGGCGAGAAGCGCTACATCATCGCCCCCAAGGGACTTACCGTTGGCATGAAGGTCGAGAGTGGCCCCAATGTCGCCATCCAGGTCGGCAATGCGCTTCCCCTCAAGGCCATCCCCCTCGGGGTTGCCGTGCACAACGTCGAGCTTACCCTCGGCCGTGGCGGACAGCTGGTCCGCTCTGCAGGCAACAGTGCGACCGTGGTCGCCAAGGAGGGCTCCTACGTTACGTTGCGTCTGCCCAGTGGTGAAATGCGCATGATCTTCGGTGAGTGCTATGCAACCATCGGCCAGCTCGGCAACGAAGACCACATGAACGTCAACCTCGGCAAGGCCGGAAAGAGCCGTCACCTGGGCAAGCGGCCCAAGGTCCGCGGCGTGGCCATGAACCCGATCGATCACCCCCATGGTGGTGGTGAAGGAAAGACCGCCGGCGGCCGTCACCCGGTTACCCCATGGGGCAAGCCGACCAAGGGAGGGAAGACTCGATCCAAGAAGAAGCCCTCAAACGCATTCATCGTGAAGAAGCGGAAGTAGGAGTAGAAAGTGGCTAGATCAATTAAGAAAGGTCCTTTTATCGAGAAGAAATTGTATAAAAGGGTTCAAGAAGCGCTGAAGACAAATCAGAAGCAGATGATCAAGACGTATTCCAGAACTTCTACGATCATCCCTGAAATGGTAGGACTCACTATTTCCGTCTACAACGGAAAGACGTGGATTCCGGTATTCGTGACGGAGAACCTGGTAGGGCACAAGCTCGGCGAGTTTGCCCCCACCCGGGTGTTCCGAGGGCATGCGTCCGACAAGAAGGCTGGTAGATGATGGAAGAGAAGAGAGGTTACCGGGCAACCGCCAAGTATCTGATGGTCTCCCCCACCAAGGTTCGCCCTGTCGCCAACCTGGTCAGGAACAAGTCCTATGGGGAGGCGGTGGCCATTCTGGAGGCGATGCCCCAGAAGGGATCATACCTGATCCTCAAGGTCCTGCACTCTGCAGCGGCCAATGCGATGGATCGGAATAAGAAAATCGATGAAGATGATCTTGTCATCACCGATTTGCAGGTCAACGAGGGTCCCAGGCTCAAGCGGGTCTGGCCGAGATCCCACGGCAGACGAGATATTCTGCTCAAGAGGATGTCACACATTACCGTCGTTGTTGACGAGAAAGCGAGCGTGAGGAAGTAAATGGGCCAGAAAGTCAATCCAATCGGACTCCGTCTTGGAGTCAACAAGACCTGGAAGTCCAAGTGGTATGTGGACCCCAGGGAGTATGCAGACACCCTGCATGAGGATCTGAAGCTGAGAAAGGCTCTCATCGAGTGTCCTGAGGTCCAGGGAGCAGAGATCTCCGATGTCGAGATCATCCGCAAGCCCCAGCGTGTCACCGTCGTGATCACCACCAGTCGCCCCGGAATCATCATCGGGAGCAAGGGTGCCAACGTCGAGAAGCTCGGTGCACGGTTGCAGAAGCTCTCCAACCAGAAGGTCCAGATCAAGATCAAGGAGATCAAGAAGCCCGAGGCTGATGCACAGCTGATCGCGATGAACGTCGCACGCCAGCTCGCTGGCCGTGGTTCCTTCCGCAGAGCGATGAAGATGGCGGTCACCAAGGCGATGCAGAGCGGAGCCCAGGGAGTCAAGATTCGTCTCTCCGGCCGCATCGGCGGCGCCGAGATCGCCCGCTCGGAGTGGATGAAGGAGGGCCGCGTGCCCTTGCATACCCTGCGCAGCGACATCGACTACGGCTTTACCACCGCCCACACCACCTTCGGTGCCATCGGCGTCAAGGTTTGGGTGTTCAACGGTGAAATCTACGATCGTCAAGTGAAGGATGATGCCGGTGGCCTTGTCCGCAGACCCGCCAGTCGTGATGGCGTAGAGGCAAGGAGTTAACAGGCCATGCTCAGTCCAAAGAGAATAAAGTACAGGAAGCAACAGCGCAACATCAGCAAGGGTAGCGCACACCGTGGCAATACCATCGCCTTCGGTGAGTACGCCCTCGTTGCCCTGCAGCCGAAGTGGATCACCAACCGCCAGATCGAGGCGGCTCGTGTCGCGATGACCCGTCATATCAAGCGTGGTGGTAAGGTGTGGATCCGGATCTTCCCGGATAAGCCCTACTCCAAGAAGCCTGCCGAAACCCGTCAGGGTGGTGGTAAGGGATCGCCCGAAGGGTGGGTCGCCGTCGTCAAAGAGGGCACGGTGATGTTTGAGATGGGCGGCATCGACGAGGAGCTCGCACGCGAGGCGTTGGCTCTTGCTGGCAGCAAGCTCCCGATCAAGACCAAGTTTGTCGCCAGAAGGGAAGTGGAGTAAGATATGAAGAACTCATATAAAGATTTGACCCTCGACGAGTTGATGGCAACCAAAGAGAAGCTTCACAAGGAGTACTTCGACCTGCGGATGGGACGGGTGCTCGGCCATGTGGAGAACCCCCTGGCTGTCCGGACCATCAGGCGTAACATCGCCCGAATCAACACCCGCATCCGCGAGTTTGAGCTGGGTATCGGCACGGCCGCAAAGTAAGGGAGAGCAAATCAGATGGAATCCAATAAGAAAGTGTTTGTTGGCCAGGTGGTCAGTGACAAGATGGATAAGACGATTGTCGTGGCCATCAACAGCAGACGACTGCATCCCCTGTACAAGAAGTATGTGACCCACACCAAGAAGGTGAAGGCGCATGATGAGAAGAACGAGGCGGCTATCGGCGACACTGTTCGTGTAGTGGAGTGCCGCCACATCAGCAAGGACAAGTGCTGGCGTCTCACCGAGATTCTTGAGCGTGCACGCTGATTGTAGGAGAGAGACGATATGGTACAGATGCAGACATACTTGAACGTTGCGGATAACAGTGGAGCCAAGCGGGTGCAGTGCATCAAGGTGCTTGGCGGTAGCCACCGCTACGTTGCAGGAATAGGTGACGTCATTGTCGTTGCCGTGAAGAATGCCCTGCCCCATGGCACCATCAAGAAGGGTGATGTCATGAAAGCAGTCATTGTTCGGACCAAGAAGGAGTACCGCCGACCTGACGGTAGCTACATCAGGTTCGATGATAACGCATGCGTCATCATCGATGCCAACAATAACCCACGCGGAAAGCGGATCTTCGGACCAGTGGCTCGTGAGCTACGGGACAAGTACATGAAGATCGTCTCTCTCGCACCGGAAGTGTTGTAGGAGTTAAGCACATGAAGCTGAAGAAGAACGACACCGTCGTGATCATTGCCGGCAAGGACAAGGGCAAGACCGGCAAGATCGTGAAGATCGACCACAAGCGCGAGCGGGTCATCGTACAAGGTGCCAACATGGTCAAGAAGGCCATGAGGAAGACAAATGCCCAGGACAAGGGCGGAATCATGGAAATCGAAGCGCCGATCCACGTGAGTAACCTCATGTACCTCACCAGCAAGGGCGAGGCAACCAGAATTGGCTACAAGTTCGATGAGAACGGCAATAAAGTCCGCTTTGCCAAGAAAACTGGGGAAGTGATCTAATGGAAAAGTTTGTACCAAACCTCAAGAGGAAATATCTGGAAGAAGTGGCGCCTGCTTTGCAGAAGGATCTCGGATTCAAGAGTGCAATGCAGATTCCCGCCCTTGAGAAGATCGTGGTCAGTGTGGGTGTCGGCGAAGCGATCACCAACAAGAAACTGCTCGATTCAGCTGTCAAGGAGCTCGAGCAGATCACCGGCCAGCATGTGGTGAGGACCAAGGCCCGCAAGTCCATCGCGAACTTCAAGGTCCGCGAGGGGTATGAGATTGGCGCGATGGTCACCCTGCGGGGCGATAACATGTGGTACTTCCTCGAGCGCCTGATCAGCATTGCGCTTCCCCGGGTCAAGGACTTCAGGGGGGTAAAGCCCAACGCATTCGACGGAAGGGGTAACTACTCGCTCGGCATCACCGAGCAAATCATCTTCCCCGAGATCGACTTTGACAAGATCGAGCGTGTCAGCGGCCTCAACGTGGCCATCGTGACTACCGCTCGCACTGATGAAGAAGGCTATGCCCTGCTCGAGAAGCTCGGTATGCCCTTCGCCAAATAAGGGTGGTTGTATGGCAAAGAAATCAATGATCGTTAAGGCCAATAAGGAGCCCAAGTACAGTTGCAGGCGGGTCAACCGCTGCCGAGTCTGTGGAAGGCCCAGAGGGTATATGCGCAAGTTCGAGATGTGCAGAATCTGCTTCCGTAAGTTGGCAAGTGAAGGCCAGATCCCTGGCGTTACCAAATCAAGTTGGTAGGAGAGAAACATGGCTGTAAGTGATCCAGTTGCTGATATGCTGACTAAAATCAGGAATGCCAGTAGGGCCAAACATGAGAAAGTTGATGTTTCCACCTCGAAGATGAAACTTCAGATCGTGAAGATTCTCAAGAACGAGGGGTTCATCAAGAACTTCAAGAAGGTGACCAAGGATGGTATGTCCTTTATCCGGATCTTCCTGAAGTACGACGAAGATATGAAGCCGGTGTTGCATGACCTGCAGCGCATCTCCACCCCCGGGCGGAGAGTCTATACCGGATATCGGGAAATGCCCCGTATCTATAACGGGCATGGTGTGGTAGTGGTCAGTACCTCTGCCGGTGTCATCACCGGTAAGAAGGCTACAGAGAACAAGGTCGGTGGCGAGCTGATCTGCTCGATTTGGTAAGGTGGTGTAGAATGTCCAGAATTGGAAAAATGCCAATCACAGTACCCGCGGGTGTGAAGGTCGCCGTCAAGGATGAGGTCATCTACGTTGAGGGGCCCAAGGGCAAGCTCAACTGCAAGACGCGTGACGAAGTGATCCTGAAGATTGGTAAGGAAGAGATCAACGTCGAGGCTATCGACGATTCGAAGGCAGCGAATAGCTACCAGGGGCTCTATCGCCAGTTGATCAACAACATGGTGGTGGGAGTCTCTACCGGCTACTCAAAGAGCCTGATCATAAATGGTGTTGGATTCCGTGCAGACCTGAAAGGGGATGTACTGAGCCTCAACCTCGGCTTCGCCCAGCCGATCGACGTGATAGTTCCCCAGGGGATTACCGTGACGGTCGAGACCCCCACCAAGATTACGCTCAGCGGCATCGACAAACAACGTGTCGGTCAGGTTGCAGCAGAGATCCGGTCGCTCCGTAAGCCCGAGCCGTACAAGGGCAAGGGAATCCGCTACGAGGATGAAGTCATTCGCCGCAAGGCTGGCAAGACCGCCTCAGGTAAGAAATAAGGGGTAGGGAAGAGATGAGTAGAGTAATTGCCAAGAACAAGAGACTTGCCCGACGCAAGTTCCATATCCGCAAGAGTATCTTTGGCACTGCAGAGAAGCCGAGAATGAGCGTCTATCGCAGCAACCAACATATGTATGTGCAGGTCATCGATGACAATGCCGGTCATACGCTGGTCAGTGCCAGTACGATGGAAGCTGAGCTGAAGGGCTTGAAGAACACGGTCGCCGATGCTGAGAAGCTCGGTGAGGCTGTAGGCAAGAAAATGCTTGAGAAGAATATTGATACCTGTGTCTTTGACCGCAACGGCCGTTTGTACCACGGAGTAGTCAAGAGCATCGCTGACGGGGCCCGCAAGGCCGGTGTCAAGTTCTAGGGGGAGAGTGTGGATAAACCGAGAGAAAGAGATAGAAACCGCGATCGCGACCGGGATAGAAACGATGGGTACGTCGAGAAGCTGATCAAGCTGAATCGTGTTGCCAAGGTCGTGAAGGGTGGACGCAGGTTCTCCTTCAGCGCACTGGTCGTCGTAGGGGATCAGAAAGGGAAGGCAGGCTATGGGTTTGGGAAGGCGAATGACGTCACCGAAGCCATCCGCAAAGCCACCGAGCGCGCAAAGGCGAACATGATCACCGTTCCGATGAAGAAGAGCACCATCCCCCATGAGATCATCGGCAACTACAAGAGTGCGAGCGTACTGCTCAAGCCGGCAGTTCCCGGTACCGGAGTAATCGCCGGTGGTCCGGTGCGTGCCATCTGTGATGCATGTGGGATCACTGACATCCTGACGAAGAACCTCGGCTCGAAGAACGCCATCAATATCGTGAAGGCAGCCTTCGACGGCTTTGAGAACCTCTTCGACTCCAAGGTTGTTGCGCAGAATCGGGGCAAGTCCCTGAAAGAGATGTGGGGGTAAGATGATGGCTGATGCAAAGAAGATCAAGATTACCCTGGTGCGTAGCACTGCACGGACCCTTCCGGCGCAGCGCCGTACCGTCAAGGCACTCGGACTGGGCAAGATTTCCAGCTCCGTGGTACACGAGGCAAGCGCCCCGATCCTTGGTATGGTCAGGGTCGTCTCACACCTTGTGAAAGTCGAGGAGTTGTAAGATGGGTATGATTCAGGCACCGGAGGGTGCAAATAAGAAGAAGACAATTGTCGGTCGTGGCGTCGCCAGCAAGGGACGCACCAGCGGCAGAGGTCATAACGGACAGAACTCCCGCTCCGGCGGTGGTGTGCGACCCGGCTTCGAGGGTGGGCAGATGCCCCTCTACCGCCGTCTTGCACGTCGTGGTTTCAATAACGGTCCCTTCAAGGTGGAGTATGCCGTTGTCTCGCTCGACGAGATTTCCCTGACCTTTGAGGATGGCGATGTCGTCACCCTCGATGCTCTCAAGGAGACCGGATTGGTAAAGGGCGCCAGGACCCAGGCTAAGATCCTGAACAATGGCGAACTGACCAAGAAGGTGGTCATTGATGGGGTGAAGGTTTCCGCAAGCGCAATCGAGAAGATTAAGGCTGCGGGTGGCGAAATCAGATAAGAAAGAAGGGCGTCATGGCAAACACCTTAGTTGAGATGTATCGAATCAAGAGTCTTCGCAAGAAGATTTTCATCACCCTCGGTATGATGATCGTCACCAGGATCGGGGCGGTGATACCTATTCCGGGCATCGATCCTGTGGTCCTGAAGCGGTTCTTCCTCTCGCAGAGCGCAACCACTACTGTTGGGCTGACCGAGTATCTGAACTTCTTCTCCGGTGGAGCGTTCTCGAACTTCTCCCTCTTCATGCTCGGCGTCATGCCCTACATCAGCACGCAGATTATCCTGCAGCTGCTGATGCTGGTCATCCCGAGTCTGAAGAAGCTGGCAGAGGATCCGTCAGGCCATAAGAAGATCCAGCAGTACACCCGCTTGGGTACGATTGTGGTCTGCTTGCTCCAGTCGTACGTGGTGACCATCTACGCGAACTCGATTCCCGGCGTGTTGACGATGGGAATCCTCCCGTTCACGCTGATCGCCATGATGTCGGTGACCACCGGTTCGATGCTGTTGGTATGGATCGGCAACAAGATTACCGAGTGGGGTGTCGGAAACGGCATCAGCCTCCTGATCTTTGCCGGTATCGTTGCACGATTCCCCTCGGCGATGAGCGTGCTCTTCCAGTCCATTGGATCTGGCGTGCTCAACCCGATTGTCGTGTTGGTCGTATTTGTGATGTTCCTTGTCGTCGTCGCCCTGGTGGTGTACGAGGAGCAAGGGGTGCGCAAGATTCCCGTGAACTACGCCAAGCGTGTGGTCGGCCGGAAGATGTATGGGGCACAGTCCACCTACATCCCCATCAAGGTCAACCCTTCGGGCGTCATCCCGGTCATCTTCGCCAGTGCCCTGCTCTCCTTCCCCCTCCAGATTGCAACGGCATTGGGACCTAACGTACGTTGGCTCGCCAGGTTTGCTAACTGGTTGAATCCACAGGGTGCCCCCTATCTGATTATCTACGCCCTGTTGATCATAGCTTTCTCGTTCTTCTATACGCAGGTGTCGATGAACCCGGTAGAGATGGCAAAGCAGATCCGTGAGAACGGAGGCTCTGTGCCTGGAGTACGCACTGAGAAGCTGGAGGAGTACCTGTCTCGGGTGCTCAACCGCATCGTGTTGCCTGGCTCCCTCTTCCTCGCATTCATCGCCTTGATCCCGACGTTGGTACAGCGGTTCTTCCACTTCCCGGCTGCGGTGGCGATGCTCTTCGGAGGTACGTCCCTGCTGATCCTGGTTGGTGTCGACCTTGATACCATGCGCCAGATCGAGGGCATCATGAAGATGCACCACTACGATGGATTCAGCGTTGGAAAGAAGAAGTCAAAGCATATATAAGAATGGAGACTGGACATGAAAGTGAGAGCAAGTGTCAAACCAATTTGTGACAAATGCAAAGTAGTCAGGCGCAATGGGGTGGTTCGCATCATCTGTGAGAACCCCAAGCATAAGCAGAGACAGAGATGACCGGGTTCGGCGAAAGCCCTCGACTCGATAAGGGAAATTCAGGAGGCCATTGATGGCGAGAATTGCAGGTGTAGATTTGCCGAACAAGGCAGTAAAGATCGCCTTGACCTATATCTACGGAATCGGAAGGTATTCGGCGGTTGAGATTTGTGAAAAGACGAAGATCGATCCCGATGCCAACATCAATACCCTCTCCAACGATGATCTGGCGTTGTTGCGCCATACCATCGAGGAGGAGTACAAAGTTGAGGGACGGCTTCGCACGGAAGTTGCCCTGAACATCAAGCGCCTTATGGACATCGGTTGCTATCGCGGCCTTCGTCATCGTAAGGGTCTTCCCGTCAGGGGTCAGCGGACCAAGACCAATGCCCGCACCCGTAAGGGCAGGAAGAAGACCGTTGCTGGTAAGAAGAAATAAGGAGCACTGACCGTATGGCTAAGGCAAAGACCAAAACAAAGAGAAGAGTCAAGAAGACTGTCTACGAAGGCAACGTCTACATTCAGGCGACCTTCAACAATACCATCGTCACGGTGACCGACCTCAACGGCAACGCGGTGTCATGGGCAAGCGCCGGCGGACTTGGGTTCCGTGGTGCAAAGAAGTCCACTCCCTACGCAGCACAGACCACAGCCGAGAAGGCTGCCAAGGCTGCCATGGACAGCGGGCTTCAGGAAGTGAATGTATTTGTGAAGGGACCGGGCGTCGGGCGCGAGAGCGCCATCCGCACCCTCGGTGTCCTCGGGCTGAAGGTTCGTTCCATTCGTGACATCACCCCGATCCCGCACAACGGATGCCGACCTCGCAAGAGTAGAAGAGTCTGATGAGGAGTAGTAGGTAATGGCAAGATATACAGGACCTAAGTGCAGATATTGCAGGGCTGAGCGAACGAAGTTGTTCCTCAAGGGCGATCGGTGCCTTTCGAGCAAGTGCCCGATGAACGACATCAAGTCCACCGGGACGCCCGGCAAGGACCCCAGGGCTCGGTCGAAGAAGCCGACCAACTATGGTCTGCAGCTCAGGGAGAAGCAGAAACTGAAGAGGACCTACGGCATGCTGGAGAAGCAGTTCAAGCTCTTCTTCAACGAAGCTGCGAGAATCCCTGGAAAGACTGGTGAGAACCTGATCATGTTGCTCGAGCAGCGCCTCGACAACGTCGTCTTCCGCATGCACTTCGCTTCCAGCCGCAGCCAGGCTGCCCAGCTGGTCAACCACGGTCACATCTTTGTGAACGACAAGCGTGTGGACATCCCGTCCTACCGCCTCCGCCCCGGCGACGTTGTCGCTGTTGGCCCCCGTGGCCAGAAGATGTTGATCATCAAGGAGAATCTCAAGGAGTACACCAAGAGTGGGGTCAGTCCGTGGCTCACCCTTGACGTAGATGCCATGAAGGGCACCTTCGTAGCAGTACCGAGGAGAAGTGAGGTCACCGAGCTCGAGAAGATCAACGAGCAGCTGATCGTCGAGTTGTATTCCAGATAAGGAGTAACCATGGCACGTAAAAACCTTTTGAAGGGTTTCAAGATACCCAAGGGGATAACCTTTGAACACAGCACCGTTGAACCGAACTATGGGAAGTTCGTAGCCTATCCGTTTGAGAGAGGGTTCGGAACCACCATCGGCAACACGCTGAGGAGGGTACTGCTCTCTTCAATCCAGGGATACGCGGTCACTGCAGTAAAGTTCACCTCCTTCAACGAGGATGGGGTGCCGCACATGATCAGCAGTGAGTATGAGCAGCTCCCCGGGGTCCGTGAGGATATCAGCGACATCATCGCTGCGCTGAAGAAGTTGCAGATCCAGATGCCCGAGGATACCGAGGGCACCAACCTGCTCATCGAGTGCAAGGGACCCGGTGTCCTCACCGGTGCGAGCTTCGAGCGCGACCAGGTGGAGATCATCAACAAGGACCAGGTCATCTTCACGATGATGGATGATGCCAACATCGAGATGGAGGTCCAGATTGACCTCGGCCGCGGCTATGTGCCCAGTGAGATCAATCAGAAGTACATCGAAGAGATCGGTACGATCCCCCTCGATGCAAACTTCAGCCCCATCGACCGGGTACGCTACTCCATCGAGCCCACCAGGGTTGGATATCGCAGCGACTATGACAAGTTGACCCTTGAGGTGTATACCGACGGGACCATCGCGCCGCAGAACGCCCTTGCCGAAGCGGCGAAGATCGCCAAGGAGTACTTCCAGATCTTCATCAACTTCGACGAGACGTTGATCAACAACACCGATGAGGTCGATGAGGAGGAGGAGCGTGTCCGCAAGATCCTCGCCACCTCCGTCGAGGAGCTTGAGCTGACTGTCAGGTCGAGCAACTGCCTCAAGAATGCGAACATCCGCACCATTGGGGATTTGACCAAGAAGACCGAGGAGGAGATCGCCAAGACACGGAACTTCGGAAAGAAGAGCCTGCAGGAGATCAAGGAGAAGCTCAAGGAGTGGAACCTCAGCCTCGGGATGACCGACTACAGCGTCCTCAAGACCGCGATGGCAGTATCTGAGAACAAGGAAGAAGAGAATGAAGCATAAGATTGGGTTCAATGCGCTGAGCCGGACCAGCTCTCACCGCAAGGCTATGAAGCGCAACATGGT
>Ga0265295_1009029_pt1 | contig 10827 bp, 7 predicted proteins | sample Munlansysbiofilm_FD_192503 | JGI IMG/M metagenome (GOLD analysis project Ga0265295, IMG submission 192503) | Leachate microbial communities from a municipal landfill in Southern Ontario, Canada - Methane capture system biofilm | ecosystem: Engineered > Solid waste > Landfill > Unclassified ... | reverse complement strand
AATCCGCCACCAGCCATTAAAGGGAGACAGGTAAAGATTAAATACATCACCCAACTCAAAAAAGAATATCCGGTTTTTGTTTTTTTCTGCAACTCCCCGCAATATATCAAAGACCCCTATAAACGATTTCTTGAGAACAAGATCAGAACGGAATTCAAATTCACCGGGGTTCCAGTAAAGATGTTTTTCCGGCAAAAATAGGTATAGCATTGGAAGAGATACGCATAGACAAATGGCTATGGGCCGTAAGGATGTATAAAACCCGGAATCAGGCCTCGGAGGCTTGCCGTGCCGGGCGTGTAAAAATCGACGGAATTACGGTAAAGCCCTCGCGGGTCGTTCGGGAAGGAAACCGTATTGAAGTAACACAACCGCCCCTGAAAAGAACAGTGGAGGTAAAAGCGCTTTTAAAAAACCGGATTGGGGCGAAACTGGTCGAAGATTACCTTATCGATCATACTTCTAAGGAAGAGTATGAGAAGCTTCTGTTTATCCGGGAGATGAAAACCGAACACCGCGACCGGGGCACCGGACGTCCAACGAAAAAAGAGCGAAGAAATATTGATAAGCTAAAGGCGCCTTAATAATCAATTTCCTTTATTAATTCGCCTTCCCGGTTATAAAAGGCCCAGTGTCCGCTACGTACATCCAGTGTATATGCTCCCCGATAATATACTGCCCCATTATCGTGATATACGGTACGGGGGCCATCAGATTTCCCCTGACTAAAGCTACCTTCGCTCCACAGTGTACCATCCTTGTAATACGCTTTCCAAATCCCATCCTTCTTACCCTGCACATAACCACCTTCCAGCCGAAGAACAGAATCGGCATAATACCATTCTTCTCTTACCAGCACAGAATCCTGATCCTGATGCATATAGAATGCAACCCATTTCGGTGCTCCATTTTCATGCCGTTCAACAACAACCGTTTTCACCCGGTTGCCACAAGCGAAAAAAAAAGCACAAATGGCAACGAAAAAAATCAATTTTTTCATAGGTCAACCCTCTCATTTTTAAGATTAGTCAAAATTCCTGGTTTGCTTGTCGCATGGGCATCGCTGTCCGTTTGTAACTAAGTATATTTTAATGCTACCGATCAAATTCCAGGCGTTTCCCTTTTACCTCATCATGCAATTGCCCGTTTTCCCATACTAAATTTCCATTAACAAAAGTATGGGTTACGCGGTGAGTAAAACGAGTTCCCTCAAAAGGCGACCAACCGCATTGATAGCGAATATTATCGCGCGTGACTTTCCACTCCACGTTGTCTTTAACTAACACAATATCTGCATAATAGCCTTTACGAAGATACCCTCTATCCACAATTTTAAAACATTCGGCTACCGAATGGCTCATTTTATCAGCCACGAAAGTCATCGGGAGACCTTTTTGCTTTGCAAGGTCACACAGGGCAACCAGCGAATGCTGCACCAGTGGACCCCCTGATGGGCAATCGAAATAGGGATGATCTTTTTCCTCCCAACGATGCGGAGCATGGTCGGTAGCCACCACATCAATCGTCCCGTTACAAAGCCCGGCAAACAATGCAGCGCGGTCGGAATCGGTTTTAACGGCGGGATTCCATTTAATCCGCGATCCCAATGTGGCATAGGATGCATCGGAAAACCAAAGGTGGTGTACACAAACCTCAGCCGTAATACGCTTATTCTGTAAGGGAATATTTGTATCGAGCAGGCTCAATTCTTTTTCGGTGGAGAGGTGTAGGATATGCAACCGCGTATTATGTTTTCGTGCCCGGGCAATAATATTCCGGGTAGAGGTAAAACATGCCTGCTCCGAGCGAATTTCAGGATGACAATGGATCGGAACATCCTCCCCAAAGCGGGCTTTATAGCGGGCTATATTTTCCTGAATGATGGTTTCATCTTCACTGTGTACGGCGACAAGCAACGGAGTTTGAGAAAAAATTGTTTCCAGGACTTCGTCATTATCCACCAGCATATTCCCTGTCGAGGCGCCGAGAAAAATTTTGAGGCCACAAACCCTGGCTGGATCAGTTTTAAGCACCTCTTCCAGATTAGTATTGGAAACGCCCATATAGAAGGAATAATTAGCCACCGCATTGCTTTCCGCGAGTAAAAATTTCTCTTCCAGCAATTCCTGGGTCAGGGTTGGAGGGATGGTATTGGGCATCTCCATAAATGAAGTAACCCCTCCGGCTACTGCAGCGCGGCTTTCACTGTAAATGGTTCCTTTATGGGTTAATCCGGGCTCACGAAAATGGACATGATCATCAATAACTCCAGGCAAGAGATACGCACCATCAGCCTGAATTATCACCGTTTCATCATCCACAGCAATTGGATGAATAGCAAGGTCAGCAATCCGGCCGTTTTCAATCAACAGTTCACCTGAAAAAATCTCTCCTTCATTGACGATCCGGGCATTTTTTATCAGTGTTTTCATTTGCCTCGAGGAAATTATTGGTTTACCTTATGGTATTTTTTCACATTTCTGAATCGGAGTGACATCACACCCAGAATTGCTTCTCGAAAAATTCCGGAGCTCATTTTTGATTCACCCTGTGTGCGGTCAGTAAAAATAATCGGCACTTCTACAATACGAAACCCCAGTTTCCAGGTAGTATATTTCATTTCAATCTGAAACGCATAACCGGTAAAACGAATAGAATTAAAATTAATGGCCTGCAACACTTTCCGTGAGTAGCATTTAAAACCTGCTGTAGTATCACGTACTTTCATACGGGTAACCATGCGCACATAGGCACTGGCATAATACGACATCAAGACACGACCCATTGGCCAGTTGACCACATTCACGCCATTTACATAGCGGGACCCAATGGCCAGGTCGGCTCCATTTTTCACCGCTGTTTTAAGTTTCAACAAATCCTCCGGATTATGGGAAAAATCTGCATCCATCTCAAAAATATAATCGTAATGACGTTCCAGGGCCCAGTTAAATCCATGGATATAGGCAGTTCCCAGTCCCAGTTTTCCTCTCCGTTCTTCCATGAAAAGGCGACCCTGAAATTCGGGCAACAGCCTGCGTACAATTTCTGCAGTACCATCGGGGGAATTATCCTCCACAATCAATACATGAAAATTCCCGGCAAGGGAAAACACAGCACGTATGATTCCCTCCACATTTTCTTTTTCATTGTACGTGGGAATGATCACCAGGCTATCGGCTGTTCCCGTTGTAAAGTTGAAATCCGTCATAGTGTCATAAATATCCGTTATTGGCTAAAATGTACGGGTTGTTATTCATTATTTCCTTAAGGAAGCGCAATATTCACGTTATCGATCTGGAAGGTGGTAGTATGCTGTGAATCGCCGGTATATTTGAAAGCAATATATCCGATTCCTCCCGCAGGGAGCAAAATATCACCCGATTCGGTCCAGTTCACTGCATACCCGTTGGAATTACCTCCTGACAGTGCCGGGTTCAGGTTTGTCCAGGTAGCATTCCATGGATTTCCGTCGCCTTCGTAATCGATGGAAAGCAGCACTTCGAGAGTAGCACCGTTATCATATCCATCTTTACTTTTAAAATTAAAAATCTGACCCTGAAGGTCGATGGGAGGTGTTACCAGCCAGGTGATATTGCTGTTTTCCCCGGAATTATATGCGGAAGCCTGCGCATAGATATTATTATCGTAACTGCGAGCCAGGAAGAGGCGTGTACCTTCTTCGGGAGCATTCAGCCATCCGTCGATAATAATATCGTCATAATTACTAAACGATTCAAAGCCTTCAAACAATTCGTCAACGGGATCGTTCTGGCCCCCGCCGCCGCCACCTGAGATGTCAATAGCCAAATTATCGATCCGGATGGAAGTACTCTCGGTGTCGCTTCCCAGGTATTTAAATCCAATTGCCACATTTCCCGTAAAGGCCGAGAGGTCGATATCACCGGAAGGAATCCATGCATTATCCGGATCCGTGGAGGAAGCCACACGGGCATCAAGTTTCGTCCAGGTTGCTGTAGCAAAATTTTCTCCGGTAAAATCGGTGGAAGCAAAAACCTCCAGGGGAACGCCTGTATGCTCCCAGAATGCTTTTGCCGTTTCAAAGTGCAAAATTTTATCGCCTGAAGTATTAACAACAGGAGGTGTAATGAGCCAGGTTTCCATAGCACTCAGACCACTGTTGTAACCCGTTGCCTGTGCATATTTATTATTACTGAAAGTTTTCCCCTGCCATCTACGATTACCCTGAGCGATAAGATTAGACCAGCCTTCGAAAGCAATGTCCTCATAGTCGACAGCAGCAGAAAAATCTTCGGAGAGGCTGTTAACAGGATCGACTTGTGATCCACCGCCACCACAGCGCTCGCCGGACAGGTTCACTTCCGCAAGGGAGCGGACAAAAAACTGAATGGTAGTATTATAGCGGCTGGCGATACCTACCATTTCACCTTTCCCTTCGGGCAATAAGGCTTTGGCAAAGCTGGCATAGCTGCTGGTACGCACTGTGGCCGTATTTTCGTCACAATCTTCGAGCGTACGGTTGCCGTAATCTGCAGCTTCAGCCCATGTTTTACCGAGCTCGGAAGAGGCAAATTGCACATCAGTCAGACGAACCAGTTTCGATTCATAATTTCCGGTGGCCAGCATAGCGAGAGTGACCTCCTGAGGTTGCAAATCTTTACCATTGGCAATAATAATGATAGAGGAGTCATTGTGCACATCTTTCACCTGAAACACACCGCCATATTCCGACAAGGTACAACCTTTCAGGTACAACCGAATGGAGTCACCCTGAGACACCCCCCCAGAGAAATCCAGGAAGAGGTACGTGGCATCCGTAGCATCCTGCACATAGGCAGTACGGTAAATATTGCCTGTACTCTCATCCATGGTTACCGTAGCATAAACCGAATAATCACCGGTAAAGGTATATTCCGAAGAATCGGTATACATTTGTCGTAAATCAGAAATTGTAAGTACTTCTCCCACAGGAATATTCGTAGCCGGAGGGGCATCAAATTCCTGTTTTACACATGAAACCCACCCTGCCAGAATGAGAACAGAAAGGGATAACATCAAAAAACTCCATTTATTTTTCATAATCCGTAGTATATAGTCGTTAAAAAATCAATTAAAAACGCAAATTCAGGTTAAGAAAGAAAGTTCTGCCATAGAGGTAAAAAAGCTTGGGCGGAAATTTTCCTGGGGTTGTCGAATCATAGCGCAATTGTTCAAACCCGCCGGTGGCTAATTCCTGATTATTAAGGATATTACTTACATTCAGACTCACGCCGATGTAATACTGATCAATTTTAAAGGATTTGTAAACAAAGGCATCGAGGGTAAAACCATCGGGCAGTTGCTCCTGAAGCAGCAGGTCTGCTCGCCGGAGGTCATCGATGGCATAACCGGCCACCGCTTCTTCGGTGCGACGGTCAGGATTTGCATCGAGATACATCGCTGCATAATAATTAAACGAGACCCCGGCTGACCAGAATTTTGGGGAGAAATATTTCAGTCCCAGCGATCCGACCGACTGTGGGCCACCACCCACATAATAATTCTTCAGGTACACCGTGCGTTCTTCAGCAAGGACTTCGGCGCTGTTATCCTGAGCGATAGTAACCACCGGACGGGAGGTATAGATAAACATCCCTTTATTCCCCATGGCTGTGAGAGTAAATGTGGGGGATAATTTTGCTTCCAAGCCCAGTTCAGCACCGGCAGAACGTTTATCCACGCCAGTCATTACATAATTAACAAAAGTTTTTTGCTCGTCATGATAAAAACTTCTGGCCCAGGTTTGATTATTAAATTGCGTGTAATAAAGTGTTAATCGAGCCTTAATCACCGGGGTGCGCAATAAATAGCTGATATCACCGGAAACTATACTTTCGCTTTGAAGATTGTCGACAACCTGATCACGTGTTCTGGGGGAGATGTACGCCGTCCTGAATTCAGGGGCTTTAGTCATAAACAAAGCATTTCCGACGAGATAATTTCTTCCGTTAATTTTCCAGGTGAGCCCGGTTTTAGCCCCCATATTAAGGAACTGTTGTTTTTCGGAGTCGCCGTATGAATTTTCAGGGAAATGGCCATTACGCATATTGCCTGTTCGCCAATAAGAAGTTGCAGAAACTTCAGCAGCCACGAACCAATCGAACGATGACCATGTATAATCGGCTATTCCCCAGGCTTTATATTTATTCACATTGGCGATATAATCGTATCCCACAACATCACCAACATAAGCAATATGGTTAGGATTATTCAAATCCGGCTGGGCCACATCGAGAATGGCATTGGGTTCTTCATCGGCAAATTTATCAATATCGAGGTACCAGTCACCGCCGAGCAAATCCACTACTTCCTTAAAAATCCGGCCTTTATGGCGTTGAACCGTAATTCCCCCGGCCACATCGAGTTCAGAAGAGACATCGGAAGTATAGGTAATATTCAGTCCCAGATCATTTTTATCGTTTCTGCGGTCTTCAATAATATATTTCGAGCGGAAGCCCTGCACAGTATTGCCTTCAATACCATTGGCATTGTACACCGTTTTCAGGTATTTGCGGTTAGCAAAGTACATATTCTCCCAGTTCAACTGAGGGCCACCCTCACTGTTTTCCCATTCTGCCAGGGTAGAATGATAAAGCAGTTCGTCGCCAATGAGTTCAAAATAACTAGGCAGATTTTTATAATAATCCGGGCGGGGATCCCCTGTTTCGACCCAGTCGAGGGCAGTAGCTCCTCCGCGTCCGAAGGTATAGGAAAGCGACGATTGTAGTTTCGAGCGGTCATTGATGTTAAAATAATGGGAGAGCATAAAAATAGGCTGATTGTATTGTGAAACACGGGCGTTCCGTTTTTTTCCATCCTGCCAGCCCCAATTGGAGTTATAATAATTATCACCGGAAAGGTCGTAGGCTTCCTGGGTGGAAACATTAGACCGGCCTGATTTTGAGGGTGCGCCGAGGGCAAGGAATCCAATGCTGTGTTTTGCATTAAAACGCTTTTCGACACTCAGAAAATACCCCCATGCATCATAAAACGTTCCGCTCACGTACCCTTCCTGAGCCCATCGGCGAGAGCCGGATGTGGCCACAGACCAGCCGTTTTCCATTTCACCGGTTGCATAGAGAAACATCATCCGGTTGCGGTAACTGCGGTTGGCCATGGAGTAGGTAATTTTCTTTGTAGGTGCATACTGTGAAGCCCGGGTGATAATGTCGGTAGATCCTCCGATGCCGCCAAAGGAATTCATTTGATCAGCGATACCGGTTTGTACCACCTGATTGCGCGTAGCATCGTTGAGCCCGCCCCATGACGACCAGTAGGCCCGTCCTGTTTCCATATCATTCATCGGCACCCCATTAATCATCACCGTAGTATATTCCGAATCATACCCCCGGATACGAAAACGAGCAGAGCCGAAGGTATATCCTGCGGTAGAGACAAAAATATCATCAGAGGCACTTAATAACCCGCTAATGTCCTGCGATTGCTCATCTTCTTCAAGTTCAGAGGCCGAAATCGTAATCACCGGAATATCGGCCTGTTTAGGCTTTGCCGTATCCTGTTGAGCCCTGATCACAAAAGGAGCAAGGAATACAACAAATAACAAAAATGCTTTGTACCACTTCATAGGTTTGTTTTCATTTATACCCTAATAATCCACAGAGAATATTAATTTTGCAATATTAACCATTTTTAGTCGATTTTTGTCGTTTATTAAAAATGAATTACCCATAACAAATGGTTTGAATATGAAACAAATGCACTTTCAAATATTTTTTATCCTTGTATTCCTGGGCCTTGCAGGAACAGGTTTTGCACAACAGGAGAAACAGTTTAAAGTAGCCTGTATTGCGTTTTATAACCTGGAGAATCTCTTTGATACGATAAATCAGGAGGAAGTTAACGACTTTGAATTTACTCCGGAAGGGCCAAATCGCTGGATTTCTTCGCGTTATCTGGAAAAAAGTGATAATATGGCCAAAGTCATTGCAGCCATTGCCCTTGACATCACGCCAGACGGGCCGGCGGTACTTGGCGTAAGCGAAATAGAAAACGCTTCCGTTCTGGAGGATTTGGTGGCGAATGAACGGATTAAAGCACGCAATTATCAAATTGTACATTACGATGGCCCTGACCGCAGAGGAGTGGATGTAGGGTTACTCTATAACCCCAAATATTTTTCGGTAACCCATTCGCAAAGCCGGCGGTTAACCGTGGGAGGTATGCCGGATTTTCGCACCCGTGATCAACTCGTAGTTTCGGGATTATTTGATGGGGAGCCCATGCATTTTATCGTTGTACACTGGCCTTCGCGCTACGGCGGGGAGAAACGCAGCCAACCCCTGAGAATTGCAGCCGCGCAACTATCACGGAGTATCATCGATTCCCTGCTCACCCTTGACCCAAACGCGAAAATAGTGCTCATGGGGGATTATAACGACGATCCAAACAACGAAAGTGTTGAAAAACATCTGAAGGCTACGGGAAAAACTCGTTTGAAAGACGATCAGCTTTACAATCCAACCGCTCCGTTATTCAAAAAGGGCATCGGATCACTGGCCTACCGCGATAACTGGAACCTATTCGACCAGCACGTTATAACTCCTGCATTTCTGGGCGACGACTACAGCACTTATAAGTTATATAAGGCTGAAGTTTTCAACCGACCCTGGCTGATGCAGAAGGAAGGGGCATTTAAAGGCTATCCTTACCGTACTTTCTCCTATGGCCGATACATAGGTGGATACAGCGACCACCTGCCCACGTATCTTATCCTGATCAAGGAGCAGTAGAGATATCCTTTAGCAAATCGGATAACTGTGCCATGGCAGCACCCACCTGTTGCACCTTTGGAAAAATGACCGAAAGCCTCTGGTTTACTTCTTTAAACTGGCATTTCGGCTGATTTCTTTGTGCATAACCAAGGATATGCGTAAACTGGGGGCTCTGAAAATAATTCGACTCCGGGTTGGAGATAAAATAACACCGCAGCTGCCCATTCCGAAGCAGGAGTTTTTCAAAACCTGCCGATCGGGCCATCCGTCTAAGTTTTACTGTATCAATAAGTTCCAGTGTCTGGTTGGGCACCGGACCAAACCGATCCCGAAGCATATCCGTATAGGCGGCCAGCTGTTTATCATCCGTGGCAGTTTCCAATTCCCGGTATAGGCTTAGTCGTTCGGTAATGTTCGTAACATACGAATCAGGTATCAGTAATTCGAGGTCAGTTTCCAGCACACAATCCGACACCCAATGCATCTCCCCGGTATTTCTTTGTTCCTGAAATTCGACATCATCCTGACGGAGTTCATAAACTGCTTCATCGAGAATTTTTTGATACATCTCATAGCCAATATCGGAAATAAACCCGCTTTGCTCTGCTCCCAGCAAGTTCCCTGCGCCACGGATATCAAGATCACGCATAGCAATATTAAAACCTGACCCCAGCATAGTAAATTCTTCAATAGCTCTAAGCCGTTTTCTTGCTTCCGGGGTAAGGCTCGACAAAGGGGGTGCAAGGAGGTAACAGAAGGCTTTCCGGTTTGTCCGCCCTACCCTGCCGCGTAATTGATGTAAATCACTCAGTCCGTAATTTTGGGCATCATTAATAATCATGGTATTGGCATTGGGAATATCCAGACCCGACTCAATAATCGTAGTAGATAGCAAAACATCGTATTTGCCTTCGATAAAATCAAGCATAACCTTTTCCAGGGTCTTACCGTCCATCTGGCCATGTCCAACAGCTATACGTACACCGGGGACAAACTTCTTCAGCATATCTTCTACAACGCGTATATTCTGCACCCGGTTATGGACAAAAAAGACCTGACCTCCACGCTCCACCTCATATTGAATGGCTTCCCGAATGGCATCGGAAGAGAAAGCTTTTACTTCGGTATGAACGGGATAACGGTTAGGCGGTGGAGTGTTCATCACGGAAAGGTCGCGGGCTCCCAGCATGGAAAACTGAAGGGTTCGGGGTATGGGGGTTGCCGTTAACGTTAAGGTATCCACATTCACTTTCATGTGTTTGAGTTTCTCCTTCACTGCGACACCAAATTTTTGCTCCTCATCCACAATCAGAAGTCCTAAATCTTTAAACACCACATCTTTACTAACAAGGCGATGCGTCCCAATCAGAATATCCACCTTTCCACTCCGGGTATCGTCTAAAATCTGTCGGATTTCTTTTGTGGAACGGAAACGGTTAATATAATCCACTTTACAGGGAAATTCCTTTAAACGCTGGGAGAAAGTCTGAAAATGCTGTAAGGCCAGAATGGTAGTAGGGACTAAAACGGCGACCTGCTTATTATCGGCGACGGCTTTAAATGCGGCACGGATCGCTACTTCCGTTTTTCCAAATCCTACATCACCGCACACCAGCCGATCCATGGGATACAGTTTTTCCATATCGGCCTTGATATCGGCCGTAGCCTGAAACTGATCGGGGGTATCTTCGTAAAAGAACGATGCTTCGAGTTCATACTGCAGGTAAGTATCCGGACTAAACGAAAAGCCTTCGCTCTTTTTCCGGGCAGCATAGAGTTTAATTAATTCCCGGGCAATGTCTTTGACCTTTCCTTTTGTTTTGCTTTTCAGCGTTTTCCAGGCGCTGCTACCCAAACGGTGTAGCTTTGGCTCCACCCCTTCCTTACCGACATATCTCGAAATACGGTGCAATGAATGAATATTGACGTACAATAAATCATTGTTCCCATATAGGATTCGTATTGCTTCCTGTTCTCTGCCGTTATTATTAATCTTCTCCAGTCCGTCGAAACGGCCAATACCATATTCAATATGCGTGATATAATCACCGGGAGTGAGGCCGGTAAGTTCTTTAAT
>Ga0265295_1009028_pt1 | contig 10828 bp, 6 predicted proteins | sample Munlansysbiofilm_FD_192503 | JGI IMG/M metagenome (GOLD analysis project Ga0265295, IMG submission 192503) | Leachate microbial communities from a municipal landfill in Southern Ontario, Canada - Methane capture system biofilm | ecosystem: Engineered > Solid waste > Landfill > Unclassified ... | reverse complement strand
ATAAATTAATAATAAAAGTAATTTAAATCAAAATTTCAATGATTATTTTACAAAAACCTGAAAATATTTTTATATTTTTGAAAGTTCGGCCAAACTTTCCATGATTAACTATAAATATGACTTTTTTGAGTGTATAATATCTTTAGATATTAAAGATTATTTTTAATAAGTAAAAGGAGATGAACTATATGAAAAAATTATTTGTCTTATTGACAGGCTTTTTATTAACTTTTTCCTTAATTGCCTGTGCGGAAAAGACTACAAAAACAACTACAAACACAGAACCAGCGACAACCAAAACTTGTCCTGAAGGTTTTACTTTAGTAGGGGATTCATGTATCCCGAATGCTACAGTTATCAATTATCCAGTTATCTCTGGGGCTGTTGATCAAGAGATTACTATTAATGATGAATTTAACAAGTTAACAGGTGTTACTGCAACAGATGAAGAAGACGGTCCACTTACTGACGCCATAATAGTTAATGGTGAAGTTGATACTTCAAAAATGGGAGTTTACAACTTAACTTATATTGTTGAAGATTCTGATGGGAATGAAACTAGAGTTACAGTAACAATTACTGTTAAAGGTATGGACGGATGCCCAATTCATTATGAATTGATTGAAGGTGAATGTGTTAAAATACCAGCTACTGAAATAGTAATAATGCATGGAGCAGTTTATGAAATTGATCCATTCCATGCGGACTACACTGGTACTAATCAGCTTGAAAGACAACAACTTCAAACACAAGTTGAAGAACAATATAATGTTATAGTAAAATACAAGAATTATCCAGCTAGTGCAGCTTGGGGACCAAGCCGTATTGAAGCAATCAATCAAGCCAGTGTTGCTGGGGAACCTTTAAGTGATATTTATTGGATTACTAGTGACTGGATTCAAACATTAGTTCAAGGTGGATCTATTGCGGATGTATCATCTTATATGAATACAATTGGGCAAAACATTGATGATTCTTATCTTGATATTGGTGAATATCAAGGTGGAGTATATGGTTTTGAATCTTTTAGTCCTACAATCAACGGAGGTTTATACTACAACGCTGATTTAGTAGCGAGTTTAGGCGTTGACAATCCAACGGATTTATACTTAGAAGGAAACTGGAATTGGAGTACTTTTGAAGCGTGGGCAACTCAAGTTCAAACAGCTTTAGATGGACAAACAGAAGAAATGTACGCACTTGGCGGAATGTTAAGTTACTATGCTGAATATATGGTTACATTAAATGGCGGAACTTTAATTAATAAACAAACAGGTCGTGTTGGCTTTAATCAAAATCCAGCTTTGGAAACATATGACTTTTTAACTACTTTATGGAGTAAAGGCTTATTCGAACCAAATGGACAATACGATGCCGGAAGTCCACTTTGGATGGGTGGGAAAGTTGCTATGCATCCAGGACAATTATGGTTTATGAGTGCAGATAATCGTTGGGGAACTATTCCTTTTGAATTAGGTTTTGTTCCATATCCAGTCGCTGACGACTACACAGGTGATTACGCAAGCCCAGTTTCTGGCCTTGCAATAATGGCTTTAGCTAGTGGAATGACACCAGAAAAAGAAGAGTTAGTCTTTAGAGTATGGAACGCTTTGCAATTATGGAAAACACAAGCAGAAACTGATGCAGAATTCGAATTAAGTTTAAAAAACAAGTTTGATAAACAAAATTATGTTGATGCATATCTAGAAGTTTATGACAAGGTGTATTTAGATATTTTAAATGCTATTGGAATTAGCGCTTATAGTGAAAACGGTTGGGCTAGAAATATAAATCAAGCTATAAAAGATGGTACATCCAGAACAATTATGGATGGTATTCAACCTGTTTATGCTTTAGCTTTAGAAGAATATTTAGATGAGTAATTTATTGTCCCCCTATATACTTAAAAAAATAGGGGGACAATCTTCAAAAAAAGGTGTGATTAAATGAAAAAGAAAATAACTATAGTTTTACTCGCAATAATAATCCTTATCATTGCTTTTATAACAGTCGATAGTGTATGGTTAAGCAATAGAAAAACGTTCTTGAATTTTAATCAAGAACCTTTTGATAATACTGAAATTGATGACCTAGAGTACTATGAGATATCTGATTATTATCAATATCTTAAAGAAAATAATGATTTGTTTCCTCAAGGATATGATTATTCAATCGACGCTGCTGATTATTTCACACTGGTTGGAGAACACGAAATACTGGATTCATACCAAGGGTTTGATAACGTACTATTAACAAAAGAAAGTGGTACTGTTGATTGGAAAGTGAATATAGAGACAGCTGGATATTACAACATATTAGTTGAATATTTCCCTTATGAAGGAAAAAGTTCTAGTATCGAAAGATCTGTTTATATAAATGATGAATTACCATTTTCAGGTGCTGAGAATATTATATTTAACCGTATTTGGGGTAATGAGACATCTGTAAAGACTGACATCAATGGTAATGATATCAGACCATCACAAATAGAAATACCAAAATGGACTGAAAGTTATATAAAAGACCAAATTGGTTATGTCAATGAACCTTATTCATTTTACTTTGAAACTGGAATTAATACTATCAAATTTGAAAGTTTAAGGGAACCTATGCTGATAAAAAGTATTAGGGTGTTATCCGTTCAAAACTTTGTTTCATATGATGATTATCAAGAGATGCATTCTGATAAAGATGTTTTATCTTCAAGTTTGATGTTCGTTCAAGCTGAGAATCAAGACTATAGCTCTTCGCCAACACTTTATCCTTTGAATGATAGAACTTCATCTAGAACTATGCCTTCAGATCCTAAGTTAGTAAAACTTAATACTATTGGCGGCAATAACTGGCGAATAGCTGGAGATTATATTACTTGGGAGTTCGAGGTAGAACAAAGCGGTCTATATCAGATTAGTATGAGAGTTAAGCAGCGCTTAGCTTCTGGTATGAATGTATACAGAAATATCTATATTGACGGAGAGATTCCTTTCAAAGAAATGAATAATTTCGCTTTTGTATATAGTGGTGACTGGAGAATACAAACATTAGGAACTGAAGATACACCTTATTTATTTTATTTAGAGGCAGGAGTCCATCAGTTAAAAATGGAGGTTTCTTTAGGTAAATACGGTCCTTTAATTGGACAAGTTCAATCAGTGATTAATAATTTAAATAAACTATATAGAGAAATTTTAATATATACTGGACCTGAACCTGATCAATACCGAGATTATCAATTAACTGAAAGAATTGATAATCTAGTCGAAAGAATACAAACAGAACTAAATAATCTGCAAGAGATTAAAGATAGTTTAGTAGAAATCAGCGGTTCAAAGAGTGAAAAAACTGGTATTTTAGATACGGTTATTTTGCAATTAGAAGATTTTATAGAAAAACCAAGAGAAATACATACACAGCTACTTACATTCAACAGTAATATATCATCTCTAGGAACTTTGGTTTTACTATTAAGTTCACAACCTTTAGAAATAGATTACTTTTTAATTCATGGAGAAAATTCTGATATTCCTAAAGCTAAAGAATCTTTTCTTGAAGGTCTATGGTTTGGGATAATGTCATTCTTTTCTACATTTACTACCGATTACTCAAGCCTTGGAGAAACTGTAGATTCTGATTCAGATATTACAGTTGAAGTTTGGCTATCAATCGGACGTGATCAAGCTAATGTGCTAAGAAAATTAATTGATGAAACTTTTACACCAGAATATGGTATAAAAATAGATTTAAAACTAGTAAATGGAGCTGTTTTGTTGCCAGCAACACTTTCTAATGTTGGTCCTGATGTGGCTATGGGATTAGGAAATTCAATACCAGTAAACTATGCTATGAGAAATGCGGTATATGATATTTCTCAGTTCTTGGATTTTGAAGAGATAACTGGAAGATTTAAGGACAGTGCCATGGTGCCTTTTGAGTATGAAGGCGGATATTATGCTTTGCCTGAGCAACAAATATTTATGATGATGTTTTATCGTACTGATATTTTTGAGGAACTGGGATTAAAAGTTCCTAATACATGGGATGATGTTATTACCTTAATTCCTGATTTGCAAAAATACAATTTAGAGTTTTATTTGCCTGTACCGATAACTGAAGGATCTGTAATGAATTTACCACCAAATCCAATTTATTCGACTTTGTTCTATCAAAATGATGGAGAGTTCTATATTAATGGCAATAAAGAAAGTGGTTTTAATGAAGGAAAAGGACCTGAAGTGTTTGAATTATGGACAAGGTTCTATACAGACTATTCTTTTCCTGTTCAAGCTAATTTCGTAAATCGTTTTAGGTCAGGACAAATGCCGATAGGAATTACCTATTACAATGTTTATAATACATTATCAGTTTTCGCACCGGAAATTAGGGGAAAATGGGATTTTCTGCCTGTACCTGGTACTTTGATGGATGATGGAGTTTCCATAAGAAGAGAAACAGTTTCTTCAGGAACTTCAGTTATGATTATGAATGATGCAGATAATAAAGAAGCAGCTTGGGAATATTTGAAGTGGTGGACAAGTACAGAAACTCAAGTTCGTTTTGGTAGAGAAATGGAAGGAATCTTGGGTGCGGCAGCAAGATATCCCACTGCTAATGTTGAGGCGATGAGTCAATTGCCGTGGACTGTAGAAGAATATCAAAAATTAGAAGAACAATGGGACTGGGTTAAAGGTATTCCTGAAGTTCCAGGTGGATATATGACTGGTAGACATCTAGATAATGCATTTAGATTAGTTTATAATGAGTCTTCAAATCCAAGAGAAACAATTTATGATTATGTACAGACAATTAATGATGAAATAGAAAAGAAACGAAAAGAATTTGGATTAGAATAGGGGGTATATGATGGCAGAAATGAATCCTACCGCAACACTGAGTAAAAAACAGTTGTTGTGGAAAAACATTAAGAAAAGCAAACACTATTATATATTATTAGCCCCTTATGCTATATTATTTTTAACTTTTACGATAGTTCCGGTTTTTATGTCTTTAGGTATAAGTTTCTCTTACTTTAACTTATTAGAACCACCTAGATTTGTTGGTTTAGACAACTATATTAAATTATTTTTAGAAGATGATGTTTTTATTATCGCCATTAAGAATACTTTAATTTTAGCAGTAGTTACCGGGCCGGTATCGTATCTTTTAGCTTTTGTTTTTGCTTGGCTTATTAATGAGTTAGGTCCGAAATTAAGATCTTTTTTAACTTTAATTTTTTATGCACCTTCGATTAGTGGTAACGCATTTTTAATGTGGTTATTGATTTTTTCTGGTGATGTTCATGGATATGCAAACTCATTTCTGATGCAATATGGATTTATAGATAATCCAGTTCAATGGTTAAAAGATCCAGAATATATGTTAATGGTAATAATTATTGTGCAACTATGGTTATCTTTAGGTGTTAGTTTCCTAGCTTTTATTGCTGGGCTTCAAAGTGTTGATAAGACACTATATGAAGCAGGAGCAGTAGATGGAATAAGAAACCGTTGGCAAGAGTTATGGTTCATAACTTTACCGACAATGAAACCTCAACTTATGTTTGGGGCAGTTATGCAAATTACAACATCACTAGCAATAGCTGAAGTTTCGATGCAGCTGGTCGGATTCCCGAGTATTGAGTATGCCGGCCACACAATCGTTACGCATTTAATCGACTTTGGATCAGTTCGATATGATTTAGGTTACGCATCAGCTATTGCCACAATCTTATTCTTAATTATGATGTCAGCTAACTTAATCGTTAGAAATGTCTTAAGAAAGGTTGGTGAGTAAAATTGAGAATATTTAAAAGAACTAGAAAACTAAACCGATCTTTAGGCGGAGACATCTTCTTATTTGCAATTCTTTTGTTCTTTGGGTTTTTTAGTGCTTACCCTTTGATTATGACAGCTTCAAATGCTTTTAAGCCGCTAGATGAGTTGTTTTTGTTTCCACCAAGACTATTACCAAGAAACCTAACTTTAGAGAATTTTAGAGATTTATCTGAACTTATTAGTAATTCATGGGTTCCTTTTAGTCGCTATTTCTTCAATACAATTTTAATAACTGCGCTTGGAACCATAGGACATGTTATTATTGCTTCAATGGCTGCTTTTCCATTAGCTAAATACAAATTTCCAGGTAAAACTTTATTTTTTACTTTGGTAGTTTATTCACTGATGTTTGCGCCTCAAGTAACCGCTACTCCTAACTATATAATTATATCTGGTATTGGTTTAATAGACACACCAGCAATTGCTTCGAGTTTGGGTCTTTATTTAATGAAACAGTTCATGTCTCAAATCCCTGATGAACTAATTGAATCAGCGAAAATTGATGGAGCTAGTGAGTACAGAATATTTTTCCAAATAGTAATGCCACTTGTTAAACCAGCATGGCTTACACTAATAATATTATTATTCCAAAGACTATGGACAACAGATGGAGGTAGTTTCATTTTCTCTGAAGAAATGAAACCTGTTAGTTATGCATTAAGACAAATTGCTCAAGGGACAATCGAAAGAGCTGGAACAATCGCAGCTGTAGCTTTCATTATGATGATTGTACCTGTAACATTCTTTGTGCTTTCTCAATCCAAGGTTGTTGAAACATTTAGTCATTCTGGAATGAAGTAATGGGAGGGTTAACATGAAGAAAATACTTATTTTCATAATGGCTTTAGCCCTTATGCCGATATTAATGGCAGCTTCATCGTATAATTACTCATATTGGGGTACAGCTATTCATTCAGCTCCAGGGTTAAGTTATGTAGATTCAATTACTCCTCAATCATTAGGAGTTGATTTAGTAAGTCCAGAGGATTTAGTTGTTTTTGATCAAAAGATCTATGTAATAGATTCTAAAACGAATTCTTTAGTCGTGATTGGAAGCGATTTTAAAAAGTTGGAAAATATCAGTAATTTTCAGTTGACTGATGAATATACGTCTAAACTAGCATTGGAAGGAATAACTGATATAACTGAACTTACACTTAAAAATCCTTTAGGTTTAGATGTTACAGAGAACGGTATCTTTATTTGTGATACCAGTAATTATAGAATTATTAAACTCAACCATGAGTTTAAAGTAGTAGATATATTTAGCAATATGGATGATCCGACTTTTGAAAACCTATCATTTGAGCCGAAGAAGATTACAGTAGATACAACAGACAGGATGTATGTTGTTGCTAAAAATGTTTATGAAGGGGTAATGGAAATCAATTCTGATGGTACATTTAACCGTTATACAGGGGTTAATCCTATTCAATTAACAGCGATAGAGATCTTTAGTCGTAGCTTGATGACTGAAGAACAAATTGCTCAACTACAATTATTTTTACCAACAGAGTACACGAATGTTGATATCGATAATAAGAATTTTATATACGCTACTTCACAAGTATCAGAGAATAATGTGGAAAGCCCAATTCAATTAATAAATCCAAAAGGTGTAGATGTTTTAAAAAGGAATGGTTATTTTCCTCCTATGGGAGATATTCAATACATTGAAGGGATGAACTCCTATGTAATTGATGGACCTAGTTCATTAGTAGATATCGCTCATACTGAAGATGGTATTTATACAGTTCTTGATCAAAAAAGATCAAGATTATTCACCTATGATTCTGAAGGAAATCTTTTATATATTGATGGTGATGAAGGACGCCAAACAGATAAATTCTCTGAAGGTGTAGCTATTGGGTATTTTAATGAAGAACTTCTTGTTTTAGACAGAAAAACCAAATCAATAATTGTTTATGGCTTAACAGAGTTTGGACGTTTCGTAAATCAAGCAATTCATTATCATAATGAAGGTATGTTTGAAGAAGCTGCTAATATTTGGGAAAAAGTCATTAAAATCAACTCAAATTATGAAATAGCATACAATGGTATTGGAAAGTTATACTTAAGAGAAGAACGTTTTAAAGAAGCGATGGAATATTTCCGTTTAGGACATGACCAGTATTATTATTCAAAAGCATATGGTGCTTATAGAAATGGTATTTTAAAACAAAACTTTGGTTATATTATCGGGGGAATTCTTTTGCTTTCTGGACTTATAGCTTATCGCAAAATCAGAAAAGTATACAAAAAAGGAGGAACCTTATTATATGAAGACTAAAATAAAGAAAATAATTCAAGATTATATTAAGTTTCCTGCTTATCTACTAGCTCATCCTTTTGATGGCTTTGATGATTTTAAAAGATATAAAAAAGGTAAGTTATCAGTAGCGCTTATATTTATAATCTTATTCATGTATTTTCAGATTTTTACATTTAGAAATCTCGGTTTTTTAATCAATAACAATAATCCACAAGACTTAAATAGCTTAGAAGAAATTTTTGTGGTTTTCTTGTTGATATTCCTTTTCACGGTTGGTAATTGGTCAGTAACCACGCTAATGTCTGGAAAAGGTAATTACAAAGAAATCTTAATGGTTACTGGGTATTCTTTGTTTCCTATTATCATCTTAGGATTTCCAGGGGTTATATTAAGTAATTTCTTAACGCTTGAAGAAATGGCATTTTTTCAATTATTAATGTTTTTAGCTTACTTTTTAACTGGATGGATGCTTTTCATGGGAATATTAAATATTCATGAGTATGGATTATTTAAAACACTAGGAGCTTTCATTGTGACTGCCTTATCAATGATTGTTATGATGTTTGTAGGATTGCTGTTTTTTAACTTAATTCAACAAATTATATCTTTTATTTCTTCGGTAATTGAAGAAATTAATTTGAGGTACTAGACTATGAAAAAGAAGATATTTTTAATTGCTTTAGGACTACTTATAGTACCAATCTTATATTTAACACTATTCCATATGAAACCGGCCTCTTTGCCGGAATCAACCAAAATGGAGTTTTCTAAAGATGACTTTGTTGATGCAATGCTATTAAGTGATAAAAATGCACTTGTCGCAGAGAACGATAATTTTGAGTTGTACTTAGATCAAACGACATCATATTTTAAAGTTGTGAATAAAGATACTGGAGTTGAATGGAACTCTAATCCTACAAAAATGGATCCTCAACAATTTAATATGACTACTAGTGCTATAGAAAAACAAAAAGCAACACTTGAAATATCATATTTTAATGAAGAAGGTTCATTAGCACAAATTAATAATTACCGAAAAAGTATTTCCCATCCAGAATCGGTATTATTTGCTGAAGGTTTAAGAACATTTTCTATTAAGAATACAGAATCAGGATTTCAAGTTCTTTATAATCTGAAATCAGTAGATATCGATTATCTTTATTTCCCAAAATATTTAAAGCCAGAGATAGTAGATGCTCATCCGCAAAGAGTTCTTATAAAAAGTATTTATGATAAATTTGACACTGATTTGGGAGTTTACGCTATAGGGAAATATGAAGAATTATCAGTTCTATCTAGAAAAGATTTATATCCGATATTCTATGGGGAATATAGTTTAAACTATACAAGAGAAAGAGCTATAGCCGAAAATGAATCATATGGATATTATTCAGAATATAATCCGATTGAGTTTGAAATAGCTATAGACGTTAGATTGACTGAAAAAGGTGTTAAAGTAAGTGTGATTCAAGATTCAATTGTTGAAAGCGAAGTAGCTAAACTTGCGTCAGTATCTGTTTTCCCTCATTTTGGAACAGCTATTTCTGTAGAAGATAATCTACCAACAGAGGGTTATATTGTTTTACCTGATGGTAGTGGTGCTGTTATTGAATTTAATAATGGCAAGTCTTATCAACAACCATACTCAAAAAGGTTATATGGTGAAGATTTAGGTGCTATGAGTTATAAAATGCCAGAAGCTCAACAGAAAATTTCTATCCCTTTATACGGGATGGTAAAAGAAGATAGTGGTTTTGCGGCTATTATTACTGAAGGCGACACTATGGCTACCATTAACGCTGATGTTTCAGGTAGAATTGATTCTTATAATAAAGTATATCCTACTTTCAATTTTAGAGAAAATGAAGCCATAATCTTAGGTAGTGGCTTCAATCAATACGCAATTGATTTATGGACTGAAGAAAGAGTTGCTTGTGACTTTAGTGTTGATTATTATTTTTTGAATCAAGAAGAAGCTTCTTATGTAGGAATAGCTGGTGTTTATCGTAAATATCTTGAAGACAACTTTAACTTTGATAATATCGATTCAACTAATAAGACTCAATTAATGCTTGAAATATTAGGCGCTTATCAAAAGAAAGATTTCTTTTTAGGAGTCCCATATTATACAAAAGAATCTCTAACTAGTTTTGAGGAAACAATCCTTATTCTAGAAGAGCTAAAGAACTATGGAATTAATAACATTGATATTATGTATAAGGGTATGATGAATGGCGGACTTACTCAAGAAATTGGTAATAATTTTAAAATCGAGTCAGTTTTAGGTGGTAAAAGTGACTATCAAAATTTAATGGACTATTCCCAGACTAATGATATTGCAATTCATCCTAGTTTAAGCATTATGATTACAAATCAATATGATCGACCTTTTGATGAATATCGCTATAATTCATTTAGAATCGATGGTAAACTTTCATTGAATTTCACATACCATTTACCTTCTAAACTTCCTTATTCAGAAACTACTTATGCCGAGTATAAAGATAAATATGTTGTTTCACCATTATTTTTAGAAGAAGTTTTAAATGATTTTCTAGATAAATATCCATATGATAACATTAGCTTCGAATACTTAGGTAGTGCCCTAGGAGGAAGTTATGGAGACACTGTTGTCTATAAAGAAGACGCATTAAAGATTCAAAAGTCTTTACTAGAGAAAACAGAAAAAGATATTTTATTATCTAATCCACTTGGGTTTGCTTTA
>Ga0265295_1009027_pt1 | contig 10829 bp, 11 predicted proteins | sample Munlansysbiofilm_FD_192503 | JGI IMG/M metagenome (GOLD analysis project Ga0265295, IMG submission 192503) | Leachate microbial communities from a municipal landfill in Southern Ontario, Canada - Methane capture system biofilm | ecosystem: Engineered > Solid waste > Landfill > Unclassified ... | reverse complement strand
TTGGTCGCTAAAAATAAAGGAATTTAAAGTATGACCCAGTCTTTTTCAACCCCTATTTTTTTGGAGGTTGGGCTTGGAGACTGAATAGACGGCTAAAATGAATTTACAGAAAGGTTTATACACTAACTTCCTATTTGAAAATAACCCTCCTACATTGGGTGAGAGGCTTATTTCAAAACAGGAAAAATAATTGAGGGAAAGAAGCAGGTTGCCATGCTGACCTCCTGAATTTAAGTCCTTTCCCCAAAAGTACGCGATTTCCTGATGAGCCAGATACAGATATTGTTTTAGCGATTACCAGCGATTCTGTAGACATGGTTTTTTTCACGTTAGCCGACGGCAATTACAACAACAACTTCTTCCTTCCTAACTTCATAAACCAGACGATATATAGCATTCCTAAGTTTAACTTTATATCTGTTCTTCTTTCCGGACAAGCTTAGAGCTGGAATGCAAGGTTTTTTAAGTCTTTCTTTCAATTTCATTTTGAATTGAATCCGAAGGTTTACATCGAGTTTTGCCATTCTTTTAATGCCTGTTTTTTAAATTTAGGCTTATAGGTCATTGATATTAACTTCAACTTCGAGATGCCCTTCACGTGCATCGGCAAGTGCATTAAGTTCGAGATCTTCCAGTTTGTCCATCATGACCTCGTATACGTTTGCAGGTATGCAATAAAAAGCTGCTTTGTTACGGTTTAGTATTGCTACTGGAAAGCCTCCACCTGCGGCTACGATGCGCATTGGGGTTTTTTAAAAACTCTGAGATGCTGGCTGTTATTTTTGTTAAAATCAGGTTTGTCTCTGTCATGTTATAAGGCTCCACGATTGAATTGTTAAAAGAGTAGTGCTCTGTTTAAGAGTGCTAATAAGAACACCGCCAATCGGTCTTTTTGCAAATAAAAAAGGGAAGGGATTCACCCAGGGGTTTGTGAAAAAAGGAACAGGGAATGGATAAAGGATAGCATCCCCGGGAAAGAGGGAGAGATTGAAGGACAATAAATAGATTTGTCCCTTTTTTACTTTTTATTCTACTGCATTTATGGAATAGACCTGACATAGGTTAGAAAACTCCTGGGACCAGGTGAAACCATCCAACACTGTACTCCTGCTCTCACCGTTATTTAATCTACCAAGCCAATAAGCATGACCTGAGAAATCTGGTAGCCTGTCAAAAAAGGCTGAATACAATACATCCAAATATGAAGCATTATCAAGCTGTTTGTTCGTGAATTCTTCACTGAAGATAAATCCCCTAGCAACATCTGCCCCAGTTCTTGTTTTATTTATCAAGCTGTTAGTCCAGTAATTAAGACCCTCACTTTCTGCAAAACGACCCAGAACAACTTCATAAAAACGACTGACAAAGGTTTCTATTTGAGCCTGAACAAATAGATTTGGGTCACTACCTTGACTGATACTGTATGTTTTTCCTGCTATTGTGACTGTACCGTTCCGAGCAGCACCGGTATTGGAAGTGGTTGTTATTTTGACTGTCTTGCTACCTGTCCCACTGGTTGGCGAAAGGCTCACCCAGAAAAGGTTCTTAGTTGCTGTCCATGCACAGCTTGAGCTTGAAGCCGTTACTGACACTGAGTTTGTTCCACCACCGGCAGTAAAACTACCGCTGGAAGATGAAAGGCTGTAGGTGCAAGCAGGTCCATACATTGCGGCAACGCCGTTGATGTCATCTTGTTGTGGATTGGTAATATCTCCTGGATATGACCTCATAATGGTCAAAGGGCCGCTATCCTCATGAGATAGACCAAGCGCATGCCCCAGCTCATGTACAGCGACACGCCTAAAATCATTCACCCAATATCTCCATGGTGTTGAATAGACATCCCAAAATTCGTTGGAATTAAAAACAATATCAGTCTCGCTTATAGTGTTGCCTTTGTACAAACAATGAGTTACGGCAAGGGTTGCACTCCCCCACTCGTCACCGCAATATGTAGGTGAAAACCTTACTCCGTTCCTGTTGTCATTTGAATTGCACGGGTCAGAATATGTTCCTCGAACAATATAAAATTGGAATACGGTAGCAGCACTCCATTCGTACATAGCTCCCTCAAAGGCACGATCCCATAATCCATCTGCACCCGGGATATCTACATAAAAGATGGAAGAGGGTTGAGGCCACTTACGGCCTATCAAATTATAAGCATCCACTGTTGATGCGCAGGTAATGGCTAAGAGTAATAATAGTGAACCTAGAACGCTTATGTTTTTAAGTGTTTTTATCAGACCAAAACTAAAAATTTTATTCATTGGCCCTCTCAATTTCCTCACGCAAAATCTTTTTGAATTTCTCAGCTGTTAAGCCTTTGTTATGGTTGTTCTTCATTGCGAATGTAACACCTAACGCTACCCCTTTGCTGAGAAACGGAGCAGCCTCCTGACCGGAAACCATCTCTTCGGCGGACATATTTCCCATAACATCTGTGACAGGTTGTTCATTGTTGGTCATTATTCTTTCCATTCCTGTGTCATCAGGTTGCACAAGGAAATGTCCCTGATTCCAGCCGTATAGTGGATGTACTTGCGATCTTTCCAAGGATTCAACAAAGTAAATCCCACGTTCCCCCACTTGCGGAACCTTCATGTCACTGACAGCCATGGTCACATCACCAACCGTACCACCCAGGAAGCTCAATGTAATGGTTTCACAGGGATATTCACCTTTAATGGTATCTATTATTTCAAAAGTCACATATGTATGGATACGTTTTGGACTACTTTCTTCTGATTCAAGGGATAATACCCTGCCTTCAAACACAAACTGACACTCCAGGAGCATTTCGTCCATGGTAACTTGACGAACACTTGCTGCATGACTGCAAGAAATAAAAACTATAAACAGGTACGCAAAAATTGAAAGTATTTTGTAGTGCATAACCCTTTTCCTTTTATAAAAATTATCACATCATTAATAACCGGCTATCACGGTCGTTGTCAAGAGAGTTGTCGGCTGAACCACATTTGTTTTTTTCTTAAAGCCTCCTGCTTTTTTTTAAACATGTTCAAAAACTCCTGTAAAGGCAAACCCTGGGGGTGCTCACAAGTTCGCAGCCTTGACATGAATTTATGAACATGTTGACTGAGAGCAAGGTCTATTAGGATAAAAACTATTGTTTTCATACTTTGATCACTTTATGCGGCCTTTTCTTGACCCTTGTGTTTATTATGATCGGGATTAAGTGCCACTTGTCTGTGATCAACGACAATTATAATTCCCGTTACAGGGAAAAAATAATTGTCGTTGATCATTGCACGAATGGTGGTTATCTGGGGGATTTTTAATTCTCTGATTTGCGCACTTAGAAAACAAGAGAGAAATACCATAGGTTATAAAACATATGCAAAACGATACTAGGTAAAACATATCTGTATTGCTCTTTAAAATAACCAAATATCAAGGATGGTACAAAGGTCAGCAGCGCAAAAAAGAGTGTATGGTTCACCAAATGCATTAAAACAAAAAGAACAGATGTTGTAAGGTTAGCGATGGAAAAAGAAAATAGACAAGGAAGCTGCTTGGTTTTTTTGTATAGGTATTCCTGGATGATACCTCTAAAAACCAACTCTTCTACAACAGGATAAAAAAATATAAGAAAAAAAAGAGCTTTGATATCAAAGTAAAGCCAAAGGACGTCAGCTGAATATTCTTTAAATACAAGCCGATGGATAAAACAGAATATAGGAGCAGCAAATAGCGCTGCTCCATACTGTATATGTATTGACTGCATACGAATTTATTTGAATATCTTTCGCCTCCATGGGTAGAGCAAAGCCAAAGCCAACAAAACGAAAAACATAAAATCCAGGGATTTAAGGTCTGAGTTGTATGTACATCCTCCACCTCCGGACTTTACTTTCTCATCCATTTGGATCAGTTCCCATCCACCCTCTGGTTCATTTTTCGTTAAGTCAGTCATAAGGTTCATTGGGTTTGCAGTACCAAGATATAAATGATCAACATCGCTTACCATTGTTCGGATCCCGTAATTTGCGTAGTTACCGATCCCTTCAATATCTTCTGCGACAGCCATCTTATTACTGCCGTCAATACGCCAAAGATCAGCACCATGATTTTGATCATTTGCCATTAATTCTGAAAAACTCAGCCCATAGGGTAAATTTCCATACATTTCCGACAACAAATAACTCCAATCCATTGTCCCTATGTAAAGTTTGCCCTTGAATACTTCCATGGTCCAAGTATAGTTATTAAATGGATTCCCAAAACCGGATTTTCCCCAGAGTGGTGTAACACCCATTTTGTTCGGAACTTCCTTGAATCTTTGTTCATCTGGAGTATACACTGGCAATTTGCTTTCTCCATAAAGCAGCTCAACAGAAGCATCACCATTTTCGCTAATATTGCTGGCACGGAAGATAGATATCGCTCGGTGCGCCCCCAATTCGACATCCTGCAATGCTCCATCTTTATTCGTGTCAATCCCATAAATCTCTAGGGCTTTCTGTAAAGCTACGACAGGTACATGCATTGTTCCCCAGTAGAGATGTCCGTCAAATGATTTAATCGCCCCGCCTCCATACGTTGACGCTACTACGGGGTCAGGTTCATACTCTGAAACACTCCAAACTTTTTTCCACATCTCATTTGATTCAGGCAAGCCGTTTTTTACAACTGGACTCATATATAGCCCCCCAACAGAAGAAGGGATATAGGTTGTTTCGGAACCAGGCCAGGTAGTTATGAACAGCCTGCCTTCGTGGTAGGCCAGCTCTGCCCCGGATCCTGGTAATTTCCCAACCTCTACAAATTGAAACGGATCATCTGCATCGCCTACCCATTTCAATACATTTCCTGCACCGTTTTGATCACCTACAGCCGTATAAAGGTCATTGCCTGCAACAATCCATTTTCTTATGTTGCTATATTCGGTAAAAGAGTGTGAACCTAAATAGGTATGGTTGGCATCATTCTTATATGCAAACATATTGACAACGAAATTTCCGTTTGCAAATCCAGGCCCGGCAAAAAATACCACACCGTCCAGTGTCCCGGCAGAACGTATCCCAAGAGTAGATAAAATTTTACCCGAAGGATCTTGATTAAGATCAGGAGTGATATCCTCATTTACTCCTGATGCTTTGCTGTACCGATAAATCTTCGATACACGCCAGTCGCCCAGCCCATTTTCTCCTATTGACAAATAAGAATCTTCACCTGTCAACTTTGCCATGTATGCAGGATACTGACTTTCGTTCAATTCACATACCCATGATTTGTTTTCCATAGAATTCGACAGCTTGTGATAGGCAGAATTCACAAAACACAGGGTATTAGACCCGGTGCCAAACCAGATATATTCTTCTGTGTTCGTCAACCCCCACACATATGACTGGTTGACTTTAGGTCTGTTACCGTTATCTATGCAATCTTGCACCTGTTGTTGATAGTCAGGTCTATTGACATCAAGACTCCAGTACTCGCCTCCCACCCCGTTGAAACATTCATCAGGTTCGGCTTTTGCTAACAACGCCGGCTTCAAAATAGCAGAAGCTGACGCCATGTTTGTCATGGGCAGCAGCATGCATCCCAGAACAATGCATGTTATTGGAACCATTCTTAACCAACTTGCAATGTTTGGACTTTTTTTCATTCCCCCCCCTCCCTTGTAGGTTCTTTCTTTTAAATTCCTCTATAACGCTCGAACATACCAAATACAATCACATGTTTTAAGAAAATGAGTTTTCTTTGAGATGAGACAAATTTACGTCTGATATCTGGTAAAAGGGCAGGCACCAGGAACCGCTCATGCCTTGATATTATCCTTTTTATCTTTGGGGGATAAGAGGAGGGGGGGGGAAGTTGTGGTATTATAGTTATCATTCGCCAAAAAATACCAACCCCCCAACCCCGCCACCGGTTAAATAAAATATAATAATAAGAAACAATGGATTTGCCAAGGAAAATAATCAAGTATGCTGTCCCCATTGCTTTTTTAAATCATCCCTCCCGCATGGCTCTGTCCACAGTGATCAGGAGGGGCTCCAGCAGGTAGCTGATTACACTTCGTTTTTTCGTTGTGATATAGCAGACCGCCGGCATTCCCGGTGAAAGATATGCGTTGCTTTCCTTAAGATCCTTCTGGGAGACCTCGATATGGGCAATGTAATAGCTCATTGTTCCCTTTGAGGTCTCCTCATTGATAAGATCTGCGGCTATATAGGATACGATTCCAGGCACAGGCGGGGTGGTGTCCCGGTTGAATGCGCTGAGCTGAACCTTTGTCTCCTGCCCCTTGTAGACCCGGGTGATATCCTGGGGGCTGACCCTGGCACTGATGATGAGCTTTGATTCGGCAGGCACGATGTCAAGGATGGGCATTCCAGGGTTGATTACGCCGCTCTCCTCGGAATGGATACGCATATTTATCACTTCGCCGCTGATGGGTGCCCGGACCGTAAGGCGCGTCTGGGTGTCTGTGGCAGGTTTGATCTGTTCTTTTATTTCAAATATCTTATCCTTTGTTTCCGCAAGCTGGGTAATCGCTTTTTCACGGTACTGGTTTTGCATATCAACTATTCTGAGATTGTACTCTTCAATCATCTGGCGGTATTCAGCCATGTCCTGTTTTAATTTTCCCCTGCGGCCCTTATGTTCAGAAAGTCTCCGCTCAAGTTCCATTATTTCAGTTTTTCCCACGTAATTATCCTGGAACAATGTTTTTTTGACCTCAAGTTCTTCTGTGAGGTTGGCAATGATATCTTTCTGGGTGATAAATTCTTCATCTGCCCCGTCGATTCTGCTGCCAAGCTGTTTTATCTGGGAGTGGTAAAGGGAGATTTTCCCCTCCAGGTCGGATTTCCGAGAGATGAAAATATCATTTTCCGATTCTATGATCTTACTTATATCTCTGTTTTCTTTTTCATTGGTAAGCTCCTCTGACCAGGTGATCTCTGGGTCCATGGCAATTTCAGCCGTCAGTCTGTCATATTCGGCAAACTTTCCGTACAGTTGACCCCTTAGAAGGTCCACGTTGGCCTGGACCCGGATGCTTTTTAGGAGGATGAGGGTATCTCCCTCCTGAACCTTGTCCCCCTCCTTGACAAGGATCTGATCAATCATTCCACCTTCCAGGTGCTGCACTGTTTTTCGCTCGCCAGACACCTTCACCGTTCCCGGAGCTATAACCGCTCCCTGGAAAGGAAAAAAGATTGACCATGCCGCAAGACCGCCAAAGAAGCAGAGAATTATCAACATGCCTGCAACAATATATCTGGTTGGGTTAGTATTTAAGATTTTATTTGTATCTTCCATTGCTTCTCTCCTGATTAATTCTGCTTGGTTTGCTCCAGGCCTGCTGCTGCCTGGGGCTGCTGCCTTGTTTGAGCATATGTCTGCTGGGGGTTTGTCAGTTTTGTAAGAACCTCCTTGCTTGGACCAAATATGGCAACCTGTCCATCTTTCAACATCAAAAGTTTGTCTGTTGTTACAAGCAAACTGGGTTTGTCTGTGACCATTACCACGCTCTTTTTCTCGTTTTTCAATATCTGCAATGTGGTGATCAATGCTTTTAATCCGGTGTCGTCGAGATTAAGGTGGGGTTCGTCCATCACAACCACCTGGGGATCGTCGTAAAGCGCCCTTGCAAGTGCAATCTGACGGCGCTGGCTGCAGGAGAGGTTTTTACCCCTGGTGTCAATCAGGTAATCATACCCCTTGGGCAGCTTCAGGATCATCTCGTGGCAAAAGGCCTTTTTAGCGGCAAGAACCACTTTTTCCGAATCAACCCTAGCAAGTCTTGCAATGTTTTCCCCGATGGTCCCAGAAAAAAATTCTATCTCCTGGGATACATACCCCAGATGCTTTCCAAGATCTTCCCTCTCCCACTGGTTTATCTCTGCACCGTCAAGGCGCATTTTCCCTGCACTGGCGGGCCAGATTCCAAGAATCATCTTTACCAGCGATGTCTTTCCCGACGATGAAGGACCGAAGATCCCTAGGGTCTCTCCGGGTTCAAGGGAGAAGGATATATTGCGAAGCAGGGTCCTGTTGTTTATTGCAAGGGTTAAACCCTCTGCCTGGAGCTTCCCCTCGGGTTTGGGAAGGGAGAGGGTGGTTTTTGATGGTTTGATCTCTATAAAATGGGTGAGGCGCTTATAGGCAGAGATGGCTTCAACAGATGTCTTTATCGATTCGAAGCTTAAATCAAGGGGCGAAAAGAGCCTCATCATTATGATAGCTGAGGCAAAAATGACGCCTATTGTAATCTCATCGTTAAAAAACAGGTAGGCGCCTGCTCCAAAAATTCCCGCTGTAAAGAGTGCCTGGAGCGTAATCTTTATCGCACCAACGGCACATCTGTTTGCCTCAGCTTCATATCTGTTGGTCTGGACCTTCTGGTCGGCCGTCTCAAATTTTTTGAGCACATGGTCAAGCATGCCCATTCCTGATATAGTTTCTGCATTGCGGATGGTTGCCGCTAGGAAATGTGCGCCTGCCGCAGCACCTGCGCTGGAAGACTGATATCTTTTATTGTTCAGGGACCGAAGAAGAAATTGAAACAGGCCGACCATACAGAGCCCTATTGTAGAAATAAGTCCGATGAGGGGATGAACGATGTATAGGATGCAAAGGTAGATAATTACCCAGGGAAGATCCAGGTATTTAAAGATTTTAAAACTGGAAACTGCCTCCCTAAAGAGCATCAGATCCTGCAGGGCTCCCGAGTAACCGGGTTTGTCAGCGGCGACAGCATTGTTGTGCATGGTGGTGATAACCTGGGGCATAATGCGCTGTTCAAGATCAAGGCCTGCCTGCAAAAGCATCTTTGACCGTACATAGTCCAGGAGCCCCATGATGGTGAGAGAACAGATTGTCATAATGCTCAGGGTTATGAGTGTGTCCGTGCTGAAGCTGTAGAGAACACGGTCGTAGATCACCATCATGTATATGGGAACAATCAGGTAGATAAGGTTTATGCACATCCCGAAAAAAGAGATAAAAGCAAAATATTTAAACCAGGATTTCAAGTTGTCACGCATCTGTTTTCTCCGTCATTATTAATCTCCTGCCAGGGCCCTTGCAAACACCTCATCCCTGTTCCCAAAGTCCGGCGCAGCACCTTGTTTTAAAACAAGGAGTTTATCCACGTTTGACAAAAGGCTTGGTTTGTGAGTGATCATTATTACCGTTGTTTTCTGGGATTTTAATCTTTCCAGGGCATGAACGAGGGCAGTCTCTCCTGCCTCGTCCAGGTTTGAATTTGGTTCGTCAAGTATTACAAGGGAAGGGGTCCCGTACATTGCCCTTGCAAGTCCTATCCGTTGGCGCTGGCCCCCTGAAAGGCTGAGTCCAGCCTCTCCTATATCTGTTTCATACCCCTGGGCAAACCTGAGAATCACCCCATGGGCGCCTGCCATTTCGGCGGCCTCGACCACTTTTTTTGAATCAATTTCACCCATGCGGGCAATATTTTCACTCACAGTCCCGGTGAAAAGTTCAATATCCTGGGGAAGATAGCCGATAAAGGGTCCCATGGAATCTGGATCAAGGGTGGCAACATCCTTACCGTCCAGAAGTACCCGGCCTGAGGTCGGGGTCCAGAGTCCTAAAAGAAGGCGGCAGAGGGTTGTTTTCCCTGCTCCGTTGTGGCCCACCAATCCCATGCTTTCACCCGGTTTCAGGTCAAAGGAGATGTCCTGAATGATGGGTTTGTCATTGATGACCAGTGCAATATCTTGAACCTCAATAGCTCCTTCGAGGGTATTAACCTCAATCAGCTCTTCTTTGTTTGACTCTTTAAACAGCTTGTCCAGCCGATTGTAGGAGGCCTTTGCCCCGATTGTCTGTTTCCAGGCCCCGATTCCCTGCTGAATCGGGGCAAGGGCGCGTCCCATGATGATGGATGCGGCAATGATCGACCCCATAGTGACTTGATTCTCAATAACCAGAAGTGCTCCCACACAATAGATCAGCACCTGCATAAAGGATCTGAAGCTTGTGCTTGCGGCAGTGAGGGCCTGTCCTTTTTTGCCGGCCTTTTCCTGGGTTATCATTTCCTGGTCATTGATTCGGTTCCAGTGTCTTGCTGCATGGCCGAGCATTCCCATGCTTTTCAGCATCTCAGCATTGCGAAGACTCTTCAGGGCAAGGGTTCGTTCCATATTCTTCAGGGTGTTTATTTTTTCAAATTCATCCTTTGTAAGAAAATTTTGTAAAATGCCCAGGATTAAAATAACCACTGCCCCGCCTGTTGCAGCATGACCAAGCAGGGGGTGTAAAAGATAGATGACTCCAAGATAAATCGGTATCCAGGGAACATCAAAAAAGGCAAAAACAGCGTTGCCGGCAAAGTAGTTTCTCAAAACGTTTATATCGGAAAGACCCTGGTTATAATGGGGAGAGTTGATTTTAGACGAATCCTTGAGCATCTCCTTTAACACCCTTCGTCCCAGGAGTTCGTCCATTCTTATCCCAGCCTTGACAAGAATTCTGGATCGTAGAAAATCAAGTGTACCAAGAACGACAAGGGCAAGTAATGCAACCAGAGTTACTGCATAAAGGGTTGAAAAACTCGAACTTGCAAGCACCCTGTTATATATCGTCATCATATACAGGGGAAAGGTCAGGTAAAGTGTGTTGATGAACAGGCTGAAGATGCCCGCAAAAAGAAAATAATTAAAACATTTTCGTAAAAAGTGTGCCATAGGTTATATCGACCTGTTCGCTCCTGTTGCTTCTGTTGCAGGCTGGGGCTGCTTTGCTCCTGCAAGCTTTGCAAACACCTGATCCCTTGGTCCGAAAAGTGCTATCCTGCCGTCCTGCAGCACCAGGATTTTGTCCATGGACTG
>Ga0265295_1009025_pt1 | contig 10831 bp, 7 predicted proteins | sample Munlansysbiofilm_FD_192503 | JGI IMG/M metagenome (GOLD analysis project Ga0265295, IMG submission 192503) | Leachate microbial communities from a municipal landfill in Southern Ontario, Canada - Methane capture system biofilm | ecosystem: Engineered > Solid waste > Landfill > Unclassified ... | reverse complement strand
GATTTTCTACATTTCCTCTTGACAAATAAATCTCCTCCGATATTTTTTAGTATAATATAATTGCATTGAATGGTCCATGAGTTTTCAACAATGATTCAATGCTGTCTCGACGGATTATAAATTTTACAATTACCTTTTATTATAACTTTTATTTTTAGAGGTAGCAACCATTATTAATTCATCACTCCTCAAAATCATTGTTTTTGATTCAAAAAAGACTAAGGCCGATTTTACATTTTCACTGTAAAACCGGCCTAGTCTAAAATCTCTGTTGTCATCCGTTTGGACTCCTTCTATTGATTTTATCAAAAATCTTCTTTTTCACTTTTCTTCATAAACATCGCCAACTTTTTGGAATCATCTTACTCTTTAGATTAGATTCGTTTTAACTCATCCTAATCATCCAGAAATCTTATCGTCATCATCTTCACCGAATGGTTTTTCTTGATACCCAATGATCTTTGACTATCTCTGTTTGATGTGTTTGAGGTTTCTTCCGTTCTTCATTTCGGAGCAATCTGTTTTCTCATTCAAATTTTTCCCACTGCCTTTAAAAGAATCAATTTGCCACTGGTCAATTATTTACGTCAACCCCGGTAATTTTAGTTTTATTGGTGAGTTGTGCGCTTGTTTACTTTTCTATGACCGTAATCATTTAATTCAGAAAAGGATTAAGTTGATTCTTGATTCAATTGTATTATATCACTTTATTCGCATAAGTAAATAGACAGGGTGTAAATATTTGTATAAATAATACGTATACTGTTAACTGCTTTGTAAACGGTTCTTCTAAAATAAAACGTGAACGATGTTCTCGACTCGCCCCGCAGAGGAAGATTTATTCTTCAAATTGTAACAAGCCAAGATTGCCAAAAGAAAAGGACTGGTTGACAGAAATCCATTTCCCGGAGCGGATAAACGGTGTTGGTTTTTCCATCGGGTTTATTAAAGAAAATATGATAGAATAAAGCCTAGTTTTATAAAATCAAGCGATGGGAGCTGTATTAATGAAGAAAGACCTTAATCTAACGAAACAGATGATGATTCTTGAAAAACAGGAACAGAATTTTTTAAATCAGACCGACAATGCATTTATGAAATCAAACTTTACCCCGATGGTCAATAAAATCCAGGCAAAAATACCGGATAAATTACAAGCAACCTTGGATTCGGCCTTCTATATAGGGTTTCATTTTGTCTTTGAAAAAGGAAGCTCGTTAATCGAAAAAACATATAATAAAGAAAAAATCGATATACAATATGATTTGAATAATTATGCCATTGAAAAATACATGAAAAAAAAGCATTTGAAAACGCTGGATAAATCGTCAAAGCATTCCAAAACTATCAATGAATCTATCTCTGCCATTGAAGGAGGCGTTCTGGGTTTGTTGGGGATTGGACTGCCGGATATCCCCCTGTTTCTTGGGGTTATCGTCAAAACCATTAACGAAATCGCTTTGTCTTATGGCTTTCAATATGCCTCCGCTGAGGAAAAAGCCTACCTGCTTTATCTGATCTGCGCCGCCATGACAAAAGAAGACCAGCGCAAAGCCTATAATCAAAAAGTTGAGCGCTTAGGTCAGGCTATCGACGCTCATAGCGCCACCAACATTGAGCTGGAAGCTGTTATGAAGGAGACTTCTGACCTTTTATCCAATACCCTGCTAACGGCGAAGTTTATTCAGGGACTGCCCCTTGTCGGCGTCATCGGCGGTGTCGTCAATCCCTTTACGATCAATAAAATCGGCAAATACGCCCGGATTAAGTATAAGAAGCGGTATTTACTGAGCAAAATGAATTCCATGCCGATAACTCACGCCTGAGTACTTTGGAACGTTATCCTCCAGCAAAAATTTGCGTTCTCAGATCTATTAAACAAACAACTCAGAAAAGACCAGTCCTGACCTTAACCTAATGGATAAGACGGGACTGGTCTTTTTATGTCATAATTATTGGAGTACCGATAATTTATATCGATGTTAGATCAATATTTAGAACATTTCCTTACTGAGTCGGTCAATGACCTTGGTTGTTTCTTCATATACACCTGGGAATGAACTAAAATTCAAGCCCTGGGTCAGGTTCGGAATAAAATATAATTTTCCGCATTCCTGGCAAGCTTTTTCAGTATATTCAGCCACGATTTCTGGTGTCCAGTCAGGGAAATCAACCACTCCGCTATCGATAGCACCCATAAATGCGATTTGCTTACCATATTTTTCAATTAGTTCTGGCACATTATTGGTTGTCATCACGCCCTGCCAGATATCGATGCCCATTTCGATCATAAAGGGGATCAGGTTTGCACCATACGAATCGCTATGGTGAACAATCAATTCAACGCCGTTTTCTTTGTAAAAACCATAGATTTTCTTATAAGCTGGTAAAAAAAATTCTGCGAACATTTCTGGTGAAACAAAAGACGAACGTTGACTGCCCCAGTCATCATGATGGAAAATACAATCAGGATGAATTCGGTTGATCAATTCTTTTGCATAGGCCAGTTCATACTCCACCAGATAGTCAATCAAGTCATGCATGTCTTCAGGCTCTTCATAAAGTGCCATTAAAGCGTCTTCCATGCTCATCAAATGATGAGTCATTTCAAAAATTCCCGGTGCCACAAAAGCGGTTACAAATTCTTCACTGCGATCGACTGCATTGGCGTGGGCAACAGCAGCTGCCCACGCTTCATCTGAGGTGGCAACAGCTGGTGCCTTAACCTGGTTTTTCCAGTTGGTGATATCTTTTAATACCTTATGTTCTTCATCATGCACCGGAAACCCACCTAATTGATCAGCTGGCCAGCTAAAAGTAATGCCCCAGCCATTTTTAATTGTCTGACCAGGTCCAGCCATTTCGCCCAGTGGTGCTTCCATGATTAAATTCATGAATTCGTATTGATTTACAAACCGATCAGGATTGCCACCCTTGATGGTTTCCATTAGATTCTGTCTTTTTGTTAACATTGATGGTCTCCTTAAAATTTTGATATTTGAATAATTTTTACTTATACAACCAATTCTTTAGCTTTAACAGCAGCACTACCAGCATCTGGCGCAAATCCATCAGCTCCGATTTCAGCTGCGTATGCTGGTGTCACCGGTGCGCCACCAACGATAACTTTAACATCCAGTCCACTGGCTTTAATCGTTTGAACGGCTTCTTTTAAAGCTGGCATGGTTGTGGTTAACAGCCCGGAACAGGCGACCAAGGTGACATTTTCATTTTCTTTGACGGCTGCTACAAAGCGTTCAGCAGGGACATCGACACCAAGGTCAACGATCGTGAATCCGGCGCTTTCGATCATCATCGAGACCAGGTTTTTACCGATATCATGTAAATCACCAGCAACGGTTCCGATAATGCAGGTTCCTAAAGAGGTCGCAGTATCTCCTGCCATCAGCGGGCGTAAAACGTCAACGCCTTTTGACATGGCTTTGGCGGCAATCAACATTTCGGGAACAAAGATTTCTCCGGATGAAAATTTTTCGCCGACAACACTCATCGAATCAACCATTGCTTGGAGGATTTCGCCTGGTGTATTACCTTCATCCAAGGCTTCCTGGACTAATCCGGGAATTAGTTTTGTTTTACCAATTTCCACCTTTTCTTTAACTTCTTGAATTTTTGACATGTTTTTTCTCCTATTCAGTTTTTATTTTATATGTTTTAACATCTGGTCACTAGGCTGTGTGCACCGGTTACCAGAATCTGATTGAACGGTTTAATGATGGTTTTATAAGCCTCTGAATTTTACGAAAACATCGTTATCGATCAATTCTGCATTGAGCTAGAAGACAGCATTTAAGTAACTTTTCACTGAATCATAAAAAACAACTTTATCGATTTTAGAATCGATACTTTGCCTCAAACTTTAAAATTATACCGCTTTTTAATCGTTTTTGAACAAATTTTTTATTGAATTATCGTTTTTATTTCAAAATCATTGTTATTTTTTTCCTGTCTTTTGTAGCTCTAGTATAGCACCGCTGAAAAGGAACGTCAATATATTTTTTAAACGTATTTAATATTTTACAATTTTATTTATTACCCTTTTAAAATGACATTTTTAAGCTTATTTTATAATAATTTATTTTTATTTAACATTCAATCAAACTAAATAAGGGCATAAAAAAAGTGAGGTTCCCCCCACTTTGTTATGTTATTTAATGTGTATCAATACGTAAAAATCACCGTTATAGATCGGTTCTGCCCCAGATTTTTCAATCGCCAAAAACATCGCTACCAGGGAAATGGCCACCTGATCATTTTCCTGCTTAAAGGTCGCCGCCTCTGCCGACATGAAGTCTTTGCTGATCTGATAAGCATACCCCGAGGATGTGTCAAAGTGATCAAAAACATCTTTCATATCAATCCGCATCAGCTCTGACCCGTTTTCTTCTGAGAGGATCAACATCCCGGGAGCCGCAATTTTATCTCGTGAAAGCGTATAGACTTTTCCCTCTGACTCAAAGGTGCAGATAAGCGAATCCATTTTTTCATCCTGCACATAGAAATTCACCACTACAAAGGTCTCGTAGCCAGAAATATCGAGGGGCGACTGCTGATTAAGATTCAGATAAAGGGAATCCTGACGGTATGGATTTTCATCGTAACGATAAAAACCAAAGGTATCATAGAAATCCTCGTAAACATTAAATTCTTCACCTAGATAAGGAATATTTTTGCTATATTCCATCATAGCCAGGTAGTTGACCGAATCAGAGATAATCTTTTTGGCCGCCTCAGATACCGATGCATTGGGACTGATTGTATTATTTTCTAGCATCTTGTTTTCAATCAGAACATCAGTGAGCCGCGCAGTCTGATTCGTTCGACTAATGGTAAAGGCATCCACCGGTGGCATAATCGAAACCAGCGAAAACCCGATCAGTAACGCTGCGATGATGCCATTTTTTCGTATCGGCATAAAACACATTAATACACCAGAAACAACGGCAAAGATCCCAAAAATAATTACATAGTAACGGCCGTGGGTCATCCCCGTTTCTTGAATCCGCAACACCGAGGCGACAATCTGAAACAGTACAATGGGAACCAGCACCTTGGGAAATATCTTCCGGAACCATTCAGCAACCTTATTTTCCAGGCTGCTGGCGAGAATATAAATCAATATCACCGCGATCGCAAAACTGACCAGCATCGGTTCCAGGCGATTATCGATCCAAAAATCGCCAGTGATGTTTCGGGCGATATAAATAATCAGAATAATCGTATATATCGTCAACAATGGAATGATGATATAGGAAATCAGGACCTCCAAAAATTTCGGACACAGGCTCGATCGTTCGACTTTTTCGCGGTTATGTTCCAACGTCTCAGAAGACTGGTTTTTATCTGCTGCACCAGGGTATATTGGAATCAGCGAGAGAAAGTAAATTGGTGCAAATAGCATCCCGACAATATTTAAGGTGTGCAGATAGGATTTATCCGACACTCTAAAAAGCAGCAGATCAATAGCGGTGATGATCAGGGTGATCCCGGTAAACAAAACGCCGGAAAATAGCAGGGAATTGAAGAATGCTTTAAAAGCAGCCATAAAGCCCTGATTAAAGCTGACCTCGCTGTTGATCACCGGAACCCAGATGTAAGCAATCAATAGTGCCAACAGCGCCACCGATGTGCGGATCCAGGTTTCGATGCTAGTACTAGCATACTGTCTGACGATCACAAAATAACCGAGTGTCAGTATTAGACACACAGCCATTGTGGCGATCCGAACGGAGGGCTTGTCAGAAAAACGCTCCCAAGCCGCCTGGAGGGTAAACGCCAGAAAAGCCCCAACCAGAAAGGTCAGTAAATATTTGGTATAATCAACCTCGTGATGAATCGCCATGGCATTTACCATCGCTGCCGCCACCAGAAAAGCAACCGTGAGCGGATATCGTGATAAAGCCTCAACCAGCCCGCTGATTTTTTCCCAAGTCTTATCTAACAGTTTCATGTTTTTTCCTTTCTTTCAATTCAATTTTTATCCGGCACAATTGGCTGTTAAGAACTATATACCCTTTACCGCCAGGTATAAAGGCAATATTTTGAACAACTTCTATCAAATCTCGATAAATTCATCTAAAACTGATCACCGCAGTGATTTTTGGTTGTTCACCAAAAACAGACCAGCTTTCGCTGGTCTGGATCGCTTTGAATTTTCTTTATAAAAGATTTTTGCCGCTATTGTTAATCATTTTTCGATAAAGGGATTAACGATCGAGCCTGGTGCGGCACTGCCCTTGGGAATAATTTCAATGCAGATGCCTTCCAGGCGATAACCAAAACCAGCAGTTCCTGCTTGTTGGCCATTGCTGGCCCAACCCATCCAGCCGACGTTCTGGGCATGAACCTGATAATAAACATCAAAAAGATCGGCGTCGGTACCAGTTAATTCAATGGCGATGGCTTCCAGGCGCAGGGATTTTCCGGCGGTGCCGCTTAAAGCACCATCAGCCACAAAATTCTGCCAGCCGATGTTCTGGACATGGGTTTTATATTTTACCCCAAGGTTATAGTTTTTGGTAATGGTATTGATCTCAATCGCTTCCAACCGTAGCGATTTTCCTTCGGTTCCGCTGATGGCACCATCAGCCACGAGACTTTGCCAGCCAACATTTTGTACATGGGTTCGATATTCAATCGCTGGTGCCGCTTTTTCTTTTACCACGTAATTGACAATCGATTCTTTGACCATACTGCCTTTTCCATCTTGCACCTGTGCTGACAAGGTATAAATGCCCGCTACGGTTGGTGTAAAGGCAGCTGTGCCGAGGCTGCTGTATTCTTGAATAGTCGTGGTTTTTCCATTTAAATCGTAATAAAATCCATATTGATAATCCTCTTCGCCGCCACTGGCGACGGCACTCAAAGTAAGTAGCGTTCCCAGGGTTTGGCCGGTTGGTTTATCAACCGTAAAGGTATCAATCTTTAATGGATTCGTGGGCGTAACCTTGGCCAGGGCAGCATCCAGCTGAATCATGCCATAACCATAGTAATCATCTCTGCCTTTAGCACCAAAATCCAGCGCCGTTTCTTTAAGCAGCGTTTCAACCTGGGTACTGGTCATCGTATAGTCCGCTGCCATTAAAACGGCACAGGCGGCAGCTGTAATCGGACTGGCAAAAGAAGTTCCCGAGGCTTCTTCATAGGTACCGTTATGATTTGTTGAATAAACTTTATAGCCTGGTGCACACAAGTCAACCAGACTATTGTGTTGTGAAAAATAGGCAATTTTATTGGTACTGTCAGTGGCTCCCACTGAAATGACATTATTATAAGAAGCCGGAACTGCCAGTTCACCGCTGTAGTTAGCGTTGCTGCCTTCATTTCCGGCCGCCGCCACCAGCACCTTACCGGCACTGGCAGCATTTTCCACCGCCGTCCGCAAAGCTGCTGAAACCATATAGCCACCAAAACTCATATTAATGACTTTTACATCGGGTCGTGCTGCCGCATCAAACAAGGCGGCACAGATATAACCCACATCGAGATTCTTGTCACCATCCGACAGGCCGCCAACCCGATACGGGGCTACCTTGATATTGCTAGTGCCGACGATCCCGGCCATGCCAATACCATTATTGGCCACCGCCGCCACACAGCCTGCGACCAGTGTGCCATGACCCGATAAATCAACCATGTCGGTGCTTCCTTCGACATAATCATAACCGGTGACAACATTATTGGCGATATCAGGATGTTGGATATTCAGACCGGTATCAATGACCGCCACCACCACCGTTTGTGAATTATTGACCTTATTCCAGGTCTCATCGGCGCCAACCCGCTCAAACTGCCAGGCTTTAGATAAATCTGGATCATTTGGCAAAGCCGCAGTCTGAATATAGCTGTTTTTTTCCGCTACCAACACATTGGGATTTTCCGATAGCTTGGCTACCAGAGCATCAGTGCTAATTGAATCGGCAACCTGAATGATATCGACTTGTTGACCTAACGTTTCACCGCCCTTGATATCCTGACTGGTCAGGGCAAGACTTCCAATCGTAGCCCGATCCTTGTAAATAACGACGATCTGATCATTGATATTTGAATTGACCTCAAGATCTGCGACTTGATCCAAACTCTGAATGACGATCGGCTGCCCTTCTGCGACAACCCCCAGCGGACAGGAACTTCCAATTAAAACGATTGCGAGCAGGAAGACGATTGCCTTCTTAAATTTCATAGATATTACCTCTTGCGCTTTCTGTTCTTTTTTTAAATCGGAGAATTTGGTTTTGGGATTGCTCTTTCATTATTTCTTTAACTGAGCACCATTTTGTTCCTGTCTGACCTGCATATCTATTCTGATATTGAGATTATACCCGTAAGCAAGCTTTTTTTCAATCGCTAATTATTTATACCCTTCCCACTGCTTGTGACTTTTCTTAAAAATATCTGAATTCTAAGTTTCACTAAAGGTTTGGGGGGTATTATTTATTCAAGAGATAAATATCTCCTTTTTCTTTTCATTCCTAATATAAAAAAAGCAGTGCATCCATTCGGGATCACTGCTTTTTTATTTTTCGTGATGGTCTAAGAGAATAAAAACATCACTATAATTCCACCGATGACACTGGCAACACCAATACCGATGGCCAGCAGTTTTTCATTTTTAATATCGTCCAGTAATTCGTCTTCTGATTTATAGGTCACGTGGGATGGTTTTTTGGTGGTTACTGATCTTCCCACATAAAGTCGGTTTCCCCGTTTATGTATTTCGCCCAGAATATACATTGGCTGATCCTCTGGAAGAATTTCTTCGAAAAAGCGATAACCAAGGAAACGGGATCCTCGGGGGTTTGAAAAATTAAAATTGAAGTTGTCTCTGACCCAGTTAGAATCTGATGATTCCATGCGGTTGCAGCCTGGCATTAAATCGACATCAGCACCAAAACTGGCCATATCAATATAGACTTTTTCGTCTGAACTACTGTCTGAAAGATAAACTTCGACCGGGCTTTTTTCACTAGATAAAGAAGTTTCTACCTTATCTGTAATGGTTCTGGTATTTCCTTTATCATCACGCTCGGTCCTGGTTTCTTCATGAACGGAAAACGCTTCATTTTCATAATAAGCCACCGGGCGCTGCGAAAACGGAGCTTCCACATCTCCTGAAACACTGTGAAGGTGACCCTTCACCTCACTGTAATGGCGATAATTTTCATCCAAACTGGATAAATCACCAACAATGTCCAAGACATCTTTAATGCAGGTTGTCTGTTGAAACTGGATTTCGGCTACCTTGTTGGTGTTTTTTCGAAACATATAAACAGCATAGCAAATCCCGGCAACCATTATCAGTATTCCAATAATATATGCCATGGTTCTATTCTATTCCCAATTCCGCTTTAAGCTTGGCCAATTCATCATCAACCGCCGCTGTTTTTTCCAGTGCTTCAAACTCGTCTTCCAGACTGGTATTTTCTCCAGCCATTTCGGTAAAAGCCTGAGCTTCAGCTTCTTTGGCGTTGACTTTCTGTTCCATTTTATCCAGTTTAGTGAAAGCACTGGTACTATCGGTACTATTTAAAGAGGTGCTGACACTTTTTTGGGCATCGGCCATCTTAGAGCGGGCAATCAGCATATTCTGTTTCATCCGGGCTTCTTCGAGCTTGGATTTTAATTGACGAACCTGATCTTTTAATTGACCGACCTGTAAGCTCATCGAATCATAAGCTGCCTGAAACTGTACCAAATCTCCATCGACGCTTGTTTTTTGCGCCAGTGCTTTTTTTGCCAGTTCTTCATTGCCTGCCAATAATGCCGTTTTCGCTTTTTTACTCCAGTCTTCTGAAGCAGCTTTAGCCGATTCCAATTGTTTTAAAGCCTGTTTTTCACTGCCCATGGCCGCACCCAATGCCTGGGTTGCACTATTAACCTGTGCTTCCATGTCAATGATAATCTGTTTTACCATTTTTTCGGGATCTTCTGCCTTATCCAGCATGTCGTTTACATTCGCCTTTAACAAGTCACTAAGACGTTCAAAAATTGCCATTTCTTCCTCCTGCTATTTGTTTTTTTATTCCAGGGCAATAAATGCCTAGGCCAATTGATTATTTCCGGCCACCGCCTGATTTCGATCAAATCGCCTTTTTCTGTATCTTCATCTTAACAAATCTGAGAAAATAAGTCTATTGCTTTTTTTGTTTTGAGCGTAAATTAATGCCCCTTCATCACGATAAAACGCTGTACAATTTCACGCTTATGATCGCATTTTTCGGCTACTTGCCAGCCAAGTCACACCCTGCCGAAAGTTATTTTAACCGATTTTACAGGCAATCTATCAAATCAAAGTGTGCACTTACACCAATATCTTGTATACTCGGTGGCTTGATTTAAATTTTGACACCTCAACCAAGCTATTTTATTCTCGTTTACTGTTATTATTTATTTGATTTGGGTAAACATCATTCTAATAACGAAATTAGTTTAGCTTACTAAGGAGGAATAAAAAATGCGATGGATGCTTAACATGAAAATTGGCGTGAAACTCATTGTGAGTTTTATTATTATCGCCCTGATCACCGGGGTAGTTGGCGTTGTTGGCATTGTGAATTTACAGAATCTTCAAAATTCCAATCACTTACTTTACGAAAAGATGACGCTATCCATTGCCGATGTTGGTCAAATTTCCACATCCTACCAGCGGATGCGGGTTATTGTGCGGGATATGATTATTGAAAACAGTCCCGAGTTGATCCAATCCAATGCGGATAAGGTTATCCTCCGCAACAGCGAAATTGACGAGGCGGCGGCGGCTTTTCAGGAAACCATCGTCGATCCGGAAATGCAGACAGTCTTTGACGAACTC
>Ga0265295_1009023_pt1 | contig 10832 bp, 7 predicted proteins | sample Munlansysbiofilm_FD_192503 | JGI IMG/M metagenome (GOLD analysis project Ga0265295, IMG submission 192503) | Leachate microbial communities from a municipal landfill in Southern Ontario, Canada - Methane capture system biofilm | ecosystem: Engineered > Solid waste > Landfill > Unclassified ... | reverse complement strand
AGAAGGTGAGTGAGACCCTCAGCAACCCCGATGCCGGTTACCAACGCCAGTCCATCACCAAGTTCCTCTCTGAGAACCCGACAGAAGGAGGCTTTGTCTCTATCTTTAACGGTAAAAATCTGGATGGATGGAAAGGACTGGTGGAAAACCCGATCAAGAGAGCTGCGATGAGTGCAAAGGCACTGGCCGCTGCACAGGTGAAAGCCGACAAGGAAGCTGCCAACGACTGGAAGGTAGTGGATGGAACCATTCTCTTTGATGGTGCCGGCTATAACAACCTTTGCACCGAGAAGCAATACGGTGACTTCGAGATGCTGATCGACTGGAAGCTCTACGAAGGACCCGAACCCGATGCAGGCATCTACCTGCGCGGAACGCCCCAGGTGCAGATATGGGACACTGCACGTGTGAACGTCGGTGCCCAGGTGGGTTCCGGCGGGCTCTACAACAACGCCCAAAACCCATCACAACCACTCAAGGTGGCTGACCAGAAGGTGGGGGAATGGAACACCTTCCGGATCCGTATGGTAGGTGAAAGAGTCTCTGTCTGGTTGAATGGTGAACTGGTTACCGACAATGTGATTCTGGAGAACTACTGGGACAGGAACAGACCCATCTTCCCCATTGAGCAGATTGAACTGCAGGCACACGGCAGCAGGGTTGCCTACCGCGACATCATGATCAAAGAGATTGAGCGCCCAGAGCCTTACAAGCTGAGCGTCGATGAGCAGAACGAAGGATTTGAACTGCTCTTCGACGGCACCCACCTCGATAAGTGGACCGGCAACAAGCGGGATTATGCTGTGGAAGGTGGTCAGATCGTGCTCTACCCCAGTAAAAGCTTTGGCGGCAACCTATATACCAGTCAGGAATATGGCGACTTCGTTTTCCGTTTCGAGTTCATGCTGACACCCGGTGCAAACAATGGCCTGGGCATCCGTACACCGATGGAAGGGGATGCTGCCTACCAGGGTATGGAACTACAGATCCTCGACAATGATGCTCCCATCTACAAGAACCTGGAGATATACCAATATCACGGTTCGGTTTATGGGGTGATCCCCGCAAAAAGGGGATTCCTCAAGCCACACGGAGAATGGAACAGCCAGGAGGTAATTGCCGATGGTGACAACATCAAAGTGATCCTGAACGGCACCACCATCCTCGACGGGAATATCCGTGAGGCTGCTAAAAACGGTACTGCCGATGGCAAGGATCACCCCGGTCTGTTCAACAAGAAAGGGCATATCGGTTTCCTCGGTCATGGATCGGTAGTAAAATTCCGCAACATCAGGATCAAGGAACTATAATAGAGTGAAATTATTTCTCATAAGAATCAAAAACAGCATCCCGATTAAAACAGGATGCTGTTTTTTTGATTCTTTTTTCCTATATTTGCGATGGAAACCCTCTCCCGACAGGTAGAAACAAAACCAAACGAAATATCAAGCCAAAAAAACAGCACCATTATGTCTACAACAACACAACTCTACTCCTACAGTCTGAGCAACAGTAAGACCTATCTCTTTGCCGCACTTTTCGTTATCGGCAACCTGTTACTGCCACAGCTGGCCCATCTCATCCCGCAGGGTGGATTCATCTTCCTGCCCATCTACTTCTTCACGCTGATTGCCGCCTACAAATACGGCATCCACGTGGGAATACTGACAGCCTTGCTCTCACCGCTGGCCAACAACCTGCTCTTTGGCATGCCCCCCGCAGCCGTGCTGCCTGCCATCCTCGTGAAATCAGTGATCCTCGCCATCGCTGCGGCCATGGCTGCCAGGCATTTCGGGAAAGTATCAATCCTGGCACTGCTTTTGACCATCCTGGCCTATCAGGTGATCGGGACCGGTCTGGAGTGGGCCATGAGCGGAAGCCTCTATGCAGCTCTGCAGGATTTCCGCATCGGAGTGCCGGGGATGCTGATCCAGCTTGTTGGTGGCTACTTCCTTCTGAAAGCGGTCAGAAAAGTGTAGGTCGATGAGTGAGATGAAATCTTTTAAAGAGGTGATGCAACGATTTCGTGAGATCACCTTTCAGGAGCAGTTCGACCTGATTGTTGCCATCGCAAACGGTGGCATCATTCCCGCAGCCATCCTCAACCAACGGCTCAACCTGCGAATGGAACTGCTGCGGATCAATCTGCGGGATCCTTCCCAGAAGCCCAGATTCGAACGGCCCCAGCTTGTTTCTCCCATCGATTTCGACATCAAGGGGAAAACCATCCTGCTGGTAGAAGACCGCATCAAAACGGGAGCAACCGTACGCTTTGCCATCGACCTGCTGCATGAAGCCCGAGAGATCAAAACCTTTGCGGTAAACGGAAAAGCTGATTACGCACTTTACGACGAAGATTGCTTCAAATTTCCCTGGATACAATGAGAAAACTGTTCCTGCTGTTCGTCACCCTAACCCTATCGGTCGCACTTGCTGCGGCTCATGATGCAACACCCGCCGGCGTTGACACCGTGCGGCTGGATGAGTTGATCGTGACCGGCTCAATGCCCGGGATTACCCTGCGCACACTGCCCATGACGGTATCCGTTATCGGGAACAACAAGATTGAGGAACGAAAAGAACCCTCCCTCTTGCCACTGCTTACTGAGCAGGTGCCGGGACTCTTTATCACGCAACGAGGTGTGATGGGCTACGGCGTAGCCAACGGGGCGGCAGGCGGCATGAGCATCCGCGGCATCGGTGGTGCACCCACCTCGGGCGTGCTGGTACTGATTGACGGGCATCCCCAGTACATGGGACTGATGGGACATCCACTCGCCGATAGCTATCAATCGATGATGGCCGAGCGGGTGGAGGTGGTAAGAGGCCCCGCCTCCATGCTCTATGGTTCCAACGCCATGGGAGGAGTGATCAACATCATCACCAAAAAAGAGAGTGAAGAGGGTTTTCGCAACAATGCCCGGTTGATGTACGGAAGCTTCAACAGCTTCTCGGCTGACGCTGCTGCCGGATGGAAACAGCAACAGTTTTATGGCAACGCAGGGATCGGCTATAACCGCTCCGACGGGCACAGGCCCGACATGGAGTTTGAGCAGCTGAACGGCTACGCGAGGATGGGATACGAATTCTCATCCCACTGGAACGGGTCGCTCGACCTGAACCTCTCCCGTACCATCTCCTCAAATCCGGGAAAGATTTCCAATCCCATTCTCGACAATGATGCCGATATCACCCGTGGAGTGGGATCAGCCGTGATTGAGAATAACTACGCCAACACCTCCGGTGCTGTAAAGCTGTTCTATAACTTCGGATCGCACGAGATCAACGACGGGGTACCTGCAAGCGCATCGTATATTCCGCTCGAACACCGTTTCCGTTCAGACGACTTTATGGCGGGCGTTTCCCTCTATCAGTCCTACGCCTTCTTCCCGGGTAACAGGATCACCGCCGGCTTCGATCATTTCCGCTTTGGCGGAAAGGCGTGGAACCGTTTCCCGGATGAATCGAACAACGTCACCCTGGCCGATGTGCGGCTCCATTCCACCGCCGGCTACCTCAACCTGCGACAGTTTCTTTTTGACAACAGGATCACGCTGAATGCAGGCCTCAGGTTGGACCACCACCAGAAAAACGGGTCGGAATGGATCCCTCAGTTAGGGCTCACCTATACCCCCTCCTCCTCCACCGTGCTGAAGGCAATCATGAGCAAAGGGTTCCGCAACCCCACCATCCGGGAGATGTACATGTTCCCTCCTCAAAACCCTGATCTGCAGCCGGAACGGCTGATGAATTACGAACTGTCGCTGCTTCAGATGATTCCGTATTACCGCCTCCGTTTCGGACTGAACCTCTTCTGGATCAAGGGAGACAACATGATCCAACAGGTGGAGCCGGGAATCGGCAAATGGAGCAACAGCGGCGAGGTGGATAACAGGGGGGTGGAAACGGAGATCTCCTGGCAGGCTACAACTTATCTGCAGCTCTCTGCCAATTACAGCTACCTGGATATGGCATACCCCATCATTGCTGCCCCCAAACACAAGTTGTATGCAGGTGGCACCTTCACACAGGATAGGTGGAGTCTCTCTTCAGGATTGATGGTCGTTTCAGGCCTCCATACCACGCTCAACCCGACATCACCGAAAGAGGATTTCCTGCTTTGGAACGCCCGTGCACAATATCGTCTCCTCGAAGGAATTCAACTCTTTCTGAAAGGAGAAAACCTGCTGGATGAGCAATATGAGATCAATGCCGGCTACCCGATGCCGGGCAGGTCACTTTTCGGTGGCTTGCAATTCCGTTTATAATCACTGCAATGGCTGGTGAACCAAATCCATCGGCCCTGCAGAAACAGTATAACTAATCATACCAAAACAGACAAACAGATGGACAGACGCAATTTCTTACGAGCGGTAGCCCTCACAGGAGCAGCCCTCACCACAGTTAAAGAGACAGAAGCCATGAGCATCCTGACACAATCGTTCGCATCAGCACAAGCCACAGCATACGACCTGGTGGCAGTGATGGGCGGCGAGCCGGATGCAATGTTCCGCAAGGCGATCGCCGAGATGGGAGGAATGCAAAACTTCATCAGCAAAGGCGACAAAGTCTGCGTGAAACCCAACATCGGATGGGACCAGCCGGTGGAGATGGCTGCCAACACAAACCCCAAGCTGATCACAGAAATCATCAAGCAGTGCTTCGATGCAGGAGCTGCAGAGGTCACGGTGTTCGACCACACCTGTGACGACTGGCGTAAGTGCTACAGCAATAGCGGCATTGAGGCGGCAGCCAAGGCGGCAGGAGCGAAAGTGGTGCCGGCTCACCAAGAGTCATATTACAAAACGGTCTCCCTCCCCAGGGGCAGAAGTCTTAAAACCACCAAGATCCACCAGGCAATCGTCGATAGCGACAAGTGGATCAACGTCCCCGTGTTAAAAAATCATGGGGGTGCACAGCTCACCATCTCGATGAAGAACTACATGGGTATTGTCTGGGACAGGGGCTACTTCCACGCCAACGACCTGCAGCAATGTATTGCCGATGTCTGCACCTACGCCAAACGGCCTGTGCTCAATGTGGTGGATGCCTATCGTCTGATGAAGACCAGCGGTCCCCGCGGCCGCTCACTCTCCGATGTGGTACTCTCAAAGGGACTCTTTCTCTCGCAGGATATCGTAGCTGCTGACACGGCTGCCGCCAACTTCTTCAATCAGGCACGCGAGATGCCGCTTGAGAAGGTGGGACACCTGGCCAAAGCACAGGAACACGGTTTAGGCACCATGGACCTCGACAAACTGAAGATCCGCAGAGTACGTATTTGAACCGGAGCAGCGTGATCACACAACACCGATGATTGCGACAGGATCCGGCACCCTCCCCCGGATTCAGTCGCCTATTTACTGATGATCAACCGTCATATACCAACCCTATGCTGAAAAAAACAAGACTTATCGCCTCGCTCATCCTCTTCTCCCTGATCACCCTCTATTTCCTTGATTTCAGGGGGGTGCTGCCGGACCAGCTACAGTTCCTCACCGAGCTGCAATTTATCCCGGCGCTGCTGACCGCCAACCTGGTGATACTTGCCGGACTGGTGATCCTCACACTCCTCTTTGGAAGGGTCTACTGCTCCTCCCTCTGCCCCATGGGTATCTACCAGGATATCGTGGCATGGTTCTCCAAACGGGTAATCAGGAAGAAAAAGTATCACTACAGCAAAACCAAGAGCGTTCTACGCTGGAGTATACTGGGTGCAACGCTTGTCACGTTCCTCTTTGGCTTCACCTTTCTCGCGGGCCTCCTGGATCCCTATGGCGCATACGGCAGGATGGTCACCCACCTGTTCCGTCCCGCCTACCTTGCAGGGAACAACCTGCTGGCTACCCTCTTCACCTCCTTCGACAACTATACTTTCTACCGGGTGAGCATCTATGCGCTGGGTATCTCCTCCACCCTGATCGCCCTTGCCATGCTGTTGGTGATCGGCATCCTGGCCTGGCGAAACGGCAGGACATGGTGCAACACCATCTGCCCCGTGGGTACCCTCCTCGGTTTTATCAGCAAGTATGCCTTTTTCCAGATCACTTTTGATGATGAGAAGTGCAACTCCTGCGGCCTCTGCAGCATGAAATGCAAAGCATCCTGCATTGATGCGAAGAACAAGGAGATCGACCAGAGCCGATGCATCACCTGTTTCAACTGCATCGAGAGCTGCAACCGCGATGCCATGAAATACCGTTTTGCACTGCCCTGGAAAAACAAAAAGAGACAAGAGGTGCCGGCTTTCACCTACCTGAAAGAGGCGCAACCACAGGATCCATCCAAGCGACGTTTTCTCTCGGCATCACTGGTTACCGGACTGGCTGCCGGAAAATTGCTGGCACAGGGCGCAACCAACGGCTTGATGCCCAAGCAGGATCTGAGCAGAGAGATCCCCATCGCTCCTCCCGGTGTACCCACCTTCGATCACCTGCGTGAGAAATGCATCTCCTGTCACCTCTGCGTGTCCAAGTGCCCGTCGCATGTGATCAAGCCGGCATTCCTGGAATATGGACTGGGGGGCATGATGCAGCCCCGGCTCTACTTCGACCATGGTTTCTGCAATTACGACTGCACCATCTGCGGGGATGTGTGCCCTACCGGTGCCATCCTGCCGTTGACCAAAGAGGAGAAGAACCACACCCAGATGGGACAGGTACAGTTTATCATTGAGAACTGCATTGTGTACTACGATGAGACCAGCTGCGGTGCCTGCTCAGAACACTGTCCCACCCAGGCGGTACACATGGTACCCTACAAGGGAGCACTCACCATCCCCGAGATCAGGCCTGAGATATGTGTTGGTTGTGGCGGATGTGAGTACGTATGCCCGGCCATTCCCTTTAAGGCGATTTACGTGGAAGGGTTGCCAACACAAAACAGAATAGAGCTGGAAAGAGAGAAGGTGGATGAAGTGGTGATTGATGATTTCGGTTTCTGATCTGACTTTTTGCACGCATTGCGCCCTGTTTATGAAATTTTGACTATATTCGCATTCAATAAGAGTGGCACATGATACAAACACTATTTGCCGGTTTACCTTTTTTGGTTTGTCTGTTCTGGCTGATATTATTTGCGATTGAATATCGTGGTGCAAACCCTGCCAAAAGGTTATTAACCTACTTTCTGCTGGTTTGCACGATCCTTTATTTTTCGCATGCGGTCTACTTTCATCGACAAGTAGCACTATACAGCCTCATTGAGAGCATCTATGCCTTCTGTTCACTGGCCGTCTACCCCCTCTATTATCTCTATATCCAGAAGCTGACCAACAGCAAACCATTGACACTTAAGAACTATTGGGTGTTGCTCCCTTCCGTGATCATCAGCCTGATGGCAATATTCTTTTACGCGTTGATGACTGAAGGGGAGCGCATTCTTTTCAGTGAACAATATTTTTTCAATCAAGAGGGACCTGATCATCTGGCTTCATTCGCCGAAAAAGGACAGATGATACGGATTGCGGTGATGAAGATTATTTTTCTTATTCAGTTGATACCGGTATCCTACTATGGTTATAAAAAGTTGAGCAGCTTCAGGGATGAGGTTTCGAACTTCTATGCCGACACTGAGAATAAAACACTCTCACCCATCAGAAAATTACTTGTCCTGTTTATCCTGTTTGCCCTGTTCTCGGCTGCCGCCAATCAGCTGGGACGTGATTTCTTCCTACATGAGCCGTGGTTGGTGATTATTCCCTCTCTCATTTTCAGCACCATGCTATTCGCAGTAAGTTTTTTTGGTTTCAAACAGCATTTCACGGCAAACGACTTTCATGCGGAAACAGAAGGAGCAAACCGGGAGGAAAGTCTACTTGGTACCGGGCCATCCTTTGAGTTATTGAAAGAAAAACTACACGACTTAATGGAAGTAAAAGAACTTTTCAGAAAAAAGGATCTGCATATAGCCGATGTTGCCCTTAAAACGGGTAGCAACCGTACCTACATCTCAAACTACATCAACAAAGAGTTACATCTTTCCTTTTCTGATTATATCAACCAATATCGGATAAGCTACGCTCAATCACTGATGAGAGATCCAGATAACACACACTCTCTGATGCAGATCAGTGAACTTTCAGGCTTCGCCAATGAAGTCACCTTTTACAGGAACTTTAAGAAAGCCACCGGAACCACACCCAACAACTGGTTAAAGGGAAAATGATCCCGGCCGTTGACTGCTGTTTTTCATCATCAGGCTTCAGCAGGCAGCTTATTTTACGTTTTGTAAAGAATTGTGTACCTTTTGTTAGTCCGGTTGAGTGAAATTTTCCCTTCCTTTACAGTACCAAAATTCAAAACTATTGAACCATTCCACAAAATCTTATCAAGCATGAAAAATGTGATTAGCCACTTTCTGTATGTGCTTTTTGTGTTGTTGCTGGTGGTCTCGGTCAACAATTGCTCTGATCCGGAGGAGAAGATCGAAATACCGGAAGAAACAGGTAAGACCAATCCACCGGATGATGAAAAACCGGGAGGTGATGATCCCGGCGATACAGATCCCGGCGATACAGATCCCGGCGATACAGATCCCACTGAGAACCTCAATGTGGACAAAACCGGTGGAACGATCTTCAAGGAGGAGTTCAAACTGGTGATCCCGTCAGATGCCTTTCCTGCCTCAGTCACCATGGAAATCACCGCACAGACTAAAGGCTCCGTGATGAATGAGTTTGAGGCCTCCCCCTACTACAAGGTGAAGCTTCCCCGTAACTTTACCAAACCTCTCAGGATAGAGCTGCCAACCGATACAGAGATATCCCAGGGAGATGTCTACTTCCGCTTCTCTGCACCGGGTGTGGAGATCAGTTCACAGCAGGAGAGTGTATCCACCATCTGGATCAAAGGCGTGAAAGAGGGTGATCTCTACTACGCTGAGCTGGAGCCGTTTGAAGAAATCTCCGATGAGACAGGCGAGCTGATCGTGGGATTGGTGAAGGACTATCAGGAATCGGATGATTCAGAAACCAGGGCCATCACTTCGGAAAAGAAATGTGTGGTGTACGCTCCCCGCTACTATCACGAAGAGAGCAGGGATATCGCACTACATGTGGAGGAAGCCATCAAACAGCTGGAAGCGATTGGATTCAGTTTTGCGAAACGGAACAAACAGATCCAGGTGGAGGTGAAGAAACTGAGTGGTCCAGATGCCTACGGCTATTTTATTCCCTCCCGCTACAGCAGTGATTGGAACTCGCTGGTGATCAACAGCCAGAAGCTATCAGAGAAAGAAGAGATCAAGCGTACCATCATGCATGAGATGACCCACTTCGTGCAATATTATTACGATCCCCGGTGGGTGGTAACGAAGTCGTTTGTGGGAGGTGATTTCCTTTGGATGGATGAGGCTGTAGCCGTCTGGGCTGAAAGCCTTTACGTGGAGGGCATATCATCCGTGCAACTGGGAAACCAGTTCTGTCCTCTGGAGGGTTTCTCCCCATTGACAGGTGAAGAAAAGAACGCGCACGGCTACGGCATGGCCGGGTTGGTCCGCTGGATCGCCGATCGTTACGGCAATGACAAGATCGTGGAGCTCCACAAGCAACAGGAAGCCGGTGCAACCTCTGTATATGATGCATTCGATGATGCATTCCCGGATCTCTTCGTGGAATATGGAATCTTCCTGAAGGATTATATACGGGCAAATGGGGTGAAGGACCTGCTCCAGGGAGTCGGCCGCAACAAGATGTACCTGAACAGCATGAATGAAGTGAAAAGTAAGGAGCCGATTGGATGTAAGCCCTACTCTGCATTTATAGAGCGAATAAACATCGATCCTGATTTTGCGCTACCCGATGGTAAGATCACCCTCTCTATCAATGTGGAAGGCGGTATGGATGGTGGTAAAGGACAGATCTGTGAGCTCTACCGTTACGACAATGAGAAAAAGGAGATCATCTTTGTGGATGAATTTTTTGACTCCTATCAGTATGAAGAGGTAGCGGCACTCCAGGAGAAGAAAGATATGCTCTTCGTTGTATACTACCATGCCTATAACAAGGAGAGTGACGTGATCATGACGGTGCGGCTGGAGGAGAAGCTGGAGTTTGCAATCGGAAAGATAAAACTGAGAATCGATGAATTAAACAATTACAGCGGTTTCTATTCTGCTACATTCGCCGACGAGTTGGTCGTTCCTTTTGAAGAAATGAAGGGGACTTCCCACTATGTAAATGATAAAGTAATTTTCACCTCCTCATCAACATATACCAATACCTGGAGCAGTATGTTTGACAAAGGAGATTGTACCTGGGAGATTACTCTGGAAATAGATACCAAGTCGTTGAAAATACTTAAGGGATCAGCATCAAACGTCAGCAACATTTATAATAGAAGTGGAGCCTTGACAAAAAAGCAAAGTTATACGCTTAGTTTCAAGGATGTTCCCTATATAAAAACCTATACTGACGGCAACAATCGCAGTTACCGTTTTGGTGCATCAGAAAGCGATGGCAGCATTGAGAACTTTGTTACTGCCTTTAGCAACAGTCTCGGGGAGATGACCTGGGATGGCTGGAAAACAAAAGAAGTCAATTCCTGGAAACCAAACACGAAGTGGACGATCAGTGTGTCACTGGACACACAATAGGGAAAAGATACAAAAGAAATTGTCAGTGCCTTGCTGCAAAGCAGACTGCCCCTCAGGCAGTCTGCTTTTTGTAATGGTACTTTTCTCTGATCAACGCTTTCTCATCGGCTGTCAGGGAGGAGAAGTAAGCTTTCCAACCCGGACAAAAGTTAATGTGCCACCGCCAGAAACGCCCAGCGAAGGACTTGGGTTTCTGATCATACTTAGCCCTCAAGGGGCAATCACCGCATTTTTGAGCT
>Ga0265295_1009022_pt1 | contig 10834 bp, 10 predicted proteins | sample Munlansysbiofilm_FD_192503 | JGI IMG/M metagenome (GOLD analysis project Ga0265295, IMG submission 192503) | Leachate microbial communities from a municipal landfill in Southern Ontario, Canada - Methane capture system biofilm | ecosystem: Engineered > Solid waste > Landfill > Unclassified ... | reverse complement strand
ATTGTCAGAAATGGCCTCCTATCTGTATGAACTACTCAAAGTAATTCGAGGTGGTATGGGAGCAAGGAAAGCGTATGTAAATCGTGAATTGCGATGGTTGAGTTTCAACGAACGGGTCCTCATGGCCTCTGAGAATGAATCGATACCGCTGATGGAGCGCTTGAAGTTCGTAGGAATCTTCTCATCGAATCTGGACGAATTCTATGCCGTTCGGGTAGGGTCGATACATCGTGCACTGATCGATCCGCAAAATCACCCCTTCAAGGGGGGTGGGGACCTGAAAGACCTGCTCAAGGATATTTTGCATGAGGTGAAGCGGCTGAATGCTAGGATGGATGCAGTCATTGGGCATCTCTTTGAGGAGCTGCGCAACCATCGCATCTGCATGGTTGATGAACACACGCTCAGCGATCGCCAGCGAGAGTTCCTTGACCATTTTGCTGCTCAGAAACTGAGGCGTAATCTGTTTCCCATCCTCTTGGACCCAAGCCTGGAATTTCCCTATCTGAAACATGTCACCCTCTATCTTGCCGTGCACATGTACCAGAGCGAGCATCCTTCAGATTTCCGCTATGCGCTGGTTGAAGTGCCCACTGATACCATGGCCCGCTATGTGGAGTTGCCCTCCCGTGGAGGTTGGCACCATATCATCTATCTGGAGGATGTGATCCGGCTTAAGCTGAATGATATCTTCAAGGCACTTCCCTATGATCGCTACGACGCCTATACCATCAAGATCACCCGTGATGGCGAGTACGATCTTACCGATGAGATTACCCGCAGCCTGTACGAGAAACTCTCCACCTCAATCAAACAGCGCAGCCAAGGAGATCCGGTTCGCTTTGTCTATGACCGGGAGATGCCCAAACATATGCTCTCCTACCTCATGGAGAAAGCTGAGCTGAAGGAGTGCAGAATCATCATCGCGGGTGGCAGGTATCACAATGTGCGTGATCTGCTCCGGTTTCCCAAAGTGGGCAACCAGGCTTTGTATTTTGCCGAACAGCGACCTCTGAAACATCACACGCTGTCAGATCAGCACAGTCTGCTCGACCAGATTGAGAAAAGAGATCATCTTGTCTCCTTGCCCTACCACCGCTATGACACCATCATAGACCTGTTGCGGGAGGCTGCCTTGGATAGGAAGGTAACCTCGATCAAGATGACGCTCTACCGGGTTCCCGAACACTCCAGTGTGATCAATGCACTGCGCAATGCCGCTCGCAACGGCAAGGAAGTGACACTCTATCTTGAACTTCAGGCGCGCTTTGATGAGGAGATCAACATGATGTGGACGGAAACGCTCACCCGAGAGCGCCATATCAATCTCATCAGCGGAGTGGAGGGCATGAAAGTGCACAGCAAGCTGGCCCTCATTACGCGCGTAAGCGGGAAAAAGCAGAAACGCATAGCCCTCGTTGGGACCGGCAATTTCAATGAGAATACTGCAAGTCAGTACAGCGACCATATTTTGCTCACTGCAAATCCCAAACTGACTGGAGAGATAGATCAGCTGTTCCTGCTGCTTGAGCGAGGGTTTGCCGATGTGAAATTCAAGCATTTGGTAGTCTCTCCGTTCCATACGCGCAAGCGCTTCATCTCTCTGATCAAAGCTGAGATGGAACAAGCCCGGGCAGGAAAAGAGGCCTCGATCGTTTTGAAGCTCAACAACTTGGTAGACCAGCAGATGATCAAGCATTTGGTGAAAGCTGAAGCAGATGGGGTCTCCATAACCTTGATGATCCGGGGAATCTGCTCTCTTGCATTGAACAAGGATCAGAAAAACCTTCGGGGAAAAGCCCTGATAGACCGATACCTTGAGCACACCCGCATCGTCAAGTTCCACAACGGAGGCGAGCCCCTGTATTTCCTCGGTTCTGCGGACTGGATGGAGCGCAATCTCGATACGCGCATCGAGGTGATGGTCCCTGTCTACAGCAAGGAGATTCAGGATGAGATTGAGATCTTCCTCAAGGCTCATTGGGAAGACACCTATTCATCATTCAGCATCGAACAGAACACGTACAATCAGCGGCATCATCACTCGTGGCAGAACGATTCTTGGTTCCAGCCGTGACAAGCCGCACAAAATGCCGGTCGGCGGAAAAATCATGGACATGACCGACGTCATTGTGCAGAACTACCATGACAACCATCTCAGCGGCCTTGTTTGTCTGGGGGGAGGGGGAACACAGAAGAACTCCTACCGGTTGGCAAGTGCAGGACTGAATGTGATGACCTTGCCCAAGACCATCGACAACGATGTGATGCACACCGATGTTTCCTTTGGCTATGATACCGCCATGATGATTGCAACTGAGGCTGTTGACCGACTGCACAGTACTGCCCACAGTCATCATCGCATCATCATCCTGGAAACGATGGGACATAAGGTGGGATGGCTGGCACTTGGCAGCGGTCTGGCCGGAGGTGCAGATGTCATCCTGCTTCCGGAAATCCCTTACGACGAGCAGGTGGTAGCTGATGCAATCTTGCGCAGAAGCCGCGAAGGAAAGAAATTCAGCATCGTGGTGGTGGCCGAAGGTGCAATCTCAAAGAAGATGGCTGCGATCAGGCAGGAAGAGAAGGATGGTGAGGAAAAGGTTGAGGCAATGCTGAAGACTCGCACCAGCGAGTTGGCTGCCAATCTGGAGAAGCTGACAGGACGGGAGACCCGGGTCACCATCTTGGGCTACTTGCAACGGGGTGGAACGCCCACTCCCTATGACAGGTTGCTTTCAACCGCTTTGGGAAGCCGGTGTGCGTTGGAGATCATGGCTGAGAACTGGGGCTATATGATAGCATACCAGAACAACAAAATCATTCCGGTACCCTTGAAGAAAGTCGCAGGCCCGGTCAAATATATTCCAGAGAACCATTATCTTGTAGAGTGTGCCAGGCACATGGGCGTGTGCTTGGGTTCCTGAAGAAAAACCAAAGAGAATGAGAGCTGAGGCAAACCGGAACAACAGCTCTCATTCGAAATTCTGATGCACGTTTGGATGTGTATTCAGAGACGAAAAACCCACACGCTGCAGTGTGGGTTTGTCATGTTGTTGTATGATAGAGAAATCTTTCTAGAGCGCCCTACGGGAGTCGAACCCGCTTCTTCAGCTTGGAAGGCTGAGGTAATACCATTATACGAAAGGCGCATGTGCTGTACTTTATATAATTCATTCTCAAATCTTCGTCAAGTACCTCCAGTTGACAGGGATGGCAAAACACTGCTACAAGTAGCCTATACAAACGTGTAACAGTACGAAGCGAGGATATCAGCGTGGGACAGCGTGGAGAAGTGTATTCATCAAGGCTTGTCAAGAATGACAGGACCTATTTCTTTAATGTAAAAGAGAACATCTATGGCGACATGTTTCTGAACATGGTCGAAAGCAAAGGCACCCCTGAATCGGACAGATTCATCAGGCAATCCATCATTGTCTATCAGGAAGACCTTGGAGAATTTCTGAAAGAGTTGCAGAAATCCTTGGATTTCATCAAACAGAATACCAAACAGCAGTAACAGGGAAGGGCAGCCGGAAGGCTGCCCCACTCATTGGGGCGGAAAACCTATGGAAGCGCTTTCTGAAAAAGACATCATTGCCTTGTCAGCCTTGCAGGCAGAAGAAGCTTGTGCGTTGGTACAACGGGTATTTGACGCGACAATCGCCGATACGTATCAGAAACAAGGACGAGAGCACTTCCACAGCTTTGTCGATCCCACTGCATTTGCAAGCCGTCTGGCAACACCCTCTCACTTCGCCCTTGGCGCTTACTGTGAGGGTCTTCTCATCGGTATGATCGAGGTTCGCGATCTCTGTCACATCTGCCTCTTGTTCACCGACCTGGCCTGGCAAGGAAAAGGGGTTGGCTCGTTTTTGGTGCAAAAAGCCCAAGAGCGATGTATAACCAGTTCCTGGATGGATGTGAATGCGGCTCCCAATGCTGTGTCGTTCTACCAGAAAATGGGCTTTGTCCCGACTTCAGAAGAACAGGAAACCGACGGCATCAGGTTTATCCCCATGAGAAAGAACCTCTCAGAATAACAGTTGCTGTTCGGCATGATCATGCTTGGCAGGAATCTCAATATGAAATGAACGGCGGTGGATTGGGGACAAGCCATACAGAAGGCATGCTTTTCTATGCTCCTCGGTCGGATACCCCTTGTGCTTTGCGAATTGGTAGAGCGGCCACTTCTTGTCACAGAGCACCATATAGCGGTCACGCAGGTTTTTTGCAAGGATGGAAGCTGCCATGATCTGGGGTATGGTGGCATCCCCTTTGACAATGGTCTTGGTGGCACAGTCGAGATCCGGTCTCTGGTTTCCGTCAACCAAGGCGAGGGAGATGGGGATCTCCTTCTTGATCTTCAGGTAACTGCGCTTCATTGCCAATAAGCTTGCACCCAGGATATTGAAGCGATCGATCTCCTGGGCACTGGCCGAAGCAACAGCCCAGTACAGCGCTTCGGCCTTGATCACCTCTTCAGCGTACAGACGCTGTTTCTCGGTGAGCTGTTTGGAATCGCCAAGGATTGAGAGAGGGAAGGCTGGGCCAAGAACCACTGCTGCAGCAACCACAGGACCGGCCAGCGGACCACGACCTGCTTCGTCGATTCCGCAGATAAGATCCGGAGTCTCAAAGGCAAACAGCTCATTCTCCATCCAAACTTCCTCCTACTTTTTTCCCGGGCAAACCTATGCTATAATCCACCGAATACTGCGTCAAGCGAAAAGAAGGTGCATCTTGTTTCTGAAGAGTCTGGAAATATACGGATTCAAGTCTTTTGCCGATAAGGTGAACTTGGAGTTTTCCGATGGGATAACCAGCCTGCTTGGTCCCAATGGGTGTGGAAAAAGCAACATTGTGGATGCCATCAAGTGGGTGTTGGGAGAGCAATCCACCAAGACCCTGCGTGCGGGTCGCATGGAAGATGTCATCTTCAACGGTACCGACTCCCGCAAGCCCTTGCAGGTGGCAGAAGTCACCTTGGTCATTTCCAACGAGGAGCGCCATCTTCCCACCGACGAAGCCGAGGTGGAAATCAAGCGAAGAATCTTTCGCAGTGGTGAGAGCGAATACTATCTTAACCGCAATCGTGTTTTGCTCAAGAATATCCGGGAGCTCTTCTTTGACACGGGAGTGGGCAAAAGTGCCTATTCCATCCTGGAACAGGGAAAGATTGACCAGATTCTCAGTTCAAAGCCTGAAGATCGCCGGTATATCTTTGAAGAAGCAGCAGGAATCTCGCGATTTAAAGTCCAGAGCTTGGAAGCAGAGCGCAAACTGGTCAAAACCGATGAGAACATCCTTCAGGTAGAGACCATTCTCAAGGAAGTCAAACGAACCTACGAAACAAAGAAGAACCAAGCAGCGAAGGCCATCTCGTATCGGGATCTCAAGAAAGAGCAATTTTCGCTGGAAGTTGATGTACAACTGTCCACGCTCAAATCCTATCTTCTGCTCAGAGAGAACAAGATTGAACTGAAGGAACGCTGTGAACGGGAGTTTGAGACCAAAAAGGGGAGTCTGACCGATAGGGACCAGGAAATTGAGCAGATGCAAGAACGTCTTCGCTCCTTGGGGTCAGAGCGCATCTCCATCCAAACCGAGCTGCAGCGCCTTGATGAGTCGACCAAGGGCAAGGCTGACAAGCTGGATTTGCTCACCCAACGCTTCCGGGATTTTCTTTTGCAAAAGGACCAAGCGGCACAACGGGCACAGGTGCTGCTGGAGCATATCGAACGCGACACCGCTGAAATTGACCAGAAGCTGAATGAGACTGCCGACATCGATGAGTCGATTGAGGCCCTGGAAGCAGAAATGCAAGCCAATCTGAAGTCAGTGGAAAAAATGAAGGGCCTGATCGACAGCCAGAATCAGGAGATTGCCACCCTTGAGGCCGAGAACATTGTCAATGAACAGAGTAGTGACCAACTTTCTGAGCGCATCAAGCAACTGACCGACGTCATCGTGGTTGAGCTTGAGCAGAAGCTGAAAGAGAGTGGTTACAATCTAGAACTCAAAGAGGAAGCCCGTCTCTCATTGCAAAGAAGCTTGGACCACCTGCAGTCTGCAATTGAGCAGCAACAGACTTTCCTGGAGAAATTGAAACACAGCCAGCTCTCCTTTGAAGATTTGCTCTATAGACAGATTCAGTTTCAAGAGGGACTTTTGTCCTCTCTTCAGAGTGTGAGAACCCTGTTTTCCTCTTACGAGCAGATGCAACCGACCTTCATCGATGAACTGATAGCTGAAGAGGGAACGATCGCTGAAAAGCATCGGCTCGATGGTCAGATGGCAAAGCTTCGACTCCAGGTACAGACGAACCGTGACCGCATCGCCTACCTCAGGGAAGAGAATGGCCGCCTTGCTTTGGAAGTGGAACGCCATCAGGAGACAATCAGTGACCAAAAGGTTGCAATGAACCAGTTGCACCTGCAAAAGCAAGCGGCCAAAGAGTGGGTGAACAAACTGCAGCGTTCGGTAACTGAGCAGCAATACCAATATAAGGATGCAGTGAAGCTCAGTGAAACCGCCCAAGAACGAATTTACGAAACCCAGGAAGATATCCGCTCCGTTGAAGGTGAAGTCAAGGAGATCAAGCAGAGGATTGCCTCGCTCAATGAGGACTTGAAGGCTTTGATCGCTGTCATTGATGAACAGAGCCAGGAAATTCGGGCCAAGCAGGAACAGAAAAACTCAGACTATGAGTTGTTGCAGAATCTTCGGTCGGAAAAAGAGAAGCTTGGTCTGCAGGTCGAGCAGCTTGCCAGCAACATAGCGATGCTCTACACCAATTTCTTTGACAGCTACGGAAAGAGCCTGAAGGAGTTTGAGTCGAGGCTTGGCGAGGAGATAGTTGACATTCCTGTGCTGAAAACCCGTCTTGAGGAAGTGAGAAGAAAGATAGACGGCATGGGTTACATCAATCAGATGGCAGAGGAAGAGTTCAGCGAGGTCAAGGAGCAGTACGACTTCCTCTCCAAACAGCTTGATGACCTCTACAAGGCCAAGAATGATCTTGATGCAGTGGTCCAGGAGATCAAGAAACGAAGTGAGGAGATGTTCCTTACCTCCTACAAGCAGATATCCCAGAACTTCCAGGAGATGTTCCGCAGGTTGTTTGGAGGAGGCAGGGCTGAACTCTCCTTGGTAGATCCCGAGCAGGTGCTGGAAAGTGGTATCGACATCCTCGCCCAGCCCCCGGGTAAGAAGCTGACCCATCTTGCCCTGCTCAGTGGCGGAGAACGGTCCATGACCGCAGTCGCCCTCCTGTTTGCCACCTATTTGGTCAAACCCTCTCCCTTCTGTATCCTTGATGAGATCGATGCAGCCCTTGATGATCGCAACATTGGCTACTTCCTCTCGGTTTTGGATGAATTTGCCGCAAAGAGCCAGTTCATCATCATCACCCACAACAAGCATACGGTCATGGGTAGCCAAACGTTGCTAGGAGTGACGCAGATGGAAGCTGGTGTCTCTACGATGGTCAGCTATCGCATCGGTAGGATGGAAGGGGAGTCGGTAATCCTCAACGAACAGGAGAAAGAAGTCTCCTTTGACGAAGAGGGTGTGGCAAATGGCACGCCTTGACAGAAAAGACGGCTGTACGGTATAAGATGTAACTTGAGCGAAATCCACAATAGAGTAAGGTAATGTTTGATTCAATAAGCGATAAGTTCTCCGGCATCATGCGAACGCTTGCCGGCAAGTCCAAAATAACCGAGAAGAATATTCAGGATGCTGTCGAAGAAATCAAGGTAGCACTGCTGGATGCCGACGTAAACCTCAGGGTGGTACGGCGCTTCATCAACGGCACCATGGAAGAAGCAATGGGGGAGAAAGTCCTCAAGGCAGTCGATCCTGGTCAGCAGTTTGTGAAGATTGTCTACGACCGCATGGTTGCACTGCTCGGGGACGAGGAGAACCAGAAGCTTCTGCTCAAAGGTCCCGATACCACCTCAGTCATTCTGATGATGGGCCTGCAAGGTTCAGGTAAGACGACCACCAGTGCCAAGCTCGCTGCCCGCTTGAAGAAAGAAGGTAGGCGACCCTTGCTCGTTGCCGCAGACTTGGTGCGCCCTGCAGCTGTGTTGCAGCTGAAGGTGCTCGGTGAGGCCGTAGGAGTTCCTGTCTTCAGTATTGAGGGCGAGAAAGATCCTGCGAAAGTTGCCAAGAGTGCCCTTGCCCAGGCGAAGAAAGAACAGCGTGATATCCTGATCGTCGACACCAGTGGACGCATGCACCTTGATGAGACCCTGATGGGTGAGATCCAGCGTGTACGCGATGCAATCAGGCCGGACGAAACCCTGTTTGTCGCCGACTCGATGACAGGCCAGAATGCAGTGACCATTGCCCAGGAGTTTGAGCAGAAGGTTGGCATCAGCGGTGTTGTCCTTTCCAAGTTTGACTCCGATACCCGAGGTGGTGCGGCCCTGTCTCTCAGGAGCGTGGTTGGCAAGCCGATCAAGTTCATCGGTGTGGGTGAGAAAGTCGAAGACCTGGAGCCTTTCTACCCTGAACGTATAGCAAGCCGTATCCTTGGTATGGGTGATATTGTCAGTCTGGTTGAAAAGGCTCAAAGCGCCATTGATGAAAAAGATGCTTTGCGCATGCAAGAGAAGATGGCAAAGAACACCTTCGACTTGCAGGACTATCTGGACCAGTTGAACAACATGGACAAGATGGGCTCGATGGAACAGCTTCTTGAGATGATTCCCGGTGCAAAAGGGCAGATTAGCGAAGATGACATCGACAAGGCGGAAATTCGCAGGGAGAAAGCAATTATTCTTTCCATGACCTATGCGGAACGCACGAATTACCATATAATGGGACCGACCAGACGCAAGCGGGTGGCCAACGGAAGCGGAACCACTGTTTCCGATGTTAACCGTCTGCTGAAAAAGTTTGAGAAAATGCGACTTACGATGAAGAAGTTGGCAAAAAATAAAAAATACCAGGCTGCAATGCTGAAACAGATGGGTATGTAGAGTTGAATTCGTAGGAGGAATTGACGTGAGCACAAGCATGAGACTGAAGAGATTTGGCAGCAAGAAGAGACCGGACTACCGAATCGTGGTTATGGACTCCAGGGCTAACACCCAGAGCAGAACCCTCGATGAGGTTGGCCAGTACCATCCTTTGGCCCAGAAAGACCAGCAGGTTGTCCTGCAGGTAGAGAAGATCAAGGATTGGCTTGCTAAGGGTGCACAGCCGAGTGATACCGTAAAGAGCCTGCTCAACAGAAATGGTGTACATGTAACCAGAACTGTCCAGGAATAACTTCCAGGAGATGGTTGTGGAAAAAGATCTTGTTGAATACATTGTGAAATCACTGGTTGATGTTCCTGACGAAGTCAGCATCAATGTGATCGAGGGCGAAAAGTCCACGATCCTTGAGCTGAAGGTCGCCAGCGAGGACGTCGGCAAGGTGATCGGCAAGCAAGGCCGCATTGCAAAGGCAATCAGGACCATCCTGAGTGCCAGCGCCACCAAGGGTGGCAAGCGTGCCGTGCTGGAAATCTTGGACTGACGTATGGAAGAGTTGCTCTGGACCGCAACCGTGAAGAGCCCGTTTGGGATCAGCGGTGAGGTGAAGATTCATCCCCATAACGAGGAGTGTTCCTACCTTGGCAAGCTCAAGGAGGTCATTCTGCGTGCAAAGGATGGCACAGAGCAAACCCTTGCAGTCGAATCGTTCAGGATGCTCGGGTCCCAGGCCCTGATGAAGTTCTCGGGTTTTGACAGTCCGGAAACCGCCAGGGCACTCAATGGACAGCATCTGATGGTACAGCGGAGCAAGGCAGCCCCCCTGAAAAAAGGCCAGTACTATGTTGCAGACCTTATCGGTTGTGACCTTGTGCACGACAACAAGAAGGTCGGCACAGTGGTAAGCAGCATGGATGGTGCGCAGGCTGTATTGCTTGAGGTCGAAGCGCTTGACCAGAAGCTCTATATGGTTCCTTATCTCAAGGAGTTCATTGGGCAGGTAAATGTGCAAGACCGAACGATCGAGTTGAAGGCTCCTTGGATCCTCTCGTGAAAATGCAGATAGTCACCCTTTTCCCAGAGATGGTGGAGGGCTTTTTCAAGAATTCGATCATGAAGCGTGCCGTGGAAAAAAACGTAGTGGAGTATGAGATCATCGACTTCCGCCGTTATGCTACGGACAAACACCAAAGTTGTGATGATGTTCCCTACGGTGGTGGGGCAGGCATGGTGATCAAATGCGATCCCTTGGCCAAGGCGCTCGAAGCGCTCAAAGCTTCAGGAAAACGCGTGGTCTATGCTTCTCCCTCGGGCCGGCGCTTCACACAACAGTATGCCGAGAACCTGAGCAAGGAACAGGAGTTGGTCTTCATCTGCGGTCATTACGAGGGTATTGACCAACGCCTGATAGACCTATATGTTGATGACGAGATTAGTATTGGTGATTATGTGATCAGCAGCGGGGAAGTATCCACCTTGGTGATAATCGATGCGGTCTACCGCCTTTTGGACGGTGTGATCTCAAGCGAATCACTCCAGGAGGAGAGTTTCCATGGAAATCTGCTCGAATATCCCCAATATACAAGGCCGGAAACCTATTGCTCAAAAGATGTCCCTGATGTATTATTGAGCGGTCATCATGCCAAAATAGGTCAATGGCGGTTGCAGAAACGGTTGGAGAAGACTTTGTCCCATCGACCGGATCTGTTGGAGACGGCATCCTTGGATGCGAACTCCAGAAAGATATTGAATACGTTGAAAGAACATAGTGCTAAGGGGACCGTAGACGATGGATGTGATTAAGGCTATTGAGTCAGAACAGATGAAGGAAAATGCAGAGAACTTC
>Ga0265295_1009021_pt1 | contig 10836 bp, 10 predicted proteins | sample Munlansysbiofilm_FD_192503 | JGI IMG/M metagenome (GOLD analysis project Ga0265295, IMG submission 192503) | Leachate microbial communities from a municipal landfill in Southern Ontario, Canada - Methane capture system biofilm | ecosystem: Engineered > Solid waste > Landfill > Unclassified ... | reverse complement strand
CATAAGTAGCACATAAATTATTAAGTCGCAATTATGAATTAACGTTTACATGATTGAGTGAAATAAATTATTTCGTTTTGAAATTTTCAATATAGAAATTTAAGTTAAACTATGCCGAGAAAGAATATTATCTTTGCTACCTCTTTGAATTTATTAATATACAAACATACCAATATGAGAAAATTACTTTTTTTATTGCCCATTCTGGCAATTACGTTTGCGTCTTGCGATAGCAATTCCACAAAGCCCAATTCTTATAGTGTTGATGCTACAATTACTGGAATAAGTGGGAGTGATGTTGTGATGTTGATTGAAGATCCTACAAACCCACAAGGATTTAGAGTGGATAGTTTAAAAGCCACCGCTGACCAAGTTTCCTTCTCAGGAATTATTGATACTGTGCGAGTTGCCATGATTACCGTTGACGATCCCAAACACATGAAAATGACCAGCGAAGGTCCTATACCTCCAATGCCAACCCAGTTTTTTGTTGAACCAGGAGCCGAGATTAAAATATCGGGAGATGTGAATACCATGCATTTATCGACCATCGGAGGATCTCCAATGAATAATCAAATGAATGCTTTGGTTCGGTTTGTGGGAAAACAACAGGTTTTGGTCGATTCGTTGGTTGACATCCTACGACAAGGACAATTGGAAGGAGTTCAATTGGATCAAATGCGGGATAATATTCGTGCCGAATATATGAACTTGGTCGATTTGTATGCCGAGTTTGTACGAAACAATGACGACGCTGATCTTTCGCCATTTATTATAAAAATGTATATAGCGCAATTTCATGAAATGGGAAAGGTGAAACCGTTGTACGATCTTCTTACCGAACGGGTTAAGGCAACAACTTATGGAAAAATGCTTGCCAACGATTTTTATGAAAGTTCCGAAACCACAATTGGCAATCAAGCCCCTGATTTTGAGTTAATCGATAGCAATAATGAAATCATTAAGCTCTCCGATTTTAGTGGTCGGTATTTGGTTATCGATTTTTGGGGTAGCTGGTGTAAGCCTTGTCGGATAAGTCATCCGAAACTTGTACAGACGGTTGAGAAATACAAATCAAAAGGGCTACAAATGCTGGGAATTGCTGCCGACAAAGAAAACGACGAATGGTTGCAAGCCATTAAAGACGACAAATTGACATGGCAACACGTAAATGCATATACACAACCGGGAACCGATGTTCTTTCGTTATACAGTATTAAAGCGTTTCCGACCAAAGTAATTATTAGTCCTGAGGGTGAAATTGTAGCACAATATGTTGGCGACGACCCTGCATTTTATACATTTCTTGAAACAATTTATGAATAACCTCGATTGACTCTGCCTTTTTTTATGTTTAAAAACTATGTCTAAACAGTGGCCTATTCATAAATCAATTCGATATGGATCAATGGAGTGGTGGGGTTTTCAAGCCATCACTCTATTGTCATTTTACCTCTTGTTTGTTTTCGGTCGTGTGATTTTTATTTTATGGAATCTCAATTCCATCGACGCTTCCGCATACGAACTCATGCAAACGTTTCTGTATGGTTTTCGGCTCGATATCTCCATGTCGGCCTATGCAACCTTTGTTCTATTCCTGTTTTCTCCCTTTCTTTTTGGAAATCGTAGGTTTCAGCGTGTCTATGGAGTGATTACCGGAATTATACTCATAATCCTTTTGGCACTTATTTTCTCTGATGCCGAACTTTATACCTATTGGGGCTATAAAATCGATTCGTCGGTTTTGAAATATTTGCTCACTCCCAAAGAGGCATTGGCATCGCTGAGTGTTTTGAAACGGCTTCTTTTGGGCGTATTGGCAGTTTTTGTTGTTGTTGCAACAATTGTTTTTGTGCGGCGTGTAATCCCATCCATTAAACTTACTTTTAATCGATTTTGGCAACTCAATGGATTATTGGTATTGCCCATTATTATATTATTGGCGCGTGGAAGCATCGATGTTTCAGCGGTAAATGCCAGTACGGCATTTTTCTCACAAAAGCAGATTTTAAATCATACGGCCATTAATGCTCCCTGGAATTTTGCCAGCTCTTTTTTCATGACTAGCAAGGATACGGGGACTTCGTGGAACGATTCCCTCGCTCCTTATCTGTTACGATTCCAAGCTAATACGGACTCTACCATTTCAATTCTAAATAGAGCGCGACCAAACTTGGTAATCGTTGTAATGGAGAGTTTTACGGCAAATCTTTTCGATTTCACCGTTGAAGGAAAAACAGCTATTCCCAATCTAAAGCGCATCGCTTCGGAAGGATACTTTTTCTCAAATTGCTATGCCACCGGCAATAGAAGCGACAAAGGGTTAGGTGCTCTGTTTGCAGGTTATCCCGCACATCCACAAGGATCTATACTGCAACACCCCGAAAGATATGGTAGTATAGGTCAATTTGCATCGCAATTCGTAGAGGCGAACTATCAAACTCGGTTTTACTATGGTGGAAATTCAGATTTTGCCAATTTTAAAGGGTTTTTAATTAGCAACGGGTTCGAAAAAGTGGTGGAGCAATCGGATTTCCCAGTGCGCCAACGGACTTCGAAATGGGGAATTCACGACGATATGGTCATGGATCGCTTTTTTAATGATATTCAAGATGCGCAAGATCCGCTTTTGTATGGCGTTTTCTCGTTGAGTTCGCACGAACCATTCGACGTTCCTTATCACTCCTCGTTTCTCGATGACTCCAAAGTAGGCGACTACCTAAACAGTGTTGCATTTACGGACAGCGTTTTCGGTCAATTTTATGATCGTTTTAAAAATTCGTCGAAATGGGACAACACAATTATTGTATTTGTTGCCGATCATGGTCACTACTTCCCATTAAAGAGCCGCATGGAAGAACCTTCGCACTATCGAATTCCCTTTATTATTGCCGGAGGCGCATTGAAAAAAGAGTTTAGGAATCAAGAGAGTAAACAACTTATGTCGCAAATCGACGTACCGTTGACCTTGCTCAACCAATGGAATCTTCCAGCTGGGAACTTCCCTTTTAGTCGTAATTTCTTGACACAGAGTTATTCCGCTCCCATAGAATATACGTTCAACTATGGATACGGATTACTGACCCCAAACGCCGACACCGTGGTAATGGATGTTGGTGGCAATCGTTTGTTCCAATATGGCTTAACCGATTCGGTATGGGTATATGCTTCCAATGCTTGGTTTCAGAATGTGTTGAGAAGTTTTGGAAAGTAAATTTGTGGGTAATGAAGACAATTAAGTTTCAGAATAAGCCCATGAAAAAAATAGATTGGGATAAAGTTGTAAGAGAAATTGAAGATATTCGATTCTCAAAGAGCGAAACGAGGGATAAACTGGTAAAGATTGCATGGTTTATCTTTGCTATCAGTTTTATGATTTTTATGTTTTATAAAAATAAATAGTTTTATTCCAATACAAAAAGTTTCCAAACTCATTTTTAGATTCGGGAAGTGAGGTAGCGAATGTGCAAGCTCCCTTTCCCGAATCTGAAAATGAGTTCTTAATTTTTACTCGCGATTTATGTTTGAAATTCCTCTCTTTTAATGTTCCTTTGAAGTTGTTTTTTTTGCTATAAAAGTATGGGTTTTTGACACAGCTTTGTTTTCAAACCACCGCCACCTTAAAACTTAATCCGATATTCAACATTTGCCACAAAACTGCGGTATATCGGTAAAGAGGGCGAAATTAGAATGCGATTGCCCATTCAATTGTCGGAATCTTTGTACATTTGTTGTTCAAAGGCAACAATATTTTCAATATAGCGTAAAAAATTTACTATGACACAGATACTTCAAGACATATTAAAACTTAGCGTTTCAGAAAGAATTCTGATTGTGGAGGCAATTTGGGACAGCATTGCAGAGGGTGAAAGAGGGATAGATTTATCCTCAGAAACGAAACAAATAATTGACGAAAGACTTGAATTGCACAGAAAAAATCCAACCGAAGGATCAAGTTGGAATGATATAAAAGCCAGAATCAACAGCCAACTGTAATGTATCAAATAATTTTCAAGCCTTTTGCCGAAGTTGATGCAACTCAAGCTGCCTTATGGTACAACGATAAAAGAAACGGTTTAGGCAATGATTTTTTGTTGGCTTTAGATGCAAAAATTAATGCAATACAAAGAAATCTACTCATTTTCAAGTAGTGTATAAAAGTGTTAGAAGGGCTTTAATAAGTCGTTTTCCTTTTGGAGTCTTTTTTACTGTGGAAAAAGATACCATTTATGTTTTAGCTATTTTGCATACCAGTAGAAATCCAAAAATCTGGAATCATCGGAAATAGTCAAAACCATATTCTACATTTGCCACAAAACTGCGAGTCAGGCCATCGGGTCGTGCGGTTCGGGTTACGAATGGAATTCCAAGGTTAAGTTGTACGGTATTGTTGTTGCTGACACTAAATAGGGTCTGCTGAAAAAGTAAAAGTATTTTTTTAGAAAAACAGAAAAGGGGTTACTTATGGCAAACACTGAATATGAGTCAAAATAGGTTGAGTGCTAATAAAGCGCGGTGGCCTGACAAAACGGCGAGCCATGCGTTAGAGTGAATGCCAAATCGTTAGCCCCATGTGTAAGGGCGCTTGCGTCCTAAAATAAAACTTACATCCGTACTCTAGAAATTCACAATATTCCGGCAAGTTTTATTTTAGCCTACCTTGCCATGGGGCTTACGATTTGGCAGGGTGGGCAGAAGCATCGTTTTGTCTTGATTTTTTGTAACTTTTTCATCAAGGAAAAAGTTAGTAAGAAGAAAAGTGTGATGGTTAAGCATTTCGTTAATTTGCTCTTTGGTAATGTTTTCTAGTTGGCTTATCTGGAAAGATGTTTTTCGCGGAGTTTCTTGAACTGCTTTTTAAAGTCGGGGGTTGGATATATGCTATAACTCATTTAAGAAATCTTCAGCCGTTTGTTTTTCTATTTCACCTTCCTGCATCAATTTAACTTGGTTAAGGCTGTTTTGCAGTTCGTTCAATGATTTTTTATCGGCTTCAGGCACTTCTTCATAATCCAGTGTTTTAATAAATTCCAAGAATGTATGGAATTTATTGTCGCTTATATTTAAGGTCAATTGTTTCAAAGTGAATGGATTTTTATTGTTTTGACTATGCAAAACTCCAGATTAATGATTGTTTCACTGCAATATTCCGGGTTTTGGTTTAATATGTTACAACTGGTAAACAGGGTGTTTTGTATTGGTAAGTACAAAAAGCTTTTAAGTTCATTTTCAAACTCTGCTTAGGTTGGATCCCTTTACCACAATTTATTGTACTTTCTCACTCTTTCCAGAATCAATCCCAATCCCTTTCTGCTTAAACCGATGCGAAACCACATAAGCAAACGCCATTCCGCTGAGGCAAAACGATGTGAATAGGAAAAATCCCATCTGTAACGAGGTGTGTTCGTGGGTGGAGAGCACATTAAATCCTTTAATGCCACCCAATGTTCCCATTTGGTTTCCCAAAAGACTGCTAAACCCAATGTAGGACATAAAAATGGCAATCACCATAACGTCGGCCATGGACCATTTTCCCGATTTTAATGCAAAAAAGTTGGCAATGGGATTTTTATTTACCCACGCCGGGAATGGATATGCCAATGCCGAAGCCGCGAGTTTTAACGCCGGAAAAACGATACTGAATGTAAAAACAAGACATCCTACCGCTATAGTCTGCATATCTCCGTCTCTTAACAGTATTTCAACAACATCAAAAATACTTTTGCTCTCGAAAAAGAGAACTTGATTTATAAATACGATGCTTTCTCCTAGCAATTCAAAATTTACTTCGGCTATGCGCACATCAATATCAATCATAGGCGTTAATAATCCGCCCAATAAAAGCACAATAACACTAAAGAATGTTGTAAAGTAGTGTCCAGCATTTCTGTAATCGGAGGGCGTTGCAAACCAGAGGATAAAAATTAGGAATATGGAGGCTACAATAATCCACGTGCTTTTCCACGCATTGGTTTTGAGGTTCATTGCTTCGTTTTCGAGAAAGGCAACACACTCTTCATAGTTCTCAAATCCATATTTTTGCGACAAAAGGGTTTGTATATCAATGGATTCTGGGGCGGAGGTGTCGTCCATAAACTCGTTGAATTTGCCCAGAATAAACGCTTTGAGTTGCTCTTTATTTGAGTTGCTGGCAATCGATTTCACCACTTCGGCAGCCCAGTGTGGAACTTGTTTTTTAAATTGATTGCCGTCGAAAACCAGCTCATAGGCAACCGATTTAAAGGCCTGCGTTAACCAGTTTCCCTCCTTTTTGTCTTTGTTTAGGTATTGTTCAATTTGTTTGATTAGATCATACAACGCATTTTCGACCTGAACCTGCATTGTTTGATAAAGGTTTTGGTCAAATTCCAGTTCGTCAATTTTTTTGACAATTATTTCGGAAAGTGCTGTTTTCCAATGGTCAACGTTGAGTAGTCCGAATCGGATATTGTTTGCGTATGCCAAATCGGAAACGTATGCTTGGCGTGTTTTTGCTGTTTTGTGGAGGTCGTTCAGTTGGTAAATAGAGAATGTAAGCAGGCCAATGCATGCAATGGTGGTAAATATACTGAAATAGAACCTTTTCATAATTAACATAAGGGTGTTGGTAATGATCTGTCGATCATTTTTAGGGTTCAAAAATAGGGATTTATATTAATCAATCATAGTTATTTGAATTATGGAAAGATAGAGATACAGAAAGCCCGCACGTTATCTCGAATTTTTAATCGGGATGATTTATTCAGGTCCTCTCTAGTTCAATAAACGGGGGTTATTCGTTAAATCGTTTTATTGATGTTAGGTACTCATTCTTAATATCTTGTAGCATTTCCATGGTAATGCGAGGGGAGAATATTCGGATTACATCAATAACATTGTAATTTTCAAAATACATGCCCATGGCAGCATCAAATTCCAAAATGGAAACGTTGTGACTTACCTGATTGGTAATATCGCTAAACGTTTGCCAATCAAGGTGATATGGAATTTTAAAATATCCTTGATCGCCTTCGGTTCTATCGAACATCATCTCTTCGTTGATGGGCAGGAACTGAAAGAATTTTTTCATGGTGATAATAACCTCAACATCTTTGAAGTTTTTATTGCGATATTTCATCACTAATCCTTCACGTGCAAAGGCTTCCTGTAAGATTCTTACTTGCGAATAATTGTTCAGTTCTCGAATCCGAATGGTTGTGTATTGCTCGTTGAAAAACGATATTTTTGCTTTTGCGGCTGAAAAGTTGAATTCAATGTACGATCTAATTTTCTTTATTACCAACATTAGCTGTTCTTGCGAAAGATGATTTTCCAACGCAAAATATACATACAATGGCTTTGGGAGTGACGGGTTTTTATGGTAGTAACCCGGAAATGGGTTTGGCGCTTCAAAAACTAATGTTCCCGGTATAATTGATGTGTCCTCAATGGTGTCTATTTTTTCATATTTCCTTAGGCTACCATACCGTTCGAAAAATACATTTTGAATATCCATAGCAAGTTATTTGTTATAGTTTTAGCGTAAACAATTGCCAGGAAGGTTCGTTTTTCCTTAGCAATTAATTGTGGGTAATCGAACTGTACTCTTTTTCTGACAAGTCGTCAATATAGTAATATAACGGATTTACCGGGCTGTTGTTTTTTCTTATTTCGTAGTGTAGGTGAGGACCGGTTGATACACCAGTGTTTCCAACGAGTCCAATTAATTTTCCTCGTTTAACGGTTTCGCCTTTTTGCACTTTTACGATTTGTAGATGAGCGTAAATGGTTTTATAACCAAAACCATGATCAATAATAACTCTGTTTCCATATCCATTATCCCAACCGGTTGCAACGATTACACCATCACCAGTGCAGTGTACCGGAGTCCCTCTTAATGCTGCATAATCAATTCCAGAATGATTCTTCCATGTTTTATGAATGGGGTGGTAGCGTCGTCCAAAATGATCTGAGATTCGATAATAATCGGACTTCATTAATGGGCTTAGTCCCGGTTTTGCTGCAAAATATTTTACTTTTTCGTAGCTGAGTTGATTGACCTCTTCAAACGATTTTGTTTGAATTTTTATTTGATTTTCAAGAATATCAATTTTTTTAGCAATTCTACTCATTAATTTACCGTACGAAAATATGTCGAATTTGCGATAACGGTCAACACCTCCAAAACCCGCTTGTCGAATTGTAACAGGCAAAGGACTTAATTCCACATAGCTTCGATACAGAAAGTCATCCTTTTCTTCTATTTGATGCAGTTTTTGAGAGTTGTTTTCCAATTTTGACTCAACCTTTAGAAGGTTGCTTATCAGTTGTTTGTTCTTGATATCCAGAATGATAGAATTGGGAGTGTAGTTGTATAGCATTGTCCCAACGTACAATATAATCCCTGCTAATATGCTAATGGATGCGTACTTAAGCACAAACACTACATATTGTTTTGCAGTTGTTTTGTAGGGTTTGTATTTTAAAGACGCATTGTCAAATATATATTTCTGTCTCATTGCCATCGGTTAACAAATAATTAATGTTTTACCACATCGCAAAATTAATACATAAAAACTAATTACCAAACAAATGATATTCAATTTGACAAAAGGCTCTGTTTTCAGGATGAATAGATATTGTTTTGTTAAGGTGAACTTCTGTTTTCCTGCCAGTATGTCTTGTTTTGGGTTTGATTTATGGTGACAATCTGTCGCTTCCATCGTTTCTTATTGGGAAAAATCGGCTCAAATTGAGAAAACAAAGCAGATGTGTTCAGAGTTTTATGTATGACCAATGTTTTAAATGTCTTAATCTTGGGTGGCAATGGTTTTGCATATAGAGGGTATGCAAAACCATTAAAGAAAACTCAATTATGAATCTAAATCAATTTACAATTAAGGCACAAGAGGCAATTGAAAAGGCTGTTTTAATTGTCCGCGAAAATCAACAACAAGCGGTTGAGGTTTCGCATCTATTTATTGCTCTATTGCAAATAGAGAATGGGCTTGTTAATAAGTTGCTTGAGAAAATTGGAGTGCAAGTGGAGCCGTTGAGAAAAGTACTCATGGCGGATATTCTGCGGTTTCCTAAAGTGCAGGGAGCAGAGCCCTATTTGTCAAATGAGGTTCAACAGGTTTTGAATAAAGCCACGAATCTCACTCATAAGTTTAAGGATTCTTATGCGTCCATTGAGCATATTTTGTTGGCCATTATTGACACAAAAACAGATATAAGCTCCATGCTCACGGATGCTGGTGTTGACTACCAAAGTGTCGAGAAAGCTATTTTGGATATTCGAAAAGGATCATCGGTTAATTCCCAAACAGCCGACGAAGCATTTGATGCATTAGAGCGATATGCCGTTAACTTGAATCGGTTGGCAATGGATGGAAAACTGGATCCCGTTATTGGTCGTGACGATGAAATCCGTCGAATTCTTCAGATTTTGAGCCGTCGAACTAAAAATAACCCCATCTTAATTGGCGAACCGGGTGTTGGGAAAACTGCCATTGCCGAAGGTCTGGCACAACGAATTATTCGGGGCGATATTCCTGAAAATCTACAGTCAAAAACCGTTTATTCCCTCGATATGGGTGCGCTTATTGCCGGTGCAAAGTATAAAGGGGAGTTCGAGGAACGATTAAAAGCGGTTGTTCGAGAAGTAGTGGATGCCGATGGCGAAATTATTCTCTTTATTGACGAAATTCATACCCTTGTAGGTGCCGGAAAAGGCGAAGGGGCAATGGATGCGGCAAATATTTTAAAACCGGCGTTGGCGCGGGGAGAATTACGTGCCATTGGAGCAACAACGCTGAATGAATATCAGAAATATTTTGAAGTGGATAAGGCATTGGAGCGACGTTTCCAAATTGTTTTGGTCGAAGAACCTTCTGTAATTAATGCTATTGCGATATTGCGCGGATTAAAAGAGCGTTACGAAAATCACCATAAGGTCAGAATTAAAGACGAAGCAATTATTGCTGCCGTTGAATTGAGCCATCGATATATCAGCGATCGGTTTTTACCTGACAAAGCCATTGATCTAATGGACGAAGCGGCTTCAAAACTGCGCATTGAAATGAATAGTGTGCCCGACGAAATTGATGTAATGCAACGTCAAATTATGCAACTGGAAATTGAACGTGAAGCTATTAAACGGGAAAAAAGGGGCGATAGACATACTGAAATTGAGATGCAATTGGCGAATTTGAGGGAAGAGTTAAACCGAATGCGGTCGCAGTGGCAGAGCGAAAAAAGCGTTGTTGATGATCTCCAGAGTTGGAAACTGAAGTTGGAGCAATTGCGATTTGAGTCGGAGCGTGCCGAGCGGGAAGGCAATTATGAAAAAGTGGCGGAGATTCGCTATGGTCGGATCAAAGAGGCGCAAGATCAGATCAATGAGTTGCAAAACAAGCTGAATTCAATTCAAGATTCCGATTCCATGATCAAAGAAGAGGTTGATGCAGAGGATATTGCAGATGTGGTTTCAAAAAGAACGGGAATTCCGGTGGTGAAAATGTTGGGCGCCGAACGCGATAAGTTGATGAATCTCGAAGGGGAACTTCACGAACGTGTCGTTGGCCAAGATGATGCTATTCGCGCTGTTGCTGATGCTGTGCGGCGGAGCAGAGCCGGACTCCAAGACAGTGCCCGGCCAATTGGTTCGTTTGTTTTTATGGGTCCAAGTGGTGTAGGAAAAACAGAGGTGGCAAAGGCGTTGGCCGAACAACTTTTCGACGACGAGAATCAGATGGTGCGCATTGATATGAGCGAATATCAGGAACGTCATTCGGTGTCTCGACTTATTGGCGCACCTCCCGGATACGTTGGCTACGACGAGGGCGGCCAGTTCAC